>Ga0114967_10003734_pt1 | contig 12444 bp, 13 predicted proteins | sample M_130628_MF_Meta_FD_92639 | JGI IMG/M metagenome (GOLD analysis project Ga0114967, IMG submission 92639) | Freshwater microbial communities from Lake Montjoie, Canada to study carbon cycling - M_130628_MF_MetaG | ecosystem: Environmental > Aquatic > Freshwater > Lake | place: Lake Montjoie... | reverse complement strand
TACCCGAGCCATTAGGGCCGACCACGCAGGTAATACCCGGTTCCAGGCGGAGCGTGGTTGTCGAAGCAAAGGACTTAAAGCCCTTCAGCGTTATGCTCTTTAAATACACGGCGTAAACCTACCGTTTAGGTGGCGTCTTTATAGACAAGGCGCAAGTGAAGTACTACTTGAGGGTTGCGAGAATTTCATATGCCAAGCGAGCAGCAGATTGTTCGGCTTCGCGTTTGCTCTTGCCAACTCCTTCTGCAATCGCCTCGCCAGAAACCATTGCTATTGCGGTAAAACTCTTATCGTGATCCGGTCCCGTTTCGGTAACTTGATATTCCAAAGTTCCTTTACCGAGGGATGAGACCAATTCTTGAAGCGCAGTCTTTCCATCAAGACCTGCGCCTTTTGCCATTGCACTTTCTAAAGTCTCTTTAATCAAGGAGCGAACTACATTTGTTGTGCTCGCGAAACCGAGTTCTAAATAGATAGCGCCAATCAGGGCTTCTAGGGCATCTGCAAGAAGTGAATTCTTATCGCGACCACCGGTTACCTCTTCACCTTTTCCAAGGCGAATATATTTACCAAGATCTAAGGTGCGCGCAATATCTGCGAGCGCGCGCATATTTACAATTCCAGAGCGCAGTGGAGATAAACGCGATTCATCTAAATCTGGATAACGTAGATAAAGTTCTTCTGTAACAATTAAACCAAGTACCGAATCGCCTAAAAATTCCAGACGTTCGTTGGTATCTTTTAATCCAGTCTCATAAGCAAAAGAGCGGTGGGTAAAAGCTAACTCGAGCAATTCGGGAGAGATAGAAATCCCGAGTTGCGAAGTTAAAGGTGAGTACAGATCAGACCTCTAGTACCTGACGGCGGTTATATGTTCCGCATGTTGGGCAAGCCGTATGGGTCAACTTTGGCTGTTGGCACTGTGGGCATGCGGCAAGTGATGCTGCAGTTGTCTTCCACATGCTGCGGCGCGAGCGCGTCTTTGAACGCGACATCTTTCGCTTTGGTACTGGCACGGTAATCGTCCTTAATCTCAACTTACCTCGGGCAAAGCGTGCTCAAGGCTTACTGGGTGAAGTATCCCTTATTCATCCGAATTCTTAAAATCCAAGCCTGTCAGCCCAGCCCAGCGAGCGTCGATCACCTCGTGGGCATGGCCTTCTGGCAACTTCTCCCACTTCTCGCCACAATCTGGACATAGCCCAAGGCAATCTTCGGAGCAGAGCGGATTTACCGGCAGATCTAGTACGACAGCATCGCGAATGGGAATCTCTAAATTCATCTCATTTCCATCGAGCCAAAGTTCATCTACTGCATCCAGGTCAATTTCATCGGAAATATCCGCGCGCGGTGAGTGCTTCTTTCGCTTCCCACCTCTCTCATTAGTAGGTTCGTAGCGATATAGCTCCTGAATCTTTCGTTCAACGGTAATCTCAACAGGATCTAGGCAGCGAATACATTCGCCCTTAGCCACCGCATATATATCTGCGCTTAACAAAACTCCCTCAGCAACGGATTCCAAGCGCATATCTACTTCAATTAGATCACCCGCTGGAACAGCAACTAGCGGCACACCCACTGGTTCAAGGATTTCCAGGTCTAGCTGATACTCCTTCATCTCACCGGCCCGACGAGGGAGTTCATGGGTGCTAAATTGAAATACTTGAGATGCGCGGTTCATTTTGACTCTTTGGGTTGGCTTTGCGCAGAATTATTTATCGTTGGCTAATTGCGAGAGTACATCTTTATCATTGGCTCCATCTAAGCGATCGCGCCCACGAGCAACAGCGTCCATTGTCTTGTTGAGAATAACTTCAAGGGTAGCAAGTCGGCCATCGATGTAACTCTCTACTTCTGCGCGCTCATCAGCGGCTCGCACCCGCGCATCATCGAGAATTCTTTGGGCTTCATCGCGCGCGGCTTGCACAATTGCAGTCTGTTCGATCATACGCGCTACTTCTTCGCGCGCAGATGCAATCATCTGCTCAGAACTAGAGCGACCTTCCTCCATTAAAGAATCGCGCTTAGTAAGAATTTCTTCAGCACGGAAAAGATCTTGTGGCAGAGATTCCCGAGCGCCATCTAGAATCTCCAACATTTCGCTGCGGTGCACGACACAAGATGCAGAAAGCGGAACACCCCGAGCTTCTTCAACGAGAGTGATTGCGGTGTTTAGTTTTTCGATTGAGTCCATTTTACTTCCCTGCTACTCGAGCTCTTAGCGCATCATTGACGATGCTTGGAACCATTGATGAGACATCGCCACCGAAGTGCGCAAGCTCCTTAACAATTGATGATGAAAGAAATGAATGAGCAGGTGCTGTGGCCATAAACATAGTTTCAACCCCTGAGCCTTGTAAATTTACTTGCGCCATCTGCAACTCATAATCAAAGTCAGTAACTGCCCGCAGCCCCTTTACAATCGCTTGGATTGAATTTGCCTTGCAGTAGTCCACCAATAAACCGTGCCAAGAATCAACCTTGACGTTCTTGAAATGAGCAGTCGTTTGGCGAATCATTTCCATACGTTCATCCGCTGTAAACAGTGATGCTTTGGTCCGGTTAGCCAGAACTGCAACCACAACTTCATCAAATTGTTCGCTGGCGCGTTCAATAATATCTATGTGCCCAAAGGTGATCGGATCAAAAGATCCAGGGCATACGGCGCGCTTCATAGGCCAAACGCTAGCAACGATTTGAAACCTTATCCATTCTCAGGCTCAATTTCGGCTGGAGCCCCGTAGAAAATGGTCGCTTGGCCGTAATTTTTTTCACGGAGCGCAATATAACCATGTGGCCAGGAAATTTCCTTGACCCTTGAATTTCTTTCGATTGCTATCAGCGCTTGCGCATGTAAGAAGCCACCATCGTGTAGTTGAGTTAAAGATTCAACAACATCTAAATCTTCTGCCTCATATGGTGGATCAATATAAATAAAGTGGTACTTAGCCGCCGGTGGATCTTGCAAGAAGCGATGAACGCTCATGCCAAATAGATGAAAGGTGCCCGGGCACTGTGCAGATTTAATCGCCTCGTAATTACTGGCGATACTTTTCTGCGCTTGCTCATCTTTCTCAACCGCATGCACCAGCGCCGCACCACGAGATAGGGATTCGAGTGCGATCGCACCTGTGCCTGCAAATAAATCCAGAACGTTTAACCCTTCAAAGTCGCCAAATTCAGAGGCTAAAGTCGAAAAGAGTGCTTCGCGTGCCCGATCTGAAGTTGGTCGAGTAGCTGAGGCCACTGATGCAATATTCCTACCTTTGGCACTTCCCGCGATAATTCGCATTCACTCAACCCTTATCTATAAATTCTGCAGCCGCATCTGCTTGCAACTTTCTCAATTCTTCTTTGAGCAAAGGATAACTAGTTAAATCTGGGTCCTCTGCCAAAAGATCTGCCGCAATTTGGCGAGCGCTCTCAATCAAAGACTCATCACGCAAGACTCGCAATAAACGCAGATGCGAACGAGATCCTGATTGCGTAGCACCAAGTACATCGCCTTCGCGACGTTGTTCTAAGTCAATTCGTGAGAGTTCAAAGCCATCTTGAGTTTTACTCACCGCATCTAATCTCTCTCGAGCAGTACTTTCACCGGGCGCTGAAGTAACCAAGAGGCAGAGCCCAGGTGAAGTTCCTCGTCCAACTCGGCCACGTAATTGATGCAGTTGCGATACGCCAAATCGATCGGCATCCATAATCACCATCACAGTTGCATTTGGGACATCTACGCCAACTTCGATAACGGTGGTAGAGATCAAGACATCTATTTCTCCTGCGGCAAACGCCTGCATCGTTGCGCTCTTTAACTCACCGCTCTGTCTGCCGTGCAATGGAGCAATCCGTAACCCTTTTAACGCCCCAGATTGGAGCTTTGGCCCTAATTCTTCAACTGATGCAATATCGGGTGAATTCTCCCCGTATAAGAAATCAAGATCGGCATCTTCTGAAGTACCCGCAGAAATTCGTGGAGCGACAATATAAGCCTGATGACCTTGCGCAATCTCTTCTCTAATTCTCTCCCACGTGCGATCTAGAAATGTTGGCTTCTCTAAAGTTGGAACCAAGTGAGTCGTAATTGCTTGGCGACCTAAAGGTAGTTCGCGCAGAGTTGAAACATCCAAATCACCAAATACTGTCATTGCCACAGTTCGTGGAATCGGAGTCGCGGTCATAACTAAGAGGTGCGGAGGATTGACTGCCTTACTTTTTAGGGCATCTCTTTGTTCCACACCGAATCTATGTTGCTCATCAACAACAATTAGTCCTAGATCAGCAAAGGCAACAGCTTCACTAAGTAAGGCATGCGTGCCTATTACGATGCCGGCTTGGCCAGATGCGGCAAGTGCCATTGCATCCTTGCGCGCTGCAGCGCTCTGCGAACCAGTTAATAAAGTTACTTGCGTTGCGTTTTCAACGCCTCCGAGCATCCCACCTTGTGCCAGTGGTCCCAATAACTTCTCGATAGTTCGCAGATGCTGGGCAGCTAACACTTCAGTTGGTGCCAGCAGCGCCGCTTGTCCTCCGCTATCTATCACGGCCAACATTGCGCGAAGTGCAACAACTGTTTTACCAGAACCTACTTCACCTTGTAAAAGGCGATGCATCGGATAAGGGGCAGCTAAATCTTCTTCGATCTCTCGGCTTACTTGTACCTGTCCAGCAGTTAGCTGCCAAGGTAGCGCAGCATCAAATGCAGTAAGAATTCCGGAACTCGTGGCTCGCCTTGATGTTGCCTTAAGCGCGCGCAATTGTGCGCGCCGTTCTAAGAGAAGTAATTGCATCAAGAGCGCCTCATCAAAGGTGATTCGCTCGCGCGATTTTTCAGCGCTATCTAGATCAACCGGATTATGAATCTGCGCTATCGCTTGTTGCAGAGTTGGATATCCCCGCTCAGTTAAGATCTTTTCAGGTATGAAATCTGTTATTTCATCTAAGCCGTCGATAACCAAATTAATACATTGGGCTATCTTCCAAGATGGCAACTTTGCGCTAGCGGGGTACATCGGCAAAAATTTGCCAGCAAAGTCAGCAACTGCCGAATCGACATCATCACCATCAGGAATCATTTCGTAATCAGGATGAGCCAATTGACGCTTGCCATTAAATACTCCAACTTTGCCGGCGAAGAGCCCTTGTCTGCCGACACGTAACTCTTTCTCGCGCCAGGCTTGGTTAAAGAAGGTAAGCGACATCTTGGAACTTCCATCGGTAACAATTACCTCAAGGATGCTGCCTTTGCGCGCGTGCAACTTTCGCGAGGTTGAGCTGAAGATTTCGGCAAGCACGGTTACCTCATCCCCCTCTTTCAATTCAGCGATATCACTTAACTCACCACGCACTAAGTATCTACGTGGGTAGTGATGAATTAGATCCGACAGGGTCTTATATCCGAAGACGGAATCTAGGACTTTCGCAGTGCGGTCGCCAACGACATTTACCAATTTGGAGTCGAGGCCGGCCATGTGTCCCATTCTCGCCTGAATTGGAGCGAATTAGCGTGAGGATGGCGTTGTCGCTACTATTGACCTCTGCATTCCCGCCGGGGCGCAAATGGGTTCTGGCTCAAGAGATTTGAAATTAAAAGGAGTACTGCTGTGGCATCAACATGCGATATCTGTGGCAAAGGGCCCAGCTTCGGAAATAAAGTTTCCCACTCACAGGTAAAGACCCGTCGTCGCTGGAATCCAAATATTCAGCGCATCAAGACGCTGGTTAGCGGAAGCACTAAGCGCAAAAATGTCTGTACATCTTGCCTTAAGGCCGGCAAAGTCACTCGTTAAGCATTTCGCTTAGAAGTTAGTTACTTCTTCTTATAACCCGTTGGGCAAGTTGGCTTAATGCCAGTTACCTTCTTTAAAACCGTTCCTTTGAGGCACGAAATCGTCGTTGCCTTAACTGTCGCTTTCGGCGTTGGTGTCGGACTCTTCTTTACAGTGCCTTGCGCTGACATATTAGTAGCGGCGGCGGCAGAGGAAGACATTGCGTCATAACTCGGATTCAAGGCAATATCTAAGAGTGGATCGGGGAATTCAAAACCGAATACTTGGATAATTATGCGCCCGTTCTTAACCGCCACTGTTTTAGTCGCCGCGGTCGATCCCGTGGCAGTTGTTTTAATTGAAATTATGAGTGCTGATGCCGCATCTTCAGCTTTCTTGATTCCCCAAAGTGCCAGCGCATCGGCGGCAGAAATAGTTGCGTAATAAAAACCGGTATTTACCGTTGTGCCATCTGGGGCAAGTCGAGGCGCAGATGCCTTGTAACTCAATGATTTCTTCTCAGCGTTCCAAACCGGAGTAGATAAGTTGCAGAGCCCATTTGATCCTACGTAAATTTTTCCACTGCCACCTTCAAAGGAAAATCCTAATGGATCATTGGAAGGAACTATAACTGTTTGGAACTGCGTCACAATAGCTGATGCAATGCCGGTATCACCTTTACAATCCTTGGAACTTTTAGCTTGTGGCACTTTTACGGGATAACCAGTTAACTCAAAAGTATTACCACTTGCCCCCGCTACTACATCTAGCGTCGCCTCAGTAGCGATCCCATATGTCACACCAACTTTAAAATCAGAAATACGCAACTTAACGGTAATTGCAGAATCGGCGTTGAGATTTACCGGTGTTGTGAGGCTATTAGTAGTTGCAGCTAGCGAGACCTTATTTCCAGGAGAGTAGGTAGGCATGGCATCTACATATATCCAGGGAACAAAATCATTAGCCGCTTTTGCTTCAATGTAGAGGCCATCATAATTTTCGCTAGCGAAGGCTTTTTCTGCAGTCCAACGTCCGGTGAGAACTTTTGTACCTGCAACAACACCTGTGGTGTTTCCAGCGATTGCTCCCGCTGCACCATCTGCAACCCACGCAAGTAAAATTGCTTTTGCACCAGCTGGAGTGACACTTACAGATTCAATGCAATACGGAGCGGGTGCGACAACGCAAGGTTGAAGTGCATCTTTGGGAAGAGTCACACTTGCATTTGCACTTGGCTGTCCAATTACAACAGCTGCTACAAAGAGAAATATTGAAGATACGCCGGCGATAAATGGGGTGCGTTTCATGTCTTAAAAATATCGCCCGCTTAGATCTTTAGCAATCCCACCGCGCTTAATTTTTAGTGAAAAGAAAATGACTATCGGTGCATAAAAATGCAAAAGTGTTAATTAAAGTGTCGCCAAGTGACAGCTTCTACGCCCGCTGGAAGATTTTTGATCCCAGAACCGGCGATAACTTCCCCAACCAAAATTCCAGGTAGATCTAAGCCAGTGGCTAAGAGAGCGTGATCCTCTCCCCCAGCAAAAACCCAGCGCCAGATATCAATTCCTAATTCACGAGCGAGGGTTTCAAGTTCTACAAATTCGGAAGCGCTTTCAATCTTGGATAAATCGAAACTAAAAGCGACCTTTGAGCTCTCTGCCATTTGCGCCGCTTGGATCGCAAGGGCATCGCTTATGTCACAGAGCGAACTGGCACCCGTTGCGTCAAATCCATAATCGACAGTTGGAGATTTAAATTCGCGCAGCGCTTTCTTCATTACTTCGCTGGTTACCGTCGCATTAGATTTTAGAAGTGCAAGTCCAGCAGCTGACCATCCGGTAAGCGATGAAAGATAAATACCATCCCCCGGCTTTGCACCTGATCGCAAAATTGGTGTCTCGACAGAACCAAATGCAGCTATCGAGATTACTACCTGATCGCCACGCGAAACATCGCCGCCGACAACGTGTGCGCCAGCCAGATCTGCTTCAAATTTAATTCCGTGCGCCAGATCGCTAATCCATTCCATACTTTCGGATCCGGTAAGTGCCACGGCGACCAGTAAATAATCTGGAACCGCACCCATCGCCAAAATATCAGCAGTATTTGCGGCAGTAGCTTTGCGACCAATCTCAAATCCAGTCGACCAATCAGTGCGAAAGTGCACACCTTCCACTGCCATATCTGTCGTCATTACTTGGATCTTGGCGCCAGCCACAACTGCGGCATCATCGCCGATACCAACTTTAATCCTGGGATCGCTACTGGCAAAAATCTCACGGAGCCGCGCAATCACCTGCGCTTCAGTGAGCGCTCCCGAACGATCTGTCATAGCGCCAAGACTAGAACATCAATGCAAGTAGGAGTACCTTTATATTCATCTTCAAAGACGAAGCGTTCACGAGAAAGGTTTAACCACAATGTCAGTTCAAGCGTTTATTTTGATTCAAACTGAAGTCGGTAAAGCTTCCAGTGTCGCGAAATCTGTCTTGGCGATCCCAGGAGTAACGCTCGCTGAAGGCGTGACCGGTCCTTACGATGTGATCATGCGCGCAGAAGCTCCTTCAATGGAAGAATTTGGCCGCACTATCTTGTCCAAGGTTCAGGCAGTTGCAGGTATTACACGCACTTTGACCTGCCCAGTTACTTACTGATCAGCCTTTAATTTCCGAGTACACCGTTATTGCGGGTTAGCGCACTCTGCAATAAGTGGCTTATCACAACCGTATATCCAACACCTGTAGCCGCCCACATCTTTGGGAAGACCGATGTCGCGGTAAATCCAGGCATCGTATTTAACTCGTTGATTATCACTTCGTTATTTTGAGTTAAGAAAAAGTCCACGCGCGCTAAACCGGAACAGCCAAGTGAGATAAAGGCATCGACTGCTTTAGCGCGAATTTCATCGCTTATCTTCTGATCGATTGGCGCCGGAAGTTCGATAGTGGTTGCACCATCTAGATACTTTGCTTCGAAGTCGTAAAACTCATATTTCGCATCAATCCTTATTTGACCAACCAGGGAAGCTTTGGCAACGCCATCTATCTCGAGAACTGCGCATTCAATTTCTGCGCCACGGATCTCTTGTTCAACTAGCGCCTTGGTATCGAATTTAAAGGCTTCAATTAGTGCAGCGGTAAATTCGCCAGATGATTTAACCTTGGTAGTACCACGGGAAGAACCACCGCGTGCAGGTTTAACGAAGATCGGATAACCCAATTTATCGGCTGCTTTTTGAATATCTGAAGATCCTGCTTGCCATTGCTTTTGGCGAACTACAAAACCTGCCGCGACTTTGATCCCATGAGAGGCGAAGATCGGCTTTGCAAATGACTTATCCATTGCAACCGCAGATGCTAAAACTCCAGAACCAACGTATGGAATATCGGCAATTTCTAACAGTCCTTGAATCGTGCCATCTTCTCCATAAGGGCCGTGAAGCAGCGGAAAGACGACTTCGACATTTAAATTTTTACCTTCTGCGCTAAATCCATCAACGCTGAGCGCAACTGGTGTTCCACCATCTGGAATTGTTGGGAGTACGCCATTGCTTATGGCTAAAGGGTGGCTTTCAGGTAGAAGAAACCATTTTCCGCTCTTGCTAATGCCGATCAAAATAGGTTGGTATTTGCTGCGATCAATGGCCGACAGAACTCCTGCTGCAGAAATACAAGATATCTCGTGCTCGCTGGAGCGTCCACCGCAGATAATTGCTACCCGTTGCGTCATCGGATGAAGTTCTCTGCTTTGGTGGTTATCTCCATTAAACGTTGCAGCGCCGCCGCTGGAGTTAGCGATCCATTGACGATATCGGCAACTGATTCGATTACCGGAACTTCTACTCCGACGCGATGGGCAATTTCAACTATCGCACCCGATGATGCAACACCTTCCACCGTCTTTGCCCATTGTCCAAGTGCAGATTCCATCGAACCAGTACTTCCCAATAGCTCGCCAAAGGTTCTATTTCGTGACAACGGTGAACCACAAGTTGCAACTAGATCGCCCATGCCCGCCAAACCTGCGGCGCTGAGCGGATCGGCTCCGTGTGCCGCACATAAGCGAGCGACTTCATTTAATCCGCGAGTAATTAACATCGCTTGGGTATTTTCGCCAAATCCCATTCCGATTGAGATACCAACTGCGAGGGCGATAACGTTTTTAATCGCACCTGCCATCTCGCAGCCGAGTAAATCAACTGATGTGTAAACGCGGTAATAAGGAGTGCGAAAGAGTGCGCGAACTTCCTCAGAAGTACTCTGGTTTGTCGCTGCAGCAACGGCGCCGGCTGGCTGGCGAAGGATTAATTCATCGGCCAAATTTGGTCCAGTGATTAAAGCGACCCGATGCTTGCCGATTACATCTTCTAATACTTCAGTCATGCGCATTTGGGTACTGACTTCTATACCTTTGAGCGTACTTACAACTAGGCAGTCATCTGAAAAGCGTTGCTTCCAAAGTTGCAGAGTTGATCGAAGTTCTTGCGATGGAATCGCTAAGACATATGATTTGCTAAAGGCAAAGGCTTCATCTAGATCAGTTGTGGCGCGGATTTCGCTAGGCAGCACATTTTGACCAATGTATTTTGAGTTGGTGTGTTTGGTATTAATCTCATTGACTACATCCTCTTTGCGACCCCAAAGCAGTACTTCATTTCCGGCATCACAGAGCACTTGGGCAAGGGTTGATCCCCAAGCGCCTGCTCCGAACACCGATACTTTGCTCATTGCTTTTAACCTCGCTCGCTAACGCTTTTTCTTCTTAAAGTTGCCGATGCGCGGCAAATCTGAAGTATGTGGGTCAAAGATTACTTCAGGGCGCTTCTCACCACGAATTCCCTCGAGCAGGGTGGTTATTTCCCGCATAACTTTGGCGGTGGCCTCGATTAGCGCTTGCGGATCATCGCCCTTTCCATACCAAGGCGAAAGATCGACTGGTTTGCCCGCAACAATGGTGATGCGAGTGCGCGGAAATAACTTTAATTTTTTGGAATATGTCGGCATCAAAATTTGTGAACCCCACTGAGCAACTGGAATTACCGGGGTATTTGTAGTGAGCGCTAGTCGTGCTAGTCCAGTTTTAGCAACCATCGGCCAGTGGTCTAAATCTCGAGACAGGGTTCCTTCGGGATAGACGCCAAGTAAGTGTCCCACCTCAAGAAGTCGCTTGGCGTGGTCAACCGCTTTACCTGCATTAGGAGTTTCTCGTTCAACCGGTACTTGTCCGGCTGCAAGGATAATTCTTCCGATAATTGGAACTTTAAAGACACCAACCTTGCCTAAGTAGCGTGGGGCTCGGCCATTCCTAAAGAGAAAATGAGTCAAGTTCAAAACATCAAAATATGACAAGTGGTTATTCGCAACTATTACCGCACCAGTTTTGGGGATGTTCTCCGCACCAATCCAAGTTCGTTTTGTAATCAGACTGATGATTGGAATTAATATCCCAGCACCTATTTTATAGGTGCGATTTGTTCCGTATGGATAACCAGTTGGAGGCGCATATGAAACGCGCATTTCTGCCATATCTAAATCTTAGTGGGCAAAGAAAAACTGGGGCCAGCAAACGCTGACCCCAGTTTTAAGAAATTAGATTAGAAGCGAAAATTAACGCTTCTTTGCTGCCTTCTTTACTGTCTTCTTAGCTGCTGGCTTCTTCTTAGCAACCTTCTTTACTGTCTTCTTAGCTGCTGGCTTCTTCTTAGCAGCCTTCTTTGGTGCAGCCTTCTTAGCCACTGGCTTTGGTTCTGGCTTTGGGGCAGGACCTAGCTTGCGCTCACCTGAGATGACATCCTTCAAACCCTTTGCAGGCAAGAAACGAGCCTTCTTTGAAGCCTTGATCTTGATGGTCTCTCCAGTAAATGGGTTGCGGCCCATACGTGCCTTGCGATCGACCTTCTTGAACTTACCGAAATCGTTGATCATTACATCTTCACCTTTTGACATGGTGCGTGTAATTGTGTCGAATACGATTTCTACAGCGTGTGCTGCTTCTCTCTTGCTGTCGTTGAAGTGTGGGGCCAACGCGGCAATAAATTGTGCCTTATTCATCTAAATCCCCTTAGATTTACGCGTAAATTAAGCCTTTGCTTAACTTGTGGCTAAAACTTAAACCTATTTATAGGGTGAGAGCGATATTAAAGTGGGCGTGTCGCAATTTAATATTTTAAAGAAATCGCACTTTTTATGCGTAAAAAACTCTCATTTAGAAGTTTAGAGTTATTCATTTTTAACTCACCCCATCAATAAAGTGGGCGTTTTACGCTTCTTTTTCACCTCCGCAAAGCGATTCGCAGCGCAACTGCGCCGCGTTAAACGCGAATTGGCAGAGTTTTTGGCTTGTAATCGGGCCTTTTCGCTTCAAAAGTATCGATCGCATCGGTCTGTTTTAAGGTAAGTCCGATGTCATCAAGGCCTTCCATCAAACGCCAACGGGTGTAATCATCCAATTCAAAGGCAACGCTCGTTGATCCGTAGGAAACTGTGCGTGAATCTAGATCAACTTTGATCTGTGTACTTGGGTCGTTCTCTATGGCTACCCAGAGAGCTTCAACAGCCTCCTGTGGCAAGATCACAGTAAGTAAGCCACCCTTTAGCGAATTGCCACGAAAGATATCAGCGAAGCGACTTGAGATAACGGCTTTAAATCCATAGTTCTGCAGCGCCCAAACCGCGTG
>Ga0114967_10003732_pt1 | contig 12444 bp, 10 predicted proteins | sample M_130628_MF_Meta_FD_92639 | JGI IMG/M metagenome (GOLD analysis project Ga0114967, IMG submission 92639) | Freshwater microbial communities from Lake Montjoie, Canada to study carbon cycling - M_130628_MF_MetaG | ecosystem: Environmental > Aquatic > Freshwater > Lake | place: Lake Montjoie... | reverse complement strand
CTGCGTCATCTGATAGATGGCGTCGTCCTCTGCCTGCACCAGCTCCCGCGCAGTGGCCAGCAAGGCGTCGAGTTCTGACTGTAGCTTCATGCGGTAAGTCCCCTCTTCTCGGCAGGCACCGGCGCCGGCCGGTGGTAGGCGCTATGAGAGCGGACTGGGGGCTCAGGAGACGAGCCCGTGGTGGGCGGGGAAGTGAGAGGTGTGGTGGAGGCGTAGCGCTCCGGATGTGGCAATTCAGCCGCTAGTCGCTTCGCAAAGAAACTGATCGATTCGAGTTCAACCCGCTAGCCGCTGCGTCAGCGCCTCTTGCGCCAGCGCATTGATGCTCTTCCCTTCGCACTCTGCGGCGATAGCTAACTTCTCGTGCAGTTCGGGCGAGATACGGAGGTTGAACTTCCCGGAGTAATTGCGCCGTGGCGCAATGCCTTTCTCTTTGCAGACTTCAAGGAACACTGCGAGCGACTTCCGGAACTCTGCCCTCAGTTCCTTCGGCGTTTTGCCGTAAAAATCAGCACCGCCCGTCAGCCCAAGAATCTCGCCCCTAAACATATCGATCTCGGGGTCGTACTCGATTCTCGCGTTATAGCCGTCGACCGTCATCATGCTCATGGCTTTACTCCGTGCTGCTCGAGCCACTTCCTCACGCTCACCACAGCGCCCTTGCTGGTCTTTGGCGAAGGATGTGGACGGTGGAAGACTCGAACTTCGCTAAATAGAAAGATGGCGACGCGACTGCCTGCGCGTTCGCTGATTTCCGCGCCCATGCCAAGGAGCAATGCCTCGATATCCTGCCACGGCAGGTTGCCGCTTACCGGATGCGCGAAAATTGCCAGCAGCGTTTTTCGATGTCCGCGACGCATATTTTTATGGTACCGAATGAAAGTACCACCGCCAAGAAAAACAGGCGCCGCCTAATGATCGTCCCGAACCCGCCCCGCCAACTCCCGCACCGCCTCGGCCACCAGCGGGCTCAAGCCTTCACCGTCAGCGCGTTGCCAATGCTCGATAAGTTTGCGGCGCATGCGCGGGTCCCAGAAGCGTTCGAGGTGATTGCGCACGCCGTCGCGAGCACGCTCGTGATTTTTGTCGCTGATGAAATAGGCGCCGATGTCGTTCGCCATTTCGATCAGATGTTCAACGCTATTGCTCATGCGATCACTCACTGGGCGCCGCGTAATCGCGGATGCGCGAAGGATGGGTGTAGGCGACATAGCGGCCGTCGCGGGCGAGACCAATGAGCGTGATGTGCGCATGCTCGGCGATGGCGATCGCGAGCGCGGTGGGCGCAGAAACGGCGACCACGATCGCCACGCCGCACCAGGCCGCTTTCTGCACCATCTCGTAACTCGCGCGCGAGGTCAGCAGCAGCGCGCCGTGGCCGGTGGCATGCGCGGCGCGCGCCATCGCGCCCATGAGTTTATCGAGCGCGTTGTGTCGGCCCACGTCTTCGCGCACCAGCGCGATGTCGCCATTCGGCAGACACCAGGCGGCGGCGTGCGTGGCGCCGGTGATGCGGTACATGGGTTGATAATCCGGCATCGCAGCCAGCGCGCGATTAAGCGCGGCGCTGTCGAGTGACGTGCTCGCCGCGACCGTCGGCGGCCAGCGCACCACGTCTTCCAGCTGCCGCGTGCCACACAAACCGCAGCCGCTGTTGCCGGCCAGCGTGCGCGTATTGGGCGCGAGTTTCGCGGCGCGTTGCGGTGGAATTTCCATCGCGATCTGAATGCCGCTCAGCTCTTCGCGCACTTCAATGCGCAGCAGTTCCTCGCGTGAATTGATGATGTTTTCGGTGAGCGAAAATCCGAGTGCGAAGTCTTCCAAATCGGCCGGCGAGGCGAGCATCACCGCGTAGGCCTGACCGTTGTACTGAAGCGCGACCGGCACTTCTTCGGCCACGCGGTCGAGCTCGTGGCGAAAGCCGCCCTGATGAAACCGGTCGATACGCTTGAGCGGGCTCACCCCCGGTGTGCGCCCCACCTGTGGTATGGCGCGCAGGTTCACAAGTCGCTGCGCGCCGGGCGACGTTCGGCGAGCAGCTTCGCCTGCTCGTCGCTGAAGGCGCGATAACGACGCTGCCATTCCGAAGGCTGCGCGACTTTGGTCACCTGCACCGCCGTGACCTTGTACTCCGGACAGTTGGTCGCCCAGTCCGAGTGGTCGGTGGTGATCACGTTCGCGCCGGACTCCGGAAAATGAAACGTGGTGTACACCACGCCGGGCTGCACGCGCGGGGTCACGTGTACGCGCAGCACCGTCTCACCCACGCGACTCGCCACGCCCACCCAGTCGCCATCGCTGATGCCGCGTTCTTCGGCATCGTGCGGGTGGATTTCGACGAGGTCTTCGGCGTGCCACACGCTGTTGGCAGTGCGCCGCGTCTGCGCGCCCACGTTGTACTGCGAGAGGATGCGGCCGGTGGTGAGCAGCAGCGGAAATTTGCGCGAGGCTTTTTCACGCGTGGGCACATAGGCCGTCAGCATGAAGCGCCCTTTGCCGCGCGTGAATTCTTCCACGTGCATGGTGGGCGAACCGTGCGGATGCTGCGCGTTGCACGGCCACTGAATGCTGCCCATTGCGTCCAGCTTTTCGTAACTCACGTTGGTGAAGCTGGGCGTGAGGCTGGCGATCTCGGCCATGATTTCGGAGGGATGCGCGTAGTGCATGGGATAGCCCAGCGCGTTTGAGAGCGCGCAGGTAACTTCCCAATCCGCCTTGCCGGCCAGCGGCCGCATCACGCGGCGAATGCGTGAGATGCGACGCTCGGCGTTGGTGAAGGTACCGTCTTTCTCGAGGAACGAACTGCCGGGCAAAAACACGTGCGCGAACTTGGCGGTTTCGTTCAGAAACAAATCCTGCACGATGATGCATTCCATCGCTTCGAGCGCGGCCGACACATGCTGGGTGTTGGGATCGCTCTGCGCGATGTCTTCGCCCTGCACGTAGAGCGCTTTGAATTCACCGTCGAGCGCGGCTTCGAACATATTGGGAATGCGTAAGCCTGGCTCGGGTTCGAGCGTGGTATGCCAGGCGTTTTCAAACAGCGTGCGCGTAACGGTGTCGGAAATATGCCGATAGCCCGGCAGCTCGTGCGGGAACGATCCCATATCGCAGGCGCCCTGCACGTTGTTCTGGCCGCGCAGCGGATTCACGCCCACGCCTTCGCGCCCAATGTTGCCGGTGGCCATGGCGAGGTTCGCGATTCCCATCACCATCGTTGAACCCTGACTGTGCTCGGTCACGCCGAGGCCGTAGTAAATGGCCGCGTTGCCGCCGGTGGCGTAGAGCCTGGCGGCGGCACGAACCTCGGCTGCCGGTACGCCGGTGATGGCGTCCAGGGCTTCCGGCGAGTTAACCGCATCGGCCACAAACTCGCGCCAGGTCTCGAAGCTCTCGGCTTCGCAGCGCGCGGCCACAAACGCCTCGTTCACCAAACCTTCGGTCACGATCACATGCGCCAGCGCGTTCACGAGGCCCACGTTGGTGCCGGGTTTTAATTTGAGGTGATAGTCGGCTTTCACATGCGGGCCGCGCACCAGATTGATGGTGCGCGGATCGGCCACGATGAGGCGCGCGCCGGCGCGCAGGCGATGCTTGATGCGTGAAGCAAACACCGGATGACCGTCGGTGGGATTGGCGCCGATGACGAAGATCACATCGGCGTGGTCCACCGAATCAAAATTCTGCGTGCCGGCCGATTCGCCCAGCGTTTGTTTCAAACCGTAGCCGGTGGGCGAATGGCATACGCGCGCGCAGGTATCCACGTTGTTATTGCCGAAGCCGGCGCGCACCAGTTTCTGCACGAGATAGGTTTCTTCGTTCGAGCAGCGCGACGAGGTAATGCCGCCGAGAGCGTCTTTGCCGTAGCGCGCGGCGATGCGCTTCAACTCGCTCGCGGCGTAAGCCAGCGCTTCGTCCCAGGAGACTTCGGTCCATGCGTCGTGAATGCTTTTGCGAATCATCGGCGTGGTGATGCGATCCGCGTGCGTGGCGTAACCAAACGCAAAACGCCCTTTCACGCAGGAGTGGCCGTGATTGGCGTGGCCGTCCTGATTGGGCAGCATGCGCACCACTTCCTCGCCTTTCATTTCTGCTTTAAAGGAGCAGCCCACGCCGCAGTAGGCGCAGGTGGTCACCACGCTGTGCTCAGGCTGACCTTTTTCGATCAGCGAATTCTCCGTCAGCGTGGCGGTGGGGCAGGCCTGCACGCAGGCGCCGCAGGACACACACTCGGATTCGAGGAAAGCCTCACCGGCGCTGGCCGCGACGCGCGATTCAAACCCACGGCCTTCGATGGTGAGCGCAAACGTGCCCTGCACTTCTTCGCAGGCCCGCACGCAGCGCGAGCAGACGATGCACTTGCTGCTGTCGAAGGTGAAATACGGATTGCTTTGGTCTTTCTCGAGATGCAGGTGGTTCTCGCCCTGATAGCCGTAGCGCACTTCACGCAGACCCACGGCGCCCGCCATGTCCTGCAGTTCGCAATTACCGTTGGTGGGGCAGGTGAGGCAGTCGAGCGGATGGTCGGAGATATAAAGCTCCATCGTGTTGCGACGGAGTTTGGCAAGCGCCGGCGTTTGCGTGCGAATCTTCATGCCTGCCGCGACTGGCGTGGTGCAAGACGCCGGATAGCCGCGCATGCCCTCCACTTCCACCAGACACAGGCGGCAAGATCCAAAGGCTTCGAGGGACTCGGTGGCGCAGAGTTTGGGCACGCCGATGCCGGCCTCGGAGGCGGCACGCAGAATGGAGCTGCCGGCCGGCACCTCGCACAGGCGGCCGTCGATTTCCACGCTCACCCGCGCGGTGCTGGCACTGGCTGGCGTGCCGTGGTCGTGATCGCTTTTCGCTAACATGGGCTAGTCCTCTTGCTGTCCCGCAACGACCTTCTCACGCCTCCAGCAGCTTCAGGCGCTGTGCGAACGTTTTGCGGGGTTTTGTAAGCCAAAATCTTCAGAAAAATGTTTCAGCGCGCTTTGCACCGGCAGCGGCGTGAGGCCGCCCAGCGCACACAGCGAGCCGTGGGTCATGGTGTCGCAGAGGTCGTTCAAGAGCGCGAGGTCGCGGGTCTTGTCGCCGGCCGCGAGCAGGCGGTCTACCACTTCAACGCCGCGCGTGGAGCCAATGCGGCACGGTGTGCATTTGCCGCAGGATTCAAGCGCGCAAAATTCAAACGCGTAGCGCGCCATCTTTGCCATGTTTACGGTGTCGTCGAAGGCGACGAGACCGCCGTGGCCCAGCATCGCGCCGATCGCGGAGAAGGCTTCGTAGTCGACTTGCGTGTCGAACTGCGACTCGTGCAGATAGGCGCCCAGCGGCCCACCCATCTGCACCGTGCGCAAAGGCTTGCCGCTCGCGCTGCCGCCGCCGAAGTCGTAGAGCAGTTCGCTTAACTTGAGCCCGAAAGCTTTTTCCACCAGCCCGCCGCGCGCCAGATTGCCGGCGAGCTGCAGCGGCAGCGTGCCGCGCGATCGGCCCATGCCGAAGTCGCGGTAGTACTCGGCGCCGCGCGCCAGAATCACCGGCACGGTGGCGAGTGAAATCACGTTGTTGATAACGGTGGGGAGTCCGAACAACCCCTGCACGGCCGGCAGCGGCGGCTTGAAGCGAATTTGCCCGCGCTTGCCTTCAAGGCTTTCGAGCAGCGAGGTTTCCTCACCGCAGATATACGCCCCGGCGCCAAGGCGCACCTCCAGATCAAACCGCTTCCCGCTGCCAAGCACGCTCGCGCCCAGCACGCCGGCGGCATAGGCGGTGGCGATTGCTTCGTTCAGGGTTTGCCAGGCGTCGGGATATTCAAAACGGAGATAGATGTAGCCCTGCGTCGCGCCCACCGCGAGGCCGGCGATCGCCATGCCTTCAATCAGCGTGAAGGGATCGTCTTCCATGATCATGCGGTCGGAGAAGGTGCCGGAGTCGCCTTCGTCGGCGTTGCACACGATGTACTTCTGCGGCGCCTCGGTGTTCAACACCGTGCGCCATTTGATGCCGGTGGGGAACGCCGCGCCGCCGCGCCCGCGCAGGCCAGATTGTGTAATGGTTTCAACCAGTGCATCGGGCGTCATCGAGAGCGCGCGCTGCAAACCTTGCAAGCCTTCATGCGCGCGATAGTCGTCCAGCGAAAGCGGGTCGGTCAGCCCAACGCGGGCGAAGGTCAGGCGTTCCTGATTTTTAAGATAGGCAATCTCGGCGGTGAGTCCCTGGCGCAAAGCGTGCGTGCCGCCCAGCTGGAAGTTGGCATCGAACAGACCCGGCACATCGGCTGCGCTCACCGGGCCGTAGGCGATGCGGCCGGCGGGGGTTGCGACTTCCACCAGCGGCTCCAGCCAGAACATGCCCCAGGAGCCGTTACGCACCAGATGCAAAGGGATCTGGCGGCGCGCGGCTTCGTGGGTGATCGCGGCGGCGACTTCATCGGCACCCACCGAGCGGGCGGCAGAATCGCGCGGGACGTAGACGGTGATCATGCGCTTTCCCTCTCCAGCACCAGCGCATCGAAGCGGGCGGCGGACACGCGGCCGTGCAGGCGCTCGTCGATCATCATGGCCGGCGCGCAGGCGCAGTTGCCGAGGCAATACACCGGCTCCAGCGACACGCGGCCGTCGGCGGTGGTCTGGTGAAAATCAACGCCGAGCTGCGCCTTGGCGTGCGCGGCGAGCGCCTCGCTGCCCATCGCCTGACAGGCCTCGGCCTGACACAGGCGCACGATGCGCTGGCCCGGCGGCTCGCGGCGAAAGAAATCGTAGAAGGTGATGACGCCGTGCACTTCGGCGCGCGAGAGATTGAAAGTGGTGGCCAGCAGTGCGGTGGCTTCCGGCGGAATAAAACCGAAGTGCGCCTGCACGGCGTGCAGGGCCGGCAGCAGCGGGCCCGGCAGCGAGAGCAAGGGCGCTAACAATTCGAGGGCGGACGCTTCGTGCCACGCCGGCCAATGGGCGGACGCCGCGCTCATACCAAACCCTCGCTAGCAGCGCAGCGCCGGTGTGTGATGAGGGCGGCAATAGTCATCTCGGGGATACCCACGTTCGCAGTGCTCCAGCGCATGGTCGAAATTCGAGGCAAACAAGACCGGCCCGCGTCAGGTCGGCGTGCATTGGAGGGGCATTGCGAAGAAAGCGGCGGTCGGCTTCGGGCCTGCCGGCACCGCCGGTCAGGTGGCCGGGGGTGCGGGTGGGCCGAGTCTGCACGGCGCGGGGCGCGACGTACGGGCTCGGGAAGTCGGCGCCTTGATGCTCGTCCGGCCGACGCAGCATCTGCACCTTCATCGCCGATCGCGAGGGAGTCCGGGCGAGGCCGGTCGCGATCAGTCCACTTCAATAAGGCTCAGTCGGTTACGCCACGGCGTGAAGAAACGACTTGAGGCTGGCCGGAGTATAGAAGCGGGAAAGGGGATTAGGGAACAGCAAAACGCACGCGGCGTTGCCGTGCGGGGAGGCCGCGTGGCGGATGTTTTCGAGAACGGCGTAAAAGAGGGGCGGGGAGCTCCCGGGAGAAGTCTCCCCGCCGAAGTCGAAAGGGTTCGCGCTGACAGCATCAGGGCGTGGCGACTGCCAGCCTTGGCGACGCCGAAACACAGGCTTTCGCGGTCTGCGCAGCGGGTGTCGGCCCCGCCTCGCTCGGCCGGATTGCGGTCCGACTCGAGCGCCGAGGCGCGGGGAATAAAGGCGAATTTATGCCGATATGCGCGGCCCTGAGGCCAGTATAGGGGTGCACTTTATCCCGCATAAATAGGCACAAATACGCCGCTTAAGGCGCGCAACACAGCCCCGCTCGAGCTCGACGCCAATCAGGCGCGGAGGAACGCGCAGCGCTGGCGCAGGCGTTGGCGCCAGTCGGCGGCGAGACCCGTGGCGCTGGCCAAGGCCTCGAGATCCGCCACGTCAGAACGATGCTCGGCCGTGACGGTCAGGAAATGCGCGAGCGTGATGGCAGGATTGGGGCGGGCGATGAGCGAGAGGGCGTCACCTCGTCGGACCTCGCCTTCCTGCACCACCCGCAAATACCAGCCCTGCAAATGCTCGCGGGCGATAAACGTGGCGAGTCCGGGGCACTGATAGCGCGAGTCGATTTTCGTGCAGGGATTCCGGGGCTGGGTGATTTCGACCTCGGCCGTCCCGAGTCGCCAGCGGTCGCCGATGCAGGCGGTGTGTTCGCTTAAATCGGGGCAGGAGAAGTTCTCGCCAATGGAGCCCGGAATCGCCACCCCGGCGAGCTCAGGATGGCGCTTAACGATGCGGGCGTAACTGGTTTGCGGAAATTGATGCAGCGCTTTGTCGGGGCCGCCGTGGAATCGGCGATCGGCCTGGGCGTCACCCGCAATGCCAAGCCGCGTGATGGTGGCGTGCTGGAGCGGCTGTTTGAGGATCGCGCTGCGCTCGCCGCCCGGGATCAGCACGCTGGGCTGCGCGGCGTAGAGGCCGGTGATGGGATAGCGCTCGGGGGCGGTCATGGGCGCGGTGTTTGGGTGGGGATTGCTGGGTCGAGGCCCGTTCATGCTTCGACAGGCTCAGCACGAACGGGGGATAGGCTTTCAGTTCAGTTTCACGAACGGGGGATAGGCTTTCAGTTCAGTTTCGCGAACGGTGACAGGCTTTCAGTCCAGTTTGCCGTTCGCCCTGAGCCTGTCGAAGGGCGAGAGCGAGGGCACTTATCCGTATTTTTCGCGGCCCGTTCATGCTTCGACTAGCTCAGCACGAACGGGGGACAGGCCTTCAGTTCAGTTTCACGAACGGGGTACAGAGGCTGCGGGGCAACCCCGTCCGACCGCAATTAACAGACTTCGAACAGACCCGCCGCGCCCATGCCGGTGCCGATGCACATCGTCACCACCACGTACTTCACGCCGCGGCGCTTGCCTTCGATCAGCGCGTGCCCGATGAGACGGCTGCCGGTCATGCCGTAGGGGTGGCCCACCGCAATCGCACCGCCGTTCACGTTCAGGCGGTCGTTGGGAATGCCGAGCTTGTCGCGGCAGTAAATGACCTGCACGGCGAAGGCTTCGTTCAGTTCCCACAGGCCCACGTCGTTCACGCTGATGCCGGTCTGCTTCAGCAGCTTCGGCACCGCGAACACCGGGCCGATGCCCATTTCGTCCGGCTCGCAGCCGGCGACCGCGAAGCCGCGGAAAATGCCCATCGGGGACAGGCCCTTGCGGGCGGCCATCTTGTCGCTCATCACCACCTGCACGGCGGCGCCGTCGGAGAACTGGCTGGCGTTACCGGCCGCGATCACGCCGCCTTCAACCGCCGGCTTGATGTTGCAGATGCCTTCATACGTGGTGTCGGCGCGGATGCCTTCGTCTTCGCTGGCGGTGACTTCGCGGACGGTCTCGGCGCCGGTGGCCTTGTCGACCACTTTCATCGTGGTGGTGATGGGCGCGATTTCATCCACAAACTTGCCGGCGGCGCGGGCGGCGGCGGCCTTGTTCTGGCTGTCCACGCCAAAACGGTCCTGCGCTTCGCGGCCAATCTTGTAGCGGGAGGCCACGTTCTCGGCGGTCTGGAGCATCGGCCAGTACACGGCGGGCTTGTTGGCGGCCAGCCATTCGTCCTGGAACATGAAAGTGTTCATCTGGTTCTGCACGCAGGAGATGGACTCCACGCCGCCGGCGACGAAGCACTCGGCCTCACCGGCGATGATGCGCTGGGCGGCCAGCGCGACGGTCTGCAAACCGGACGAGCAGAAACGGTTAACGGTCATGCCGGACACGGACACCGGCATGCCGGCGCGGAGCGCGGCCTGGCGGGCGATGTCCCAGCCGGTGGCGCCTTCGGGGTTCGCGCAGCCGAGGATCACGTCCTCCACTTCGCCCGGCTCGATGCCAGCGCGGGCGACGGCGGCCGCCACGACATGGCCGCCCATGGTGGCGCCGTGGGTGATATTGAGCGCGCCCTTCCAGCTCTTGGTGAGCGGGGTACGGGCGGTGGAGACGATTACGGCGTCGGTCATGCGGGCTCTCCTCGGAAGACTTTATTGATTTGAACGAGGCCGCACTGTAGCGAAGGGCGGCGGCATCGTCACCCGGAGATGCGGGCGCCAAGCGGCGCTGCTACATTGCCCGCGCCTTTAAAATGAGCGCCCTCACGATGCCCAGGCTTCTGTTGTCGAGCGGTCTTCCCACATGAGCGACCGCGCATTTCTGGGCCACCCCGCCGGCCTCTCCACGCTGTTCTTCACCGAACTGTGGGAGCGCTTTAGCTACTACGGCATGCGCGCGCTGCTCATTCTGTATATGACGGCAGCGGTGGAGGTCGGGGGGCTGGGCTACGACACCGCGACGGCCGGGGCGATTTACGGCATGTACGCCGGCTGCGTGTATTTGCTCTGCTTACCCGGCGGCTGGCTGGCCGACCGGCTGCTCGGCGCACGGCGCGCCACCTTGCTGGGGAGCGCGCTGATTCTGGCCGGGCATCTGTGTTTGGCGGCGCCCATCAAGAGCGCGTTTTTTGTGGGGCTGGCGCTGGTGGTGCTGGGCACGGGGCTGCTCAAGCCCAGCATCAGCACCATGGTGGGCGATCTCTACGCCCCGGAAGATCCGCGCCGCGACGCGGGCTACTCGTTGTATTACATGGGCATCAATCTCGGCGCCTTTCTGGCTCCGCTGGCCTGCGGCTGGCTGGCGCTGAGCGGGGAGTTCCACACCACGCTCGAAGGCTGGGGTCTAACGCCGGCCAGCGCCTGGCATTTTGGCTTTGGCGCGGCGGCGCTCGGCATGGCCGGCGGACTGGTGCAGTTTGTGGCCGGACGCGGCCGGTTGGCCCACGCGGGGCTGCCGCCGGTCGCGGGGCTCTCGGCGCCAGAACGGCGGCTATTGCGGCGGGGACTCGGTGTCACCGCGCTGGTGCTCGGCGGACTCGGCCTTGGGCTCGCCAGCGGCGCACTCGATATTGCGCGCCTGAGCGATGGCTTTGCCTTAGTGCTGCTCGCGGTGACGGCAGGGTTTTTCATCACCATGTTCCGCGCCAGTCACTGGACGCCCGGCGAGCGCCGGCGGCTCCAGCTCATTTTTATGCTCTTTGTGGCGGCGGCCGTGTTCTGGTCCTTGTTTGAACAGGCGGGCTCTACGCTCAATCTGTTTGCCGCACGCAATACGCAACTCGAACTCTGGGGTTATGCCTTCCCGGCCACCTTTTTCCAGTCGGTGAATCCGCTGCTCATCATCGCGCTGGCGCCCGTTTTTGCATTCGGCTGGCTCAAGCTTGGCGCCCGCAACCCCTCACCCATGACCAAGTTCACGCTGGGGTTGGTGCTGGTGGCGGCGGGCTTCGGGGTGCTGATCGTGGCCGCACAACTCTCGGCAAACGGCGTGAAAGTGAGCCCGCTGTGGCTGGTCGCCACGTACCTACTGCACAGTCTGGGTGAACTGTGCCTGAGCCCGGTGGGGCTGTCGGCGATCAGCCGACTGGCCCCGGCGCGCATCGCGAGCCTCACCATGGGGGTGTGGTTTCTGGCCAGCGCGGTTGGCAACTATCTGGGCGGGCGCGTGGCGGGGCTTTATGAACGCGTGAGCCTGCCGATGCTGTTCACGCTCGTTACCGGCTTTGCCCTGCTGGCGGCGCTCGTCCTCTGGATACTCAGGCCCTACGCGAGCCGTCTGCTCGCTTCATCGACGGAAGGAAACCCTGCATGAGTCGTGCTGTCGTTTGGTACTTCGACGTGATCTCGCCCTACGCCTATCTGCATCTGAAGCAGTTTTCGCGGCTACCGGCGGACTTACAGATTGACTATCGCCCGGTGCTGTTTGCCGGCCTGCTCAAGCACTGGGGCACCAAGGGTCCGGCCGAATTGCCGGCCAAGCGCCTGCACACCTATCGCCAGAGCGTGTGGTTCGCGCGCGAAATCGGCGTGCCGTTTCGCATGCCGCCGCGCCATCCCTTCAATCCGCTCAAGGTGCTGCGCCTGTTGATTGCGCTGGGGAGCACGCGGGCCGCGCTCGAAACCGCCTTTGATTTCATCTGGGGCGAAGGGCGAGATCCGGACGCCGAGTGGCCGGCGCTGTGCGCGGCCCTTGGGGTGGCGGCCGACACGCCGCTGATCAACGAGCCTTTGGTGAAGGAAACCCTCACCCGCAACACCGCCGAAGCGGTGGCCGCCGGCGTGTGGGGCGTGCCCACTTTCGAGGTGAATGGCGAACTGTTCTGGGGGGCCGACTCGGTCAGTTTCATGAACGCCTTTCTGGCCGACCCCACGCTGCTCGCGAGCCCGGACATGCAGCGGGCCGCGACAGCGGAGATTGGCGCGGAACGTCGGATCCCCGTCCCCACGCCTTAAAGCATGGAAGTCGATTTCGCCCAGATCTTCCAGCGGGAACGGGAGCCGCTCTGCCTCGCCGACGGCACCGTATTGTTCGAAACCGGCGACGCGGCCGATGCGGTGTATGTGGTGTTGGAAGGCGCCGTTGAACTGTGGGTGGGCGAGCGCTGCCTGTGGGTGTTCGGTGTGGGG
>Ga0114967_10003731_pt1 | contig 12447 bp, 8 predicted proteins | sample M_130628_MF_Meta_FD_92639 | JGI IMG/M metagenome (GOLD analysis project Ga0114967, IMG submission 92639) | Freshwater microbial communities from Lake Montjoie, Canada to study carbon cycling - M_130628_MF_MetaG | ecosystem: Environmental > Aquatic > Freshwater > Lake | place: Lake Montjoie... | reverse complement strand
TGCCCCGCCCCGCCCTGTTCAACCTCCTTCGCCGCATCAAGCCGGACCACCAGCGATACCTGGGGTTGGCCGCCTTCATGGGCCTCACCATTATCGCCTCCCTGAAGATCGGTGAACACTATCCATTTTCCAATTTTCCAATGTATGGCAATCCCAGTTCCGGGGCGGTGGATTATTATTTCCTCACGGATGCCAGCGGCGAGCCCCTGCCGACCGGCAAGCTCACTGGCGATACCGCGCCAAAGCTCAAAAAGCGCCTCAACACCAGCCTGAACGAATGGGCCCGGGCCAATCCGAAGACCGGAAAATCCAACATGCCGCCGGAGGAAAGAGCCCGCATCACGCAGGAAATCCTCGATACTTTTGTCCGGCAATCCCAACAACGGGGCACCCCGCTGCCCGACCGGGTGCAGCTCTGGCGCGGCGATATCTTTTCCTCCCCGCAGGGCTACTACGAAAACTTCACGCTGGAGGCCGCAAACTAGCATGAGTCCGCTCCTTCAGGACATCCGCACCCAGGGTCTCCGAATGGCTCTGCTCGGCGGCACCACGCTGCGCCACGCTGGCCGTCTGGAAGGCTTTTTCCTGCGCCTGCTCTTCGCCATCGTCGTCTACATCAGCCTGAAAAGTTATCCTGCCTACCAGACGCTGCTCAAGCCGGTCGGGATAGCAGCCTGGCCGGGTCTCTGGCATTGGCTGGGCTGGGATCTCACCCGGCTCGCTGATCCCGTGTTCTGGGAACTATGCCTGCGCTGGGCTTACCTTGCCCTGGGGTTTTATGTGATAGGCTTTGGCCTGCCCCTGGCCCTGCCCGTCATCACCCTGATCCACATCGCCATCCGCACCCTGAATAATTCCCAGGGGGCTCCGCATCATGGCTTTCAAATGGTCAGTCTTGCCCTGCTTTGCCAGACCCTGGTGGTTTGGTTTCTTGCGGCCGTGCGCACCCGTGCCCTGCTGGGAAAACGGCCATTACCGTCATGGGCGGCTTCCGGCAATTGGACCTGGCTTTGGATCTACACCGTAGCCGTGATCGCCGCCACTTATGTCACCTCCGTCTGCACCAAACTGGACAAATCCGGCGGCCAGTGGCTGCTGAATTCCCCCCACGTCGCGGGCCAGATTGTCAAAACCCACCGGCAGAATTACTACAGCGCACTCGATCCCAGATTCATTCAGGGCCTGCCTCCGGCCGCCCATCCGGTCCCGGACCCATCCACCGACCGTTACCGGCATCCCATCCCCGCTCAGGCTGACTGGCTAGCCCGGCATCCGGCCCTGGCCCGGGTCATCTTCGGGGCAGGATTCTTCCTCGAATTCCTTGCTTTTCTAGCCGTCTTCGACCGTCGGGCCGCTCTTGTGATCGGTCTCGGTCTGGTGTCTCTTCATGGGTCAATCGGTTGGCTGATGGAGTTGACGTTTCCACTGAATGAACGCACCGTCGGCGTCTTCCACGTCAATGCGGCCGGCTGGCTCATCCTCATGATCAAGGACCCGGCGTGGCGGCCGACCTGGAAAATCATCACGGTTTCCTTTCTCACCGCCGCCGCCCTGCTGGTGGCGCATTTGGCCACCGCCACGGCCGACACCCTGGCCGCGCATTTCCTTGATCTCACCCAGCACCCTGCCTCCCTCATTCCCGATCTTTTTGACTGGCCCGCTGCCCTGAAATGGCCCTGGGTTCTGGTCACCCAGACGGTCCTCCTGAGTGCTCTCATCCTGATAGGGAAATCGGTCCGGCCAAAGCGTAGCCCGGAGCCGCCGGGGATTTCCAGGGAACCGGCCTGAAGTTTAGCGGCTTGCGTTCCACCAGCGGCATTCCATTCCCTGACAATGATTTCCTTCAATTTCCATGTGCTGATCAAAATCTGGCGGGCGGTTCCCTTCGGCCCCATGTTTGTGCTGGTGCTGTTTTTGTTCGGTGTGAAGGAATACTATCCATTTTCGGATTTCCCGATGTATTCCAATCTGGATCACGAGGCAGACATTATCTACCTTACGGATCAAGCCGATCAGGCCCTGCCCATGCAGAAGGTCTTCCGCACCGGCTCCGGCACCGCGAAGAAGATGTATAAAAAGGAACTGAATGCTCTCACTAAAACCACAGGGCGGAAGCTGGTGCATGCGACCGCTGAGGACCGTGCGGCGGCGGGCCGGGCGGTCATGGCGACGATGCTCCACCGCATCCGTTTCAGGCAGATGCCGCCGGGAGTATCCCTACTGCGGCTTTACCGGAAGACTTTCCGGCTGGGAGAAACCGGAGCCGCCCCTCTCGAACCAGCGCGGCTGGTGGAACAACCCCTGGCCAAACGGAAGCGATGAACCCAGCTTCCAACAATCCCAGCCGCCCATGGTGGCAGCCCGGCCCCCTTGATTGGAGCCAGCTGGAGATGCTCTTCATGCGGGCAGGCTTTGCGCTCCTGATTTTTTCCGCTATCAGATGGGAAACCGGAGCCTGGACCACGCAGAAATTTCCCAATGGGATTGCTGCTTCATTCAATTTGACCTGGATTGGCAAATCCCCCCCTGGTTTGGGCTGGCAGGCCTTGACTGTGGCAGGGCTCGCGGCCTATGCCGCAGGCCGGCTGCCGGTGCTGGGACTGATCCCGGCGTTGTTTTTCAGTATCGTGATAGGCACCCTCGGGAACTCGCAGGGAGCGATCAATCACAGCACCCAGATGGTCACCATGATTCTGCTGGCTCAGTGGCTGGTTTATTTGATTCCCTTCCAGCCCAAAGCCCAGCGCCCGGCAAGCCATTGGGTGAAGCCTGATTTCACCGTCCAGCGGCAGGCCATCTGGTGGAGCACTCTCGTCATTGCCGCCTCCTATGTGGTCTGCGGGCTGGTCAAGCTGGTCAATTCCAATGGCCTTTGGCTCTATGAGACGCCCTATCTGGCGGTGCAGCTGCTGAAAACCAACTGGTCCCACTATCACGATACCCTGGAGATGCCCCCGGGCTGGCTGCAGAGCCTGATCCAGGCCTTGACCGCCCACCCCAATCTGGCGCGGCTCTTTTTTGGGATGGGATTGCTGATTGAACTGGGAGGATTTGTCATTCTCATCAGCCGCCGCTGGGCGCTCGCGGGCGGTCTCGCCATCATTGCCCTGCATCTCTCCATCAGTCAGGTGATGAGTCTGAATTTTTTGACGCACATCTACGCGGTCCTGATTTTTTGTGTGAATGTGCCAAGCTGGATGCTCCCGCAGCGCCGGCCGCAAGTGAGACCACTCCTGAGTATTACGGGGTAAAAGTTGCGGCAAGATCCAAAGGGTCCCCGAGTTCTTTTTGAAGCACCAGCAGGCGTTGGAAGAGATCGCGGCGGCGGCCGGCCTGGGCGGGGTCGCCGGCGAGGTCCTGCATTTCGTCAGGATCCGTGGCGGTGTGGAAGAGGCGGAGGACTTTGGCCCTGGGATAGGCGATGAGCTTCCAGCCATCGTGGATGACCGCGCGCTGGAGATCCAGGTAGGCGGCGTAAATGGAATCGCGGGCAACCGGCAGGGCTTCGCCACGCAGAGCGGGCAGCAGGTTTTGAAATTCCACTGCCGGAGGCTTGGGGGCACCAGCGATGGCCAGGGCTGTGGCCATCAGATCCTGCAGGTAGATGGGCTGGTGGATTGGCTGGCCGGCTTTGACCCCGGGCCCGGCGACGATAAAGGGGACGCGCAGGCTTTCCTCATAGAGGTTTTGCTTGCCCATCAGGCCATGGTGGCCGCAGGCCAGGCCATGGTCGGCGGTGAAAAAGATGAAGGTGTTGTCGGCGCGGCCGGATTTTTCCAGGGCATCCAGGATACGCCCAATCTGAAAATCGAGATAGGAAATGAGGGCGTAATATTCGCGGCGGTGGGTTTTGATGGCAAATGCCGTGCGGGGCATCGGCGCAAGGTTTTCATCCCGCAGTGAGATGGGACATCCAATTTCATCTTTGTATGGATATTCCGGCAGGAAGTTTTTGGGTAGAGCGATGCGTTCCATGGGATAGCGGTCGAGGAAAGCCTGCGGAGCCTGGCGGGGATCGTGCGGGGCGTTGAAGGCGGCGTAAATGAACGTGGGTTTGGTCTGGGCTGGGGCTGCGGTGAGGAAGGCGATGGTGTCGTCCGCCGTGACTTCGCTCCAGTGTTTGCCCCCGGTCCAGTGTCCGCCAAGGGCAGGATCTGCCGGGTTCCACGGGTCAGGCTGACCGGCCACCGGGCGGCGGTAGCCGGAAGGCCGGTCCGGGGCCATGCCGGGACGGATGTGCTGGGATTCATCAAAGCAGAGGCTGGCTTCGGTTTGAACATGCCATTTGCCCGTGAAGCAGGTCCGGTAACCGGCGCGGGCCATCAGTTGGGGCCAAAGCCGTCCCGCCGTGCGCTCGGCGTCGGTATCTTTAAACAAGGTATTGGCGCGCCACAGCGTCCGGCCCGTCATGAGCATGGTGCGGCTGGCGATGCAGACGGCTCCGCTCCATGAGCCCATGTTATAAGCGTGGGTGAAGGTAGTGCCGCAGTGGGTGAGCCGGTCCAGATTCGGCGTATCGATGTCCGTGAGGCCCGCCGCGCGGATGGTTTCGAAGCACTGGTCGTCAGCAAAAAGCACCAGGATGTCCGGCTGGGCCGCGCGGAGGGAAGCCAGCCCGGCGGGCAGGCAGATGATGAGCAGGGTGAGGAGGAATTTCATGGAGGGCAGTTGGACCGGCGGAAGGTCAGGGCAGGAGAGTCAGGGGGAGGCGGCGGAGATCCTTCACGGAAACGCCCGGAATGACGGGTGCGCAAGGTGGGGGGCCCGGTGCCAGCGGGGAGGCGGATCTCTGGAAAGGCGGCGCACAGGGGGGCGGCCCCTATCGCCAAGGCAAACGGGAACCGAAGAAGGGGAAGGCGCGTTCCGGTCATGGATTGGAAGTGTCTAAAATTTCAACGGAACCTGAGACGCAGCCATCGTGACGGGATCACCGGCATCCATCAACTCCCTGCGCTGCTTGATCGCGGACCGCAACCGCAGTGCTCCATGAGAATACGAGAATTTCCGGCACTTGAACTGCTCATTCGGAACTTCACTTTTCGATCCTTTGCCGGGCGTCTTGAACTCCAATTAAAAAATCCAAACACCTTCCTTGAAGCTTTTTGATCGTAAAACTGTAGAAATAAGACCAGAGAGAGTGGCTCACTCCTGGATGAGTCATCCGGAAAATTTGATAAATGTCAATTTAATTTTGATTTGCGTATTTTCTCAACGGTAATTTCACGAAAATAGTTGCCCGATAGCCTTATTCATACCGGAATCCCCTCTAAAAAAAGCGAAATCGAATTTCTGTTCAAATAAATCTTGTGCTTTTCAAAGATGAAGTAAACATGATCAATCCGGTCGTGAAAGCTGCGAACTAACGTTTCAGAGATTTTTATGGCCAATCACCCTCCAAACAAAACCTGCATGAAAAAATCGTATCGTTTGTTTAAGGTTCACTGGGGAAAGTATTCGTTGGCTTTCCTCGCCCTGGCCATCCATCCGGCCTCCGGCGTTCCCCTGCCGCCCTCGGCGGCGCTGCCGCTGGGCACTTCCACCACACCAGGCTTTGCCGTGCGGGTAGCTCAGGCTCCGCTTTTGGAGCCTGTGGCGAATAACGCCACCCGCGCCGTTCAGCAAATCAATGGCACCCTGCTGGATGCTGCGGGAGATCCGCAGCTGAATGAGGCGATTCCGGGCACCGAGCCGGATGGCAGCTACATTTCGGCACTGATCAATTTTGAAGGCAATGCGGCTACCTTCGATTTAAAGGATTATCCCAACGGGGGAGCTTTTCTGACTACCTTCAGCCCTGATTTTTTTCCGGGGATTCCAGGGCTAAATGGCCATACCGAAAAGTTTGCGGTCGAGGCCGTGGGCTTTCTCGAATTGCCGGCCGGATCCCACACCTTCGGGGTGTGCGTCAACACGGACCGGACTGATGTGAATGATGACGACGCCTTTTCCGTTTTCGTGGCCCGGAATCCAAGGGATGCATTTGGATTGAAGGTGGGCGAATTTTCCAGAAATGGTCCGCCGCCCTTTCAGGGGAATACCCACAATGAAAATTTGTTTACGGTGGAAGCTCCGGTCGCTGGCTTATACCCCTTCCGGGTCCTTTACTGGCAGACCGGCCGCAAGGCCAATCTTCAATTCTACAGCGTCGTGAACACCGTCGATGGTGATCAACGGGTTCTGGTCAATGATCCGGATAACGCCCTTTCGATCAAAAGCTACGCCAAAACCAACGTGGCCAATGCCAAGGGACCTTATATCACCGAAATCCGTCCTGTTCCCGGCTCTTCGGGCAATAGCGCCGCTGCCCCGATTGAAGCGGTCATCGTGGAAGGTGCCGCCGCCACCGTGCCTACAAATTCAGTCCAGATGCGCCTGAATGGGACTCTGGTCGCTCCCACCTTTAGCCGGAATGCGCCGCTGCTGAAGGTGGCTTTCAGCCCGAATCCCAACCGGACGACTCCGGACAATGTGGTGCGCTTGGATTACACGGATTCCACCAACACCCTGTGGCAAAACACCTGGTCCTTCGGGATCAATGTCAGCGGAGGTTCCGGCACGACGGTGACGGGTCAGTGGGACTTCGATTCCGGCAATCTCGCGGCTACCGTGGGCAATCCCCTGCAATACTTTGATGGGCCTGCTGGTCTGACCTTCCAAGGCACCAGGTATGGCACCACCACTTCCCTTGGCGTGCCTCCCATCGCGGGCAAGGAAGCCACGATCATGGAAATCCCAGGCGATTTGAAACGTGAAATCGGTTACGTGATGAACCACGGGATCTCCCCCAACGGTGGCGGCACTTTGGTCAACCAATACACCCTGATCATGGACGTCTTTGTGAACACCAGCGGTCCCGGCGCGGCTTCCCTGCTGCAGACCAGTTCTCTGGCCAACACCGACGATGGAGACCTTTTCTGGCAAGGGAACAACTTCGGCCAGGGTGGCGGTGGTTATAACGGCACCGGTCAATTCACTGCTGGAAAATGGCATCGGGTGGTAGCCGCCTATGATGAAGCGGCAACCCCCCCGGTCGTGACAAAATATGTGGATTGCATCAAGCAGGATGACTGGACGGCCAATCAGGGGCTGGATGCCCCACGGCGCGCCATGCAGCCGACGGCCATTCTTTTCGGGGATGGTGATCAGGATGAGCGCCGCAAAATGTGGGTGAATTCCATCCAAATCCGGTCGGGCAAGATGACGGATGCTGAAATCGTGGCCTTGGGTGGCCCATCTGCTGACGGTATTCCGCTGGTGGTGCCTGCTACCAAAGTGGCGGGACAATGGGATTTCGAACGTGGTGACCTGTCTGCGACCGTGGGGAAAGCCCTGGCGTATTTTGACGGTCCCGGCGGTGTGACCCAGACTGGCACCCAATATGGGCTTTGCACCGACTTCAATCTGCCTCTGATCGATGGTCAGAATGCCAAAATCATGCGGGTTCCTGGAGACCTGGTCCGGGAAGTTGGTTACGTGATGCAACATGGCATCAAACCCAACGGCGGTGGCACCCTGGTCAATCAGTATACCCTGACCATGGACATTTATGTCGCCACCACCGGACCCGGCGCGGCGTCTCTTCTGCAGGTCAGTTCCCTGACCAATACGGATGACGGAGACCTTTTCTGGCAGGGGTCCAACTTCGGCCAAGGCGGCGGAGGTTACAATGGAACCGGAGCCTTCACCGCCGGTGCATGGCACCGCGTGACCGCTGCTTACGATGAAGCCGCCACTCCGCCCGTAGTGACCAAATACGTTGATGGGATCAAGCAGGATGACTGGACGGCCAATCAGGGTCTTGATGCACCACGCCGCTCGCTCCAGCCCACCGCGATTCTCTTCGGGGATGGCGACCAGGATGAACGCCGCGAGATGTTTGTGAATTCCATTCAGATCCGCAGCGGCAAACTGACGGACGCGGAGATCTATCTGCTGGGCAAACCACAGGCCAGCGGCATTCCCGTAGCGGTGCCCGCATCCCCTGTGTCGGGTCAATGGGACTTTGACCGCGGCAACCTCGCCTCCTCCATTGGAAAACCCCTGACTTATTTTGACGGTCCTGGTGGAGTCACTGAGGCAGGCACGCAATTTGGCACCTGTTCGGCCTTGGGAGTGCCTTTGATCAATGGAACCGATGCCAAAATCATGCGCATTCCTGGGGATTTGGTGCGGGAGGTGGGTTACGTCATGGACCACGGCATCAAGCCCAACGGTGGTGGCACCAAGGTCAACCAATACACCCTGATCATGGACATTCTGGTGGGCACCACCGGGCCTGGCGCAGCGTCCCTGCTCCAGCTCAGCTCCCTGACGAATACGGACGATGGTGACCTCTTCTGGCAGGGGAGCAACTTCGGTCAGGGCGGTGGCGGATACAATGGCACCGGCCAATTCACCGCAGGATCCTGGCACCGGGTCATTGCGGCTTATGATGAGGCCGCCACCCCTCCCGTGGTTACCAAGTTCGTCGATGGCATCAAGCAGGATGACTGGACCGCCAATCAGGGTCTCGACGCTCCCCGCCGCGCCATGCAGCCGACCGCGATTCTCTTCGGGGATGGCGACCAGGACGAGCGGCGTGAAATGTGGGTGGACTCGATCCAGGTCCGCGCCGGTAAAATGACGGACGAGGAAATGATCGCCCTGGGTGGACCTCTGGGGATGAATCTCCCCGTCGCTCCTGTGGGGCCTGCCGCCATTGTCGCGCCCACCACGGAGCTGAGCGTCACGGTCTCCGGCAACAATGAAGTTACCCTGACATGGCCATCCATCAGCAGCCATGGCACCGTCTACACCCTGGAAAGCAGCCCCACCATGGAGGCAGGCTCCTGGGTGCCGATTCAAACCACCGGCAACAGTGCGGTGATCCCAGTGGGTCCAGGTTCCATGTTCTTCCGTCTGCGCTACTGAGCCTGATTGACTGGAAATATACCACGCAACGACCTCCCGGTTCATGGCAGAGATGCCGTGGGCCGGGAGGTTTTTGGTTTTCCCGGATCAATGACCTGGTCCTGAACGGAAATCGGGCGTTGCTGGAGGTGAAATGCAAGGAATATCCCAGCGGAGGAAAATCCTGTTAGATCCTGGAATTCGGACGCTATCATCAGGATTGGAGAGGCCGGAAAACCCCATTGCCCCCACGTCATTCCGGGCCAAACCTGTCTTTTCTGAATCATGACCGATCTCATCCTAGGCACCCGCGGCAGTGAACTTGCCCTCGCACAAACCGTCCTTACCACCACCGCGCTGAAAGCCGCCCACCCAGCTCTCACCGTCCACCGCGAAATCATCAAAACCGCTGGAGACCTGCGTCCCGACCTCCGGCTGGCCGATTTCTCCAAGGGGGCCAGCCCCGTCGTTGACAAGGGCATCTTCACCAAAGAACTCGAAAACGCTCTCCGCGCCGGCACCATTCATGCCGCCGTGCACAGCCTGAAGGACGTTCCCACCCTTCTCGATCCCGGCTTCAAAATCAGCGCCGTCCTCCCACGTGCGCCCATTGAGGACATCCTCATCTCCAAAACGCCGGGCGGGCTCGAGGCCTTGCCGCCAGGCAGCACCGTCGCCACCAGCAGCGTGCGCCGCGTGCGTCTTCTGCTGCACCTGCGCCCGGATCTCAAGACCGTGGAAATCCGCGGCAACGTCCCCACCCGCCTGCGTAAAGCGGCGGAAGATCCTGGCATCGACGCCATCATTCTCGCCCGTGCTGGCCTCCACCGCCTCGGCCTGGAGCACACGGAGCTGACGGACTATGCCACGGCCTTATACCAGACCATCCTGGATCCGGAGCACTTCCTTCCTGCGGCGAGCCAGGGAGCTGTCGCGCTGGAAACCTGGCAGGAAACGCCCGCCCTTTCTGCCCTGCTCGCGGCCCTGAATCACGCCGAAACTTTCACCCGAATCACCGCCGAGCGCCGCTTTCTCGAACTCCTCCAGGCAGGCTGCCAAACCCCCGTCGGCGTCCACACCTGGGTCACCGCCGGCCACCTCAATCTCAAAGCCCTCGTTTTCCCCGACCACGGCGGCCCGCCCCTTGCCGCCGAAACCAGTTCCTCCGTGGCAGACCCTATAGACGCCGCCCAAACCCTCTTCGAAAACCTGCGCCCCTCTGCTTAACAGGGGAGCCCGTCCGGCGGCAGAATCACGCTGCTCCTGCCAAACCCACAACCCCGGCACGAAGCCACGCGAATCAGCAGAAGTGGCCGAAAACCAACAGAATATGCGGAACAACATAAGAATTGACCTCAAGCCCCATCCTGTCCATAATGGGATGACATTTATGAAAACCGCCGCTTTCCTCCTCGCCCTCTTCTGCCTCACCGCCGCTGCTCCCACCCTCCGGGCCAGTAGCTTGTCAGAAATCGTCTCCTCCGCAGGCACTGAATGGATCATGGGAAAATGGAACAGTGAAGACGGCAACATTAACTTGACTTACACATGGAAACTCGACAAAAACGCCGTGGGCACGGCTTTCAAAATGGGAGGCCGTGAATCTGAAGGCATGAGTGTGCTGAAGCCCGGCACCGATGAAGTGGTCTATGGTTCCGTGGACAATGAAGGCACCGTTTCCTCCGGAAAATGGGGCGAATTCAATAGCAATCCCACCCTCTTTACCACCACCACCAAGCAGGACGGCACCGCCCGGAAAATGGCCATCGAACACATCAAAACGGACGCCGACACCATGACCGTGAAGCTCTACGCCATCGGAAGTGACGGCAAGCCAGATGAATCCCAATCCGGCTCGGTCGTTTTCAAAAGGAGCAAATAAATGAATAACCTCCCGGAGCAACCCGCCAGCAGGGCCAGCAGACCTTGCCCGGTGCAGGCTGCGGACATTTTTGCCAGGATCAAGTCACAACCATGCCCCGGTTCACAGCCGGTGGCGTCCTGCCCGCAAGCCCCCATGGGCAATGCGTGAAATTTTAAGCCTCGAGTCACCCCTGCCTTGCATCCGCCAGCCGACCGCGCCTTCGTCTGCGCATGAAATTAATCACCTGGAATGTCAACGGCCTCCGCTCCGTCATGGGCAAAGGCCTGCCTGAATTCGTCCTCGCAGAGCAGCCCGACTTCCTGCTCCCCAGGAAACCAAAGTCGATCCTGCCACCGTCGACTTCGAATGGCTGCCGGGCTACCACCGGCACTGGAACCGCGCCGCGAAAGCCGGCTACAGCGGCACCGGCATCCTCACCAAACATGCGCCCCTCGCGGTCCACCATGGCATCGGCCATGCGGACCACGACAGCGAAGGCCGTGTCCTCACGCTCGAATACCCCGCCTGCTTCATCGTCTGCGTCTACACCCCCAACGCCCAGGCCGAGCTGGCCCGCCTCCCCTACCGCATGGCCTGGGATGCCGCCTTCCTCGCCTATATCTCCTCCCTGGAAAAACAAAAGCCCGTCCTCACTGCCGGCGACCTGAACGTGGCCCACAAGGAAATCGATATCGCCAATCCCCGCTCCAACCGCTTCAGTCCCGGCTTCTCCGCCGAAGAACGCGCCGGCTTTGATAACATCCTCGCCGCCGGCTTTCAGGATGCCTTCCGCGAGTTCGACCCCAGCCCGAAGCAATACTCCTGGTGGAGCTACCGTGCCAATGCCCGCGCTAATAACGTTGGCTGGCGTATCGACTACTGGTGCACCTCCCCAAAGCTCCGTGCCGCCCTCACGCAATGCAAAATCCGTCAGGACGTCCACGGTTCCGATCACTGCCCCGTCACCCTGGAAACTGACGGCCGCATCCTCACCGGCATTTGATTTTCCGCGCTCAAAAAAGCGCTATCAGCGCCATCGCCAGCATCACCCCATCCTCCACAATCGTCACGGTGGACATGGGCAGATTGAACACCGTGCCCAGGCAGGCACAGCGGATCTTCTGTTTGGACCACACCGCCCGGAGCACCCCGGCCAGGCTCACCGCCATCACCAGAGCCGTGGCAGCATTCACGGCACGTGGCTGCCAATCCGCCAAATAGGCCAGGCCCAGCCCCAGCTCCACAAATGGATAGACCAATCCCCAGGCCGGCACCGCCGCCGCTACCAGATCATAGCTCCGGTAGGCTGACGCAAATCCCCGCAGGTCCAGCATTTTAAAAAACGAAAAAGCCACAAAAACCCCGCCCATGAACGCGCGCATGGAAAAAGCCGCTTCAAAGCCACCCCGGGCCACATTCGCGGCCGCGATGGCGGCCAACAGATACCCCACCAGAATCAGCAGCGGCCGGTAAGTCACCACAGCCCGGTCTCCCCCCGCTGCTTCCGCCGCCGCCCCCCCGGCGCTTAAAGGCGCGGAGCCACCTGGTTCCACCTCTTCCACAGCCCGGTATTTCCCCAAGGGGGCCAGCCACTCATTCACCTCATCCACCGTCACCACCCGCGCCGCACCCACCCGGGCCTGCGGCGGCACCAGCGTCACCTCCACTTTGGCCACTCCCGGCAATCCCTGCAG
>Ga0114967_10003728_pt1 | contig 12448 bp, 19 predicted proteins | sample M_130628_MF_Meta_FD_92639 | JGI IMG/M metagenome (GOLD analysis project Ga0114967, IMG submission 92639) | Freshwater microbial communities from Lake Montjoie, Canada to study carbon cycling - M_130628_MF_MetaG | ecosystem: Environmental > Aquatic > Freshwater > Lake | place: Lake Montjoie... | reverse complement strand
CAAGCCGAACAGCCGGGGTGGCTCGCTGCAGCGACGATCGAAGCTGGCCGCGTAGCGGCACAGCAGTACCTCCGAACGGAGGGTAGGCTATTCGTGCGCGTGTTCCCCCATAAATCGATTACTTCCATTCCGCTGGAAACGCGCATGGGAAAGGGCAAGGGCGAGCCTGAATTTTGGGCGGCCGTCATCAAGCCCGGCACTGTGCTCTACGAGATCGGCGGAGTTTCGGAGGATGCGGCGCGACTGTGCCTCGCACGACTGGCCCACAAGATGCCAGTGCGCGTGAGGTTTGTGAAGCGGCGTCCGATGTAGTTGGCGGTTTTTTCAATCTTCGAAGATATGGCGATTCCAGAGGCCTTCGGTCATGACCAAAGTAAGAGAAATCCGCGAGATGAGCGACGAGCAGATCAGGCTCGTCTGGAAGGACGCCGCCGAGGCTCTCTTCAAGCTGCGCCTTCAGGCTCAGACGGAGAAAATCGCTGCCCCCTCCGAAGTTCAAAAGACGAGGCGCACCATTGCCCGCTGCCAGACAATCCTGGCCCAGCGCGGGAGCCCGGTTGTGCCCACGCAGAGTGCCGATGGGTCTGTTCCGGCGGTTGTTGCTGACGTCGCCCATGACAAGCATGCAAAGAAAAAGAAACTGTCAGGCCGGGCCAAGGTGCAAGCCTCTGGCAAGGAGGGTGTCGCGCAGCGGAAGCAGTTCAAGAAGCGAACCCAAAGCGGAACATAAGCCCCCACCAGCCGATCCAACCCCACGGAACCCCAGCAGAGACCAGTCATGCCCAAGAGAGTTGAAACAGGAACCGTCACCAGTGCCGCGTCGAGCAAGACGCGCCGGGTGGAGATTCCTCGAGTGGTGCGCCATGAGAAGTACAGCCGCATCCTTCATCGTCGGACGATCTGCCATGTCCACGACGAAACCGAGGAGTCGCAACCGGGTGACACGGTGGAGATCATTGAGTGCCGGCCCCGCAGTCGTCTGAAGCGGTGGGAGCTGGTGCGGGTTGTTGCCAAGAGTACGGCGGTGGACGTCGCTTCGCTGCGAAGTGGTGCCCGAGCCACGCAATTGCGGGAGACTGCGGCCAAGGCTGAAGCAGCCGATGCCACCGGCAAGGTTGCCGGAACGACGGAAGGGAAGACACGATGATTCAGATGCAGACCCGGTTGGTGGTTGCCGACAACACCGGCGCCAAGGAAGTGATGTGCTTCAAGGTACTCGGCGGCAGCAAGAAGCGCACCGCGAGCATTGGCGACATCATCATCTGCAGTGTGAAAACAGTGATCGCGGGCAGCGAGGTGAAGAAAAAGGCGGTCGTGAAGGCCGTGATCGTGCGCTGCCGGTATCCCACCCGACGGGACGATGGCAGCTACGTGAAATTCGACACGAATGCCTGTGTCATCATCGATAACGACAAAAATCCGAAGGGTACACGCATCTTTGGTGCGGTGGCCCGTGAACTGCGCGACCGCAATTTCATGAAGATTGTCAGCTTGGCGAGCGAGGTGGTCTGATGTTGATTCGTTCCGGGGATCTCGTCGAGGTAAAGACCGGCAACGCGCGGGGCACGCGCGCCAAGGTGCTTTCCGTCGATCCTGGCAAGGGCAAGATCGTGGTCGAGGGCGTGAATCGCGTCTATCGGCACATGAAGCGGAGCCAGAAAAATCCGCAGGGTGGGCGATTGAGCAAGGAGATGCCAATCAATGCCTCCAACGTGCTCGTTGTCTGCTCGGCCTGCAGCAAAGCGACCCGAATTGGGGTCCGCTTGGCTGATAATGGCGGCAAGTCACGCGTTTGCAAGAAATGCGGCGGCGAGATGGGTGTGTTGCGGGCTGCGAAGGTGAGTGGCTGATCGAGATGGGGCTGGTGGTTCAGAGGCAGTTTTAAGGACTCTTTCGATGGCAAAGATGGCAAAGAAAAGCAAGGCAGTGACAACCGCTCAGGCCGGACCGGCCGAACCGGCGGCGCCCGCGGGCACCCCACGGCTGTTGGATTACTACATCCAGACCGTGCGCCCGGCCCTCGGCAAGGCGCTCAATCGCACCAATCACCACGCGATCCCGCAGTTGGAAAAAATCGTTGTGAACATGGGTGTGGGCGTGGCAGTGACTGAAAAGAAATATCTGGAAGAGGCGATTGGCGCCCTGACGCAGGTGACCGGCCAAAAGCCGATTGCCACGCTGTCGAAGGCTGCCGTTTCGGGGTTCAAACTGCGGGAAAATCTGCCCATCGGCTGCAAGGTCACGCTCCGCGGAAGGCGAATGTACGAATTTCTGGACCGGCTCGTGTCGTTGGCTCTGCCACGGGTTCGCGATTTCCGTGGTCTGTCGAGCACGGCGTTTGACGGCCATGGCAATTACAGCCTGGGGTTGTCGGAGCAGATGGTTTTCCCCGAAATCAATCCTGACAAATACACGCGTCAGCAAGGCATGAACATCACTTTGGTGACGTCCGCCAAAAATGATGATGAGGCAAGGCAGTTTTTGCGGGCGATGGGCGTGCCGCTCAAAAAAGACAAGGAAGAGGATGGTGGCGCTGCTGCCTAGCAACGCCCAGGACGGGAAGATGGCGCCCTGGTGAAGGGCTGGATATCGAAACAATAGCGGGCCTTCCGGGCAGTCGTACTTTTTTGGTGGTCATCAACCGCCGTCACACAAGAACAGGCCGAGCAAGGCCTCCGTTGGAACAAACTTATGGCAAGCAAGTCGAAGATCGCGTCAGCGAAGCGACCTCCGAAGTTCTCCACTCGCAAGGTGCACCGCTGCATGCTGTGTGGACGGCCCAGGGCGGTCTACCGCAAATTCGGCCTGTGTCGGATCTGCTTTCGCAAGTTGGCCGATCAGGGCAACATCCCCGGTGTTCGCAAGGCGAGTTGGTGAGATCGGATGGTGACCGTCGGCGGATCGCGGGCAGTGGTAGGATGGAAAAGCTGGAATCGAACAAGGCAGATTGATCGCACACTCAGTTCTTCGGTTCAGTTTGAATAGAGTTTGGTTGTATGCGGTGGCCGGCAGGTGGGTGCCAGTTGGCGGCCGGCAGGGTGGCAGTGGACACTGATTTTTTATAAGGGCTCTCTCGACATGATGACCGACCCCATCGCCGACATGCTCACTCGTATCCGCAATGCGGTGCGGGTTGAACGCGCCATCGTGGAGGTTCCAAGTTCCAAGGTGAAGCGTGGTGTGGCAGACGTGCTCAAACGGGAAGGTTTCATCTGGGATTGGAAGGAAGTGGAGGCCGAACCTGCGTCCACCCTCCAACTGGAACTGAAGTATGGCCCCAACGGTGAGCGGCTGATCCGACACATCCGCCGGGTGAGTTCGCCTGGCAAGCGGGTTTACAGTCGGTCGGTGCGGCTGCGTCCCGTGCTCGGCGGATTGGGGATCTCGATCCTTTCCACCAGCAGTGGAGTTGTCAGTGACCGTGAGGCACGGACACGCAAGCTCGGCGGAGAGGTGCTCTGCGAGCTCTGGTAGACGTGGGCTTGGGTTCATGGTTGGCTTGGCAGGTGTGGGTCCGTCGCGTTGGTTTCAGGGTGCAGGTCAGAGAAAGGTTTCACAGATATGTCACGGATTGGGAAAGCGCCGGTCCAGATACCGAAGGGCGTCAAGGTCGCTATCGATGGCGCCACGCTCAAGGTTGAAGGGCCGCTGGGCAAGTTGGAACACAGCGTCCATCCCCTCGTCAGCGTGGCGGTTGATCCCGCAGACGGCCAGCTGAAAGTGACCCGTCAGGGGGATGATCGGGCCTCGCGTTCACTCCACGGCCTCACCCGGGCCCTCGCCGCCAACATGGTGGAGGGGGTTTCCAAGGGCTACGAAAAGAAACTCGAAATCGTCGGCGTCGGGTATATCGCTGCCATCCAGAAGAACACGCTGCAGTTGCGCGTGGGCTTCGCCAACGAACTCCAATTGCCGATTCCGGCAGGCCTGAACGTCCTCTGCCCCGATCAGACGCATATCGTCATCAAGGGTATCGACAAGCATCTCGTCGGGCAGTTCGCCGCTGAGATTCGCTCCCGCCGCAAGCCTGAGCCCTACAAGGGCAAGGGAATCCGGTATGAAAACGAACAGGTCCGTCGCAAGGCCGGCAAGGCCGTTACCAAGTAATTTTTCCATCCCGAACGTCCCCACCCTCCGCATCTCATCGCTCACATGGACCATTCTCGCACAATCCTTCGGCAGCGCATGCGACGCCGCCATCGCGTCCGCCGACACATCCGCGGCACCGCCGAGCGGCCTCGTCTGGCGGTGTTTCGCACGCACAAGCACATTTACGCGCAACTCATCGACGATGCGGCTGGTAAGACCCTGGTCTCAGCCAGCACCATGGACAAGCAGATCCGAGAGGGGCTTGGGTTTGGCGGCAACAAGCAGGCTGCTGAGGCGATCGGGCGGGCCGTGGCGGAGCGGGCCATTGCCGCGGGCGTCAAGAAGATCTGCTTTGATCGGGGTGAGTTTCGGTATCATGGTCGGGTAGCCGCTTTGGCTGATGCAGCGCGGGCCGCCGGCTTGGAATTCTAATCCCGTTCTCGGTAATTCTTTTCTATCCAATTTCCCCTCTTCTCTTTGACTCAAACCCTTCGGAGCTCATTACCCGTGGCGACCAGTAGCAATCAATCTCGCGGCGGGGACCGGGGCGGTGATCGCGGCGGCGAGCGCAGCTCGGGCGAATTTGCCGAGAAGGTAGTGAAAGTTCGCCGCTGTGCCACGGTGGTGAAGGGTGGCCGACGCTTCAGTTTTGCTGGTTTGGTCGTGGTTGGAAACGGACGTGGCAAGGTTGGCTGTGGGTATGCGAAGGCCAATGAAGTGCCCCCCGCCGTCGAAAAGGCGATCAAAGATGGAATGAAGCACCTGATCGAGGTGCCGGTCGAATCGGGGACTATTCCCCATCGGGTTGAGGGTGTGAGCGGGACAGCCAAGGTCATTATGCTGCCGGCGAGTCCTGGTACCGGAATCATCGCCGGGGCAGCCGTGCGTGCGGTCTGTGAATCGGCAGGCATCCGCGACGTGTTGACGAAGGCCCATGGTTCGACGAATCCGGTCAATCTTGTTAAGGCGGCTCTTGAGGGTCTGAAGCAACTCCGGACTCGCAGCGAAGTGGAGCGGCTCCGCGGTGTCTCGCTCTCCTAGGCCGGTCGAGAGAAGACGCCGCTGACGCACGAGCGTCGCGGCTGTCTCGATGGTGGCCCACTGCGGCCGGAATCAGTCGCAATTGGATTCGTTAGAAAAATCACAAGTTAGGAATGATCGATGAAAATCAACGATGTGCATCAGGGCGTGCAGAAAAACAAACGACGGCTGCGGATTGGCCGTGGTCCAGGTTCCGGCCGTGGCAAGACCTCGGGGCGAGGCCACAAGGGGCAGGGACAATTGGCTGGCTGGAGCGCTGCGGGGATTTTCGAGGGAGCTCGCATGCCGTTGATTCGGCAAATACCCAAGCGTGGATTCCACAATCGCCACGGCCGCATCGTGATCAGTCTCAATGTCGATGATCTGGAGGCTCGCTTCACTTCCGGCAGCGAGGTCACTCCGGATGCCCTGCGGGCGGCTGGAATGGCGAAGGGGATTTGGGATTCCGTGAAGATTCTCGGCGATGGTGCGCTGACGAAGGCTCTGAAGGTCTCGGCCCATTTCTTCAGTGCCCAGGCCAAGGAGAAGATTCTGGCCGCCGGGGGAACGATCACGGAACTGCCCGGGCCGGCCCCTCTTGTGAAGCAGAAGAAACAGGCGTCGCGGACGAAGCCAACTGTCGGGTAGGGTAAGGCTCCTGTGCGTCGAAGGGATCAAAGGAGTCATCCATCGTGTTCGAAAAACTGCGTATCATTTTCACGATTCCCGAGCTCAGGCAAAAAATTCTGCTGACGCTGGGGCTGCTGGCGATCTATCGAGTCGGCTGGCAGGTGCCGTTGCCCATCGTGGATCCCCAGGCGATGAACGCCTTCGCCGAAGAAGCGGGCGGGATTGGCGATCTCCTCAAGACGGTCGCCGTCTTCTCTGCCAGCCAACTCTCCCAAGCCACGATCTTCGGCTTGGGGATCATGCCCTACATCTCTGCCTCCATCATTTTCCAACTGCTTGCCACGGTGTGGCCACCCCTGGAAAAACTCCAAAAGGAGGGGGAAGGGGGCAGGAAACGAATCAACGAATATACGCGCTATGCGACCGTCATCATCTGCCTGCTGCAGAGTTGGGCCTACATTGCGTTTCTTTCCAATACGCGGGTGGGTGACATGCCTCTCATCCAGTCGAGTTTTCTCGTCGACGGAAGGCTTCCCTTGATTTGGCAGTTTGTGGCGGTGATGACCATGACTGCGGGGACGATCTTCCTGATGTGGCTGGGAGAGCAGATCGATGAGTTTGGAATCGGCAATGGGATCAGCCTGCTGATCATGGCCGGCATCCTCGCTGCCATGCCGAGCGCCTTGGTTGAGCTTGCCGGCGATACCAACTGGGAGTTGGGCGGCGGCGGCGGAAAGATGGGAATCGAAACGCTGTTTGTTCTGGCGGCCCTCTTTGTCGGGGTGGTGGCCGGAGTGGTGTTCATGACTCAGGGCCAGCGGCGCATCCCAACGCAGAGCGCCAAGCATGTCCGTGGCCGCCGGGTGTATGGAGGCACGCGTCAGTATCTGCCTCTGCGGGTGAATCAGTCTGGGGTGATGCCGATCATTTTTGCCAGCTCGCTGTTGTTGTTTCCGCAGATTCTCTTCCAGTACTTGCACAACGCGAATCCCGGCAACTCGGTGTTGGCGGCGCTGCATGATTCATTCCAGCGAGGGCAGTCGTTTCTGTACAACGTGCTCTACGTGGCCCTGATCTACTTCTTCTGCTATTTCTGGACTGCGATTACGTTCAACCCGAAGGAAATGGCCGACAACCTCAAAAACTTCGGAGCCTTCATTCCCGGCTACCGGCCCGGGAAGCGGACGGCCGATTTCCTCGAGCGAGTGATGGAGCGGATCACCTATGTCGGGGCCGCATTCCTGGCGCTGGTGGCAATCATCCCAACCATCGTGGGCGGCTCGCTGGGCATCCCTGCTCAGATCGCGAGCTTCTACGGCGGAACCGGGTTGCTGATCGCCGTCAGTGTGGCGTTTGATCTGGTCCAGAAGATCGACAGCCATTTGGTGATGCGGAATTATTCCGGGCTGTTGGAGAAGTCCTGAGGCGGATCTGTAGGGTTGAAAGTGCCACGTTTTCCGTCGGGGCGAGCGGATTTGCCATGCGGATCATCCTCATCGGGCCGCCGGGCGCAGGCAAAGGAACGCAGTGCCAAAGGCTGCTTGATCTCCTTGCCGTGCCCCATCTCTCCACCGGCGAGATGTTGAGAAACGCGGTGCGTCAGGCCACTCCCGAAGGCGTTGCTGCCAGGCAGTACATGGAGCAGGGGCAACTGGTGCCCGACGCCCTGATCGTGGGGATGGTGATCAAGCGTCTGGAACTGGCCGATTGCCGTAAGGGATTTCTGCTCGACGGCTTTCCCCGCACGCTGCCGCAGGCGTCAACGCTTGACGATCTGCTGGAGCGACGCGCGATGAGCGTGGATGGCGTTATTGAATTGGCCGTTCCTCGCGATGAACTCGTCCGGCGCATGACGGCCCGCGGACGGGCCGACGACAATCCCGAGATCTTCTCCAATCGCATCGTGAGCTTCGAACAGCAGACGGCCCCCCTGCTCGACTATTACCGCCGGCAGAAAAAATTGGCCACGATCGACGGCATGGGCGCTGCCGATGAAATCTTCCACCGAATCGTGGAGTCGTTGGCGGATTTCGGCGCGGATGAGAAGCGGCGTTAACTGTCGATCCGACTCACAAGGGTCAAATTGGTGTCGGCTGGTGCCCGATGGTAGGATTCCGGCCGCTGCGAACAGGCCGCTGTGCAGCAGGGAAAGAGTTTTTTTGGAGGTCGTGTAAGGCTGTGGTGAACCTACGTTCTTCGCGTGAGATTGCGGCCATGCGCCGGGCCGGCCTGGTGGTTTGGGGCGCGCATCAGGTGGTCGGCGCGATGGTTCGCCCGGGAGTGACGACCGGCCAGATAGATCTGGCTGTGGAGCAATTTTTCATTGCGCAGGGGGCCGAGTCGCTCTTCAAGGGAGTGCCTGGCAAGGTTCCCTTTCCGTCGGTCTGCTGTATTTCGGTGAACGACGAAGTGGTGCATGGGATTCCCGGACCCAGAGTGCTGCGGGTTGGGGATGTCGTCAGCGTCGACACCGGGTGCAGCGTGGCGGGTTGGTGCGGTGACTCCGCTGTGACATACCCCGTGGGTCAGGTTGCGCCTGACGTGCAGCGGTTGCTCGATTGCACATCGGGCGTGCTGAGCTTGGCAATTGAGTTGATGGGCGTCCGGAGTCGGTGGAGCGACGTGGCGACCGAGATGGCCAAATATGTTCGAGACCATGGGTTCTCTGTCGTGGAGAACTTCGTGGGGCATGGGATCGGCAAAAGAATGCACGAGGACCCTCAGGTGCCAAATTTCTGCACCCCGGCCTTTCGCCGCAACCACGATTTTCAGCTGGAGCCTGGCTTGGTGATCGCCGTCGAACCGATGGTGAATATGGGCACAAAGAAGGTGCGGGCCCTGCCCGACCACTGGACCCAGGTCACGACCGACGGCCTCGCGAGTGCCCATTTCGAGCACACCATAGCAATCACCGACAGCGGCCCCCAAGTGCTCACCGTAGCCCCCGCTGCCGATGAACTGGTCGCTCCGGCGGCCAGCTGAACGAAAAAAGGCCTTTTTTCTTGGGTGGGATCCGGATTTGGTCGATCAGAGGGTTTGTTTTTCCCGGTCCAGCGGAGCCGGAAGCGGGCGAATCAACCCTTTTTTGGCTGTCAACTGCAGAAATAAAGCCTGTAGAAGGGCCCCCCTTGTGATCCGACGGGCCCGCCTCCTATACTCCGAAGCTTTCCGCTCATCATCCTGTTCAAGTTGAAGGCGTGGTCGGCCGTCGCCACGAACTCCCGTATGAAGGTTCGCGCCAGCGTCCGTCGCATGTGTGAAAAGTGCAAAATCGTCCGCCGCCGCGGCGTTGTGTTCGTGGTGTGCGCCGATCCCCGGCACAAGCAGCGGCAGGGGTGAGTTTGCAAGAGAAGGTATCCGCCTCTCCTCGGCCCACGGCAGTCTCGATTCCCGCCTCTTGTGGACGGGGTGTTCGGTCGATCTGCGTGGGGCGTGGTTCGCGTTCCTTCGGCCTCGGCTGGCATCTGTTGCTGGCGGGGTTGCGTTTGTTTTTTGTCGGTGTTTGATAGGTGTTTGAAGAAGTCCTGCCGACCATGGCCGGCTTCACCAGTCCCGAGTTCTTCCTGAGAAATTCCCATGCCTCGTCTGCTCGGCGTCGACATTCCCTCTGAGAAGCGAACCATCTACTCGCTCCAGTATCTCTACGGTGTGGGGCCGAGGGTGGCTCGCGAACTGTGCCATAAGGCCGGGGTCGATCCCGAGACCATCGCCAGAAATCTGCACGAGGACGAACTCGCCCGGCTCGCCTCACTGATGGACAAAGACTACGTCGTCGAAGGGCAGTTGCGCCGTCAGGTGGCCCAGAACATTTCTCGCCTGAAGGACATCGGTAGTTATCGTGGGCTCCGGCATCGCCGTGGCCTGCCGGTGCGTGGCCAGCGCACGAGGACAAATGCCCGCACGCGGAAGGGGCCAAAGAAGACAGTGGCTGGCAAGAAGGGCGTGAAGGATCTTAAGTAGTAGGTTGTGAGCAGCGTTCGATACAAGCAAAAAGAGCAGGTTCATGTCCAAGGTTGCAAAAACAAAGAAGAAGAGCGTTTCGGCAGGCATCGCCTACATTTCGGCGAGCTTCAACAACACAACGGTGACGATCACCGACACCAAGGGCGATACGCTCTGTTGGGCGAGCGGTGGCACGTGCGGCTTCAAGGGAAGTCGCAAGGGAACGCCCTTTGCCGGTCAGTGTGCTGCCCAGCAGGCGGCGGAGAAGGCTGCGAAGTTCGGCGTGAAGGACCTCGAAGTGCGGGTGTGCGGTCCGGGAAGCGGTCGCGAGAGCGCGATCACGGCCCTGCAGGCTGCCGGCATGAATGTGAAGAGCATCGAGGACATCACTCCGCTTCCGCACAACGGTTGCCGTCCGCCAAAGAAGCGTCGCGTCTAGCGGCCCGGTCAGCGGAGGGCTGCCGGCTCCACGCCGGTCGGGCTCCTTCAGTTGGCCAAGCCATCCACACGGTCATTTATTTACCTTTCGATTGGGAATGAATCATGGGACGTATCACTGGGCCGGTCTGTCGCCTCTGCCGTCGCGACGGGCTGAAACTGTTTCTCAAGGGGACTCGTTGCGACACCCCGAAGTGCGCCTTCGAGCGGCGGGCAACGCCTCCTGGAATGGTGCAAAAGCGGCGCAGCAAGCCGACCGAATACGGCCTGCATCTCCGGGAGAAGCAGAAGGTCAAGCATTATTACGGGGTTCTGGAGCGCCAGTTCCGCACCTATTTCTCGCGTGCAGAGCGGGGCAAGGGGAACACCGGCGAAACACTCATGTCTCTGCTGGAACGCCGTCTCGACAATATCATCCATCGGATCGGCTTCGCCTCTTCGCGTTCAGCTGCCCGGCAGATGGTCATGCACGGTCACATCACTGTGAATGGCCGCCGTGTTGACGTGCCGAGCTATCTCGTCAAGGCGGGGGATGTGGTGCGGGTGAAGAATCGTGCCAAGAGCCTGAAGCTGGTGCATGCCGCGTTGGCCGATTCGCGACGGGATGTTCCCGACTTCCTCTCCCGCACAGAAACCGGAATTCCCGAGGGTCGCGTGGATCGTCTGCCGGCGGCGGACGATGTGTCGATCCCGGTGCAGGCAAATCTGATTATCGAATTGTGTTCGAAGTAGGCGCCATTCCTTCGCGGCGACCATTGTTTTTGCAGGTCCTATCCTGGCTGCTTTCCAGGTGACACCCAAGGAGTTTCGCATGCATATCCGCTGGCGTGGGCTTGAGTTGCCCAGTTCGGTTACGGCCGATGCCAAATCGCATTCGGCGACCTACGGCAAGTTTGTTGCCGAGCCTTTTGAACGGGGATTTGGCACCACTGTGGGCAACAGCCTGCGAAGAGTGTTGCTGTCGAGTCTTGAGGGAAGTGCCGTGACCCAAATCAAGGTCGGCGGTGCCCTGCATGAGTTCACCACGATCAAAGGTGTGCTTGAAGACGTCACCGACATCGTTCTGGCGGTGAAGAGTCTCGTGGTGAAAAACCATAGCGATTCCACCCGCGTGATCCGTGTCGAGAAGAGCACCCGTGGTCCGATCACCGGTGCCGATGTGTTGACCGACGAGGCGGTAGAGGTCGTCAACAAGGATATGTTGCTGGCAACCCTGACCGACGATGTGCCGTTTGAACTGGAAATGGTCGTGGAGAACGGTCGCGGTTATGTTCCTGCCAGCGAGCACACCCCCGAGGCTCAGGAAATCGGGATTATTCCCGTCGATGCGGTGTTCAGTCCGGTGACGCGGGTTCGCTACGAGGTGGAGGAGACACGCGTCGGTCAAAAGACAAATTACGATAAGCTCACCATGGAGATCTGGACGAACGGCACTGTCACGCCCGAAATGGCGTTGGTAGAAGCTGCCAAGATCCTGCGGAAGCATCTCAACCCCTTTGTGGGATATTCGCAGCCTGGCCCTGGAGTGGCTGCGCCGGCGACGGTCGACCCGCTCCGGATCGAGCCCTCCCGCGAGGGTTTGCTCGGTATGACGATCGCTGATCTGGGCCTCTCGGTTCGGGCCAGCAATTGCCTCGAGAGCGAGAACATCAAGTTTGTTCGCGATCTGCTGGAACGATCTCGCGAGGATGTGCTGGAGATGCGCAACGCTGGCGAGGGAACGCTTCAGGAGATCGAGGCCAAACTGGCCGAACTGGGACTGAAGCTGGGGACGCCAGAGGGCACGGCTGTCTAGTCGATTATGTGAGGCTTGAGCGTTCGTTTGCGGTTGTTGGTTTTTCGGTTGTCGCTTTCCATCCTGTTTTTCATTGCAGTTTTCATCGGTTGAAGGATTTCCATCATGCGCCATCGTCGCAAAGGCCGTGTGCTCGGCCGCAGCCCCTCCCATCAGCGGGCTCTGCTCCGCAACCTTGCTTCGGCGCTCATGCTGACCGAACGCGAGACGGAGGTTGACGAGGTTGGCGCGGCCAAGGTTACCGGACGGATCGTCACGACGGTCGCCAAGGCCAAGGAAGTGCGGCCGCTGGTGGAGCGATGCATCACCATTGCCAAGCGCGGGCTGCAATCGGCATTGCTGGCTCAGGAATTTGGAGTGACAGCCGACCGCAACAGTGCGGCTTGGAAGCAGTGGCGGGAGAGCGATCGCTGGCAGCAGTGGGCTCAGGCCCAGGCCCCTGCCGTGGCAGCCCGCAGGCGCGTTATCCAACTCCTCGGCGACAAGAAGGCCGCGCGGATTTTGTTCGAGTAAAGTGCACACATATTGTGAGGT
>Ga0114967_10003727_pt1 | contig 12451 bp, 5 predicted proteins | sample M_130628_MF_Meta_FD_92639 | JGI IMG/M metagenome (GOLD analysis project Ga0114967, IMG submission 92639) | Freshwater microbial communities from Lake Montjoie, Canada to study carbon cycling - M_130628_MF_MetaG | ecosystem: Environmental > Aquatic > Freshwater > Lake | place: Lake Montjoie... | reverse complement strand
TTTGGCGAAATTTCAGGACCAGTCGGTTGATCTGCTGCATATTGATGGTCTACACACCTACGAAGCGGTGCGTCATGACTTTGAAACATGGTTGCCGAAACTCGCGCTGGGGGCGTTGGTTCTTTTCCATGACATCAAAGTGACCCATGGAGATTTTGGGGTGTGGAAGTTTTGGGCTGAGCTTAAGCAAAAATATCTGCAAAACTTTGAATTAAGGCACAGTCATGGATTAGGGGTGATCAAACTGCCGGGTTCGACTCGGGATGGGGATTACCCTTGGCTCCGTGAAGGAACGGCGGAGGAAAAAATTTTATTGGAAGTAATGTCGGCCAATGGCGAATCCCTGATGGCGAAAGTCAGAGGCCAGGAACTTGAACGATTGGCATCTATTTCTCAAATAAAAGCTGCCCAACCAAAATCAGAACGGCCGATGAATTTGGAGCTATTTTTTGCCCAAGAAAGCGGAATATTCTCCGAGGAAGACAAGATATCGGAACCGTTACTTTGCCGCGATAATCAGCCTGTCAAAACAAGAATTTTATTACAGGGCAAAGCAGCCAGATCCATCTTGTGGAGGATCGATCCCGGATGTCAGGCGGGGAGGATCCTCATCCGCTCGCTTAAATTCTTTTCGGAGGATTCCAAGGTGGTGTGGGATCTGCAGGGTGATCGGGAAAAGGTAGTGGTTGGCGGCACCGCCACCGCTCTGCCCCATCCTGCAGTGGGGATCGAACTGGTTTCCACTGGAAACAACCCCGCGGTGATTCTGCCTAAATTGCCATCGGAGGTCCTGCCAGTCGCTTCGCTCCAGATCGAGCTAGAGATAGCACCGCTGGCGGAGGCGATTGATGCCCTTGCCAAGTTCTATGCAGAAAAGGAAGGGCACCAGCGGGCTGTGATGACCCAAATGGAGGGGCGGGTAAAGCAGTTGGAGGAGTCGCTGGAGGCCAAAAAGCAGGAGGCCGAAGCAAATAGTCACACTCGTGAGGCCGTGGAGAAATCCCTCGGCGAGTTGAAGAGCGAGCTAGCCAAGCAACGCAAAGTCCAGCGGGAAGCTATCTTAGCGGATCATTTATTAGTAGGGGGACTCGCTGCGGAGCTAAAGAAATCGCATGGTGATATAACAAAAACGGCCGAGGAGCTGATCAATGAACTTCGGGAATTGGCGGGCAAGATGCACGAGCGGCAGGATCATCTACACCAGAAGAATTTGGCTGGGATGGAGATCCTGAGAAATACCCTCGAAAGCCGAATGAGCAAAAATGAAAATAACTTGCAGGAGGTGGCCAGATATGCCGGGCAGATCCAGGACTCCGTGATTGCCCCTAGCAGCTACATGATCCCCGCCGCTTTTTCCTGGTATGCGTATCTCTACAAAATGTTGAAAATTCGCAAACCGGGTTTGATCAATAAAACACCCACGGCAAATTCCTCCCCCCCTCGACCGGGTTTCTGGAGAAGGCTGGAACGCAGTATCAGAAAGAGACGAAAAAGATGGATCGCTGGAATCAGTTTTGATCGGGATTGGTATTTAAAGAAATATCCAGACGTTAAAAAAAGCGGCATGGAACCCCTGGAACATTATATTGTTCACGGCAGAAAAGAAAACCGACAAAAAAATGAAAAAGATTTTCTTACAAAAAATAAGCTTACAAACAATAATGAATTTACGAACGAAAACAATTCACATCCGCTCGTTAACAATTGCATTGGTAAGAATCAACTAAAGAAAAATAAAAACCACCAATTACCATTTAAGCCTAGTTTACTAATAGGCGTTCCAGTTTATAAAGAAAGTGAATCTGTCCAACAATTAATTAAATCTTTAGAAAACTGCTTGGAGGAAATAAATAATCAAAATGCTATAATCATATTTATTAATGACTATCCGGGGGATAGCCCTCTGATACAAAAACTTCAAATGTCAAAACATTTTCAGCGCGTTTCTCTTTTTCAAGACAATCTGACAAATGAAGGCTTTATAAAAACAAGTAACAAATTCTTCCAATTATCTATTTCAAACAAGTGCGATATAGTTTTACTAAATTCTGATACAATCGTGTTTCCAGGCGCAATAACGGAATTAATTGAAGTTGCTAAATCAGATTCGCAGATTGGATTTGTGAGTCCAAGAAGCAATAACGCAAGCCTTTGCAGTTGGCCAATCAAATTAGATGGTATCTCGAATTTAAATAGCGGTGAGTGGTTCAAATATCACCAACAAATAAGTAAGCACTTTCCGAAACTTCAAATAACCCCTACTTGTTGTGGTTTCTGTCTTTATATCAAGTGGTCAATTCTCGATGATCTCGGTGGTTTCGATGAAGTTTACGGGAAAGGCTACGAGGAAGAAAATGATTTAATATTAAGAGCAAATATGGTGGGCTATAGGGCGGGAATCGCCAATAATGCATTTGTCTGGCATAAAGGATCTGCATCATTTGAACACTTGCATTTGAAAGCGGAAGAACGAAAGAAAATAAACTTTGAAATTATATGTAAAAAATATCAAAACTATCCCGCAGAAATAAGCTCATATTTTAATAGCCCATCCTATAAAGCTGAAATTTTGTTATGCAGCACCCAGTTAATTGAAAATAAAAATATTTACATCGGTCAAGACCGCCTCGGCACATGCAATAATGGAACATCTGAAATTGCGGTCAATATTTATAAAGAAATACAAAAACTTGATAACTCTTCATTTAAGTTCATCACCCATATATCACATGAGTCAGCTCAATATCATGAAATAAAAAGCAGCAAAAACCTGCGCGTAATTCATGATGAAAAAGACATTCCGTTCTGTAGGTATGGTCTTCACTTATCTCAGCCATTCCACTTAAAAACTCTAAAAATTATTTTCACAAAATGTCTTATAACCAGTTTTTGGATGCTTGATACTATTGCTGATGATTGCTTCCAGCTAAAAAGTCGAACGCTTTCGAGAATGTGGCAATTTTCTGCAGACTTTAGTGACAAAATATTTGGCATATCACAAGAGTCAATAAAACAATTTGCTGAAAAATATGACTTAGATGTAAAAAAAGCAGAAAGTATTCTGCTTAGCTGCCAGCCGAAAACATTGACAAGAGCAATTTCTAGGAACAATAATTCTGAAAAGTATATTCTTATTTTCGGAAACCATTTTGAGCATAAGTTCTTACAGCCAACAATTCGACTGCTAATTGAAAGCGAAATTAGAGAGAAAATAGTAGTCTTTGGAATAAATGGGATTTCGTCCGAAAAAATACGATTTATACCAAGTGGAAATCTTCCAGATATAGATCTTCAAGATCTAATCTCTGCAGCCATTTGTGTTGTCTATCCAACTATTGTGGAGGGTTTCGGACTGCCGGTGAGGGACGTGCCGTATTTAGGAGTGCCCATCATATGCAGAAAACTTCCAAGCTTCGTCGAGATAAAAAATAATCTTCCCGCAGCAGTTCGGGAAAATATTTATTTTTTTAACAGCCAATCCGATTTATTAGAACAAATAAAGACAAAAGCTTTTTCCAAGAAAAACATACTAAAAAGTGAATCTTTGTCGGATGTGTCGCAAATAAGTTGGAAGTCGCAATTTAATAAAATCTTGGAATGTCTTACTGGTTGCGATGAAAAAAACTTTATAGAGCTCAAGAAAAGGATGTTTTACCTTGAATCAATTATTTAGATCAAAGTTTTATGCTTTAAAGGAGCGATACCTTACTTTTCTCCCTGCTCTGGGCTTTAGAGTGAGCTGGCAAGCCATAATGTAAAAATCTGCAATAAAACATTATTTTCTTTGTATCTGCCAACAGAAAAGCAAAAAATAAAACCAAGAATAAACAAAACGAATAAAGAACTTCGAAGCTAAGGGGCATAAAAAGCAATAATAAGTAAGAGCCACGCAAAAGACGAAGAACACAAAATACCATATGTTAGTTTTAAATGAATAGGAAACGTGCGAAATAAAAAACAGGGCAGAAAAAGTAGAGCAGAAAAAACAAATATACCAAAAATGCCCAACGCATAAATGATACAACTATCAGATAACGACATTAAACTATTTAATGGTGTTTTCTAAGGATGCAAATTATTTCTGTAAAGTTAAAAGCATAAACCTCGATAGAGAACGAGAATTTAAAGAATTCTTGCAAAGAAATCAAAAAGTTAAAAAAAGAATTATAATTCCACACATGAAAGTGGATGCTATAATTTGCTTTATTCAGACGATCTGCCTCGTCTGAGATATCTTTAGGATCATGTTTAAAACGCCAAAATTTTGCCCAATCAGTGTAATGTTCTTTCCTTGAAACATCAGGACCTAAGGTAAAGTCGCTCATAGTATGCTGAAAGGTAGTGGGCAACCTATCTTTGTCTAAAAAGAATCTCATGTCTGGTATTGTATAAAATAAAATACCTTTGACCTTAATAACCTCTAAATGTCGCCTGATTGTTTTAATTGGGTTTTCGCAGTGCTCAAGAACATGATTCGCAATTATAAAATCTTGTCGCGCGTTAGGAAGTGTTATAAGCGTTTCACCATCATCAATAATGTCTGGCTTTGTAATATTATCTAGCTCAATATAGTGTGATTGTAGCTCGTGTTCATTTGCCCGATCTACGTATTTGACGCTAACGCCCGGTGAAACCCAAAGCGGATTGTGCAGCGCTCCGATCTCTAGTCCAGATCCTTTTAAAAAAACAGCACTGAGCTGTTTTCTTATATCAATTAAGGGACTTAAAATGGGCAAATAATCTTCTGAAGATGATATTTTTACCCTCAGTTGACTCTCATCTAGATTTAAGATCTTATGTGGTATCTTCAGATCAAAAGCATGATTGCTTAATTGTGCATTAATTGATTTTAAATCTTCCCTTAATTCATCAGCAAAAAAGTCTAAAATTAGAGTATCTTTATGAAATAAAGTCAATTTTACTGGTTGATTTGGACGCATGGAATCATATGCCCAACCTTTCAATCTTCCATTTTCAATGCGATCAACAAATCCTTGAATGCTCATTTTTATGATTTCATCATCTTAATGCTTCTTAAATAATATATCAACCCTAAACACTTGCTTGTTTTATTGATAAAACATATTTTACAAAAGTGATTTGCACTCATATCGCTGGGAGCACCGGGCAACACGACTCTTTCCTCGCAGGGCTTTTGCTTTCACAAGCCTACGAAGTAAATAATATTATCCGTTCTTGCTCTAACTTTCAGACGTATCGGATTGAGCCCATGTACAAGGATCGACTTGTAAAGAAAGAGCAAGTGTCGCTCCATTATGGTAATCTGAGTAATCCAAGTTTCCAGATTAAGATGTTAGGAGAGACCCAACCTAATGAGATTTGCAATTTGGCGGCCCAAATCCATGTCTAAGTCAGATGTGATGCCCCGTAGTTAAAGGACAAATGGGTGCCATTAGATTTCTGCTTGCCGTTAGCGTAGCTATTTACCATGGCGCGCCGCATCAGGAGCGAAAAACTAAAGAATCAGATTTCTTTTTCTGGAGTAATAATAATACCTCGCTAATCATCCAGTTTAGTGAACAAGCGGATTGAAAGAGATGAGGCGAATAAAGGCTGGAAAGAGGGGAAAAGAAATATCCCAAAAGAGATAAAAAACAGTATTCTAATAGGATGCGGTTTGATGTTGTTGTTGTTTTGGGAATGGGTCGAAGCGGGACCAGTGCCATGACCAGGAGTTTGACCGCTTTGGGTGTTGAGCTTGGAAAAAACACAGTAGCTGGCGATGCGAACAATCATAAGGGGTACTTTGAGGATCCCGAAGTGGTTAAGATAAACGACATTATCCTGGAGAAAATGGGATCTAACTGGGCATCTCTAAAATTTCTGGGGTCGGAGCCTCTCAGAGGATTGCATTTCAAAGAGGAAAGAATAAAAGCAGAAAGGTGGGTGAAAGAAATGTTATCAGAGGGTAAACCGATCGGGTTCAAGGATCCGCGGTTATGCCGCACTCTGCCCTTCTGGCAAAAGGTATTTGAAGAACTGGGACTGTGCGCAGGATACCTACTGATTTATCGAAATCCAGATGAAGTAGCTGCTTCTATAGTAGCACGCGGGGATGCCTCGATCGACTACGCCCGATCTCTTTGGTGTGCCTATCAGGTGGATGCGCTTCGGCATCTGCAGTCTGAACAGTGGTTAGCAGTAAAATATAACCTTATGTTGATGCATCCAGGTCGTGAGTTGAAACGGATCGCAAAATTCTTGGGTGTGGCATGGGATCCACATAGCTCGGGGGTTGCGGAGTATAGTAATCAATTTCTCGATTCATCTTTGCGACACCACCAAGCAAAAAAAGGGATCAGAAAAAGCTTCAACTTCCCCTTCATGTTAGTGACCGTCATGGAGCTGGTGTCTCGCACAAGAAATGACTGGTGCCAATGGGCAGCAAGGGCTGTAGCAGAGCAGGTCTTTAACAAGATGAAAAGAGACACTGCCTTTTCAATTCCTGAAAACAAAGCCACTTGGGCAGCCTAGCGCTCACGGACTAGAGGATTATTATATGCAGATCTTCTTTGCATCCCTTCAAGTAAGAACCGGATGAAAACTTAACTCCCAGTTTTGAGAAAGATGATCTGCAGGCTCAAAACGGCGTGGGAAATCTTCTTCCATGGGCGATCGAGACCCCCGGGAGAAAGGGTCAAAAAATCAAGAGTTCTATGGGTACACGCCGGTGGTCATAAGACGGGGAGCAAAACCATTCAGAACTATCTTTATTTAGGGGGGTTGTCGACAACCGCACCCCATATTTATTATCGAAAAATGAATGGGGTAGAAGATCCTAAATATATGAATTGCGGCAATGGTTGCTCTCTTTTTCCGATGGCACGTGGCACGGATCTGGCATCGAAAATCGAGAGTTTTGTCGGATCCGCGGATGAGGCGATCCTATCCCACGAGGAACTTTCCAGATTAACTGAGGAGGAATGGCGGAGGCTTGATTCAGTAGCTTTGGAAAAAGGAGTCGAAGTACGGGTCGTTTTCTTTGTCCGTGATGTTCTGCCCTTTCTGTTCTCGGTTTACGATCAAGGCATAAAAGGGGGTTGGGTTGCGTCGGAGTTTGTAGACTTTACGGCGACGGTTGACTGGTTGCATGCCACGGCTCTGCGGAATCTCGCCAGGGTTTTTCCTCCAGACCGACTCAGGGTGCGTCACTATGATTCGGAGCGGCAAAACATTTTGCGTTCTTTTTTTGAGGCCGTGGGAGTTACAAGCCCGCAGCTTGCACCACTAGCTGGGGAGATCGGCAGACTGAATCGCTCATTGACGAGGGTAGAGCGCGATCTGTTTCTCTATTTAAACCGGACTCAAAAGCACATGCACTTTTCGGAGGCCCTCAATCGGGGACTACAAGAAGCAGATCCCAATGCTATGTCGGAACAGCCTCTGATTCCTGTGGATCTACAAGATAAGTTGCAGATCCGTTTTGCCAGCGAAGTAGATTGGATCAATAAGACTTTTTTTGATGGAGGGCGGATCGTTGGCTTCGGAGAAGAGCTGAATCGTGTGGCGCGTGACAAATTGCCGGAGGAGCAGCGGGAGGAGTCCCTTCGGGTTCACAGGAAGGCTTTAGAGATTGTTATGAAGAAAGCCGGCACTTCAGTTGAAGATTATCAAAACCGCCTGCGCCATAGATTGGAGACCCTGGATCATGAGAACCTTGCAGATCCAGATATTCCCAAAGATTTCGACCCAGTGGCCTATCTGATTTTAAACCAAGATCTTGTTTGGACAAATTTTCCAATCGTGAGGCATTTCCTCGACCACGGCCGTAGAGAGGGGAGAGCCTATCGCTTCTGATCAGAAGATTGGAAGATCCTCTCGCCCGTGCCACAGTCTGCGAGAGCCAGCCTTCCTCACAAAAAGTCTGAGTAAGCTGCGAAATCCGCACGATAAAGACGCTCGATTTTCTGGCGGGTCGATGCGTTGAGGAAATTATCATACTCAGGCCAATCGTTAGAGATGAAGGGCATCTTAAAGGGGATCTTGGAAACATCGCTGTCATGCAGCGTGCGATGAGCATGGTGGAAGGAGCTGATCCGAGAAATCTCGGCGTTGAGGTGCAGGCGCACGTCTTCCGATGGGGTGGCGAAGTCGAGCAGCGTATCCTGAAGTGGTTCCCGATCGGCGTTTATGGTCCGAGTCGGACGGATCGAGCGTTCCAGCGGGTGGTGCTGATGGCGAAGGTGGATGTTACAAGCGGTGATGTCTACGGTTTCCAGCTTGCTGAGAAATGAATCAAACGAAAGGTCTTCTTGGCCCGCATCCAGGCCTAGTTCTTGGCGTAAAAGGCTACCATCATTGTTGGCGTTTCGAAGAACGTGGCGGAAGATACTGACCGCTCGCTTATATGGATCACGGATAACGCGGATCCAGGCGAGTTTGCGGGGATCGTTATTTACTAACCATGTTCGGTAGTAGTCAAGCGTGGGCAACACTTGCTCTCGATACTTATGGGGCCATGGATCATACACCAGTGCCTCTTTAAGAAGACCGGCGATGGCAAAGTACCAGAGAACGGAAGTCGTACAGGCGGATTTTGCTGACCAGATTAGGCCAATGCTCAAGGGTGGAAGCAGCAATGGAGCGGGAGGATTTCTTAGGTGGATGCGAGAGGCGAACAAGGTCTGGGGAAACAGGTGAGCACATTTTCCGCGGAGTAGGCCAAGTTTAGTTGTGAGGCTCAAGGTCTTTGCAACCCAGCTGCTACGGAGGGGCGGAGCGTAGCCCCCCCCCACTTGGTTTTCCAATTTGTGCGATTGCGGAACATTGTGCCAAAGAAGAAAAAGCCAAGGACGTACGAGTCGCCCCAATCACGATATCTCGGGCAACGGGCAGGGGGAGGCTTCAAGAGCCGCGGGCACTCCCACAAAAACCCTTGAATTAAATAATTAATATTCATAGAAGTGATCAAAGATTCACTAATTCTCATTGGGAGGCGAGAAAAATTTTGATCATGTATAAACACTCGTGATGTATTTCACTGATTGCCTTAACGATATAAAGCACAAAAATAATCTTATGGCGTGCTAGGGGAAGATTCTTATTCTATAAAATTATAAGCAGGAAAAAATAATGCCCCTAAATAATCTTCAAGCGGGTGTATGCACTATATGCGGTGGTAAAGAGTTTAGTTTTGAACCTGTTTTGTGGCCTGGCCTGATCCAAGAGTGGGAACTAGGCGAGCATGAAGTAGATTATATCAACAGACAGCAGGGACATTCTTGTCGAGGGTGTGAAAGCAGCATGCGGGTGCGAGTGCTTGCCCTTGCGATCTTATCGGTTTTTGTCGAGGGGGGCTCCTTTGACGACTTCATCCAAAGTAGCGCTAGCCAACAACTGAAAATATTGGAAATCAACAAAGCTGGGAATCTTCACGAGTTTTTGAAAAGGCACCCAGGTCACATGCTTGTCGAATATCCTGAATACGACATGATGTCTTTGAAACTTCCTGATCAACACTTTGATTTGGTGATCCACTCTGACACGCTGGAGCATATCTCTGATCCCCTAAAAGCGTTGCGGGAATGTTGTAGAGTTTTGAAAGAAGGGGGGAGACTATTTTACACCATCCCTGTAATTGTTGACCGACGAACACGTTCCCGCAAAGGAATGTCCCCAAGTTATCATGGCTCCCCAGATTGCAATGCCGCTGATTATCTGGTTAACACTGAATTTGGCAGCGATGCTTGGAAATTGGCCTTTGAAGCGGGATTCAAAAAGGTAAGAATCCATGCGCAAGAATACCCCGCAGGGATGGCCTATGAGGCCGAAAAATAAAGCATGAGTAAAACAACGCCAAAAGATTTGCCGTGGACAGGGGAAAGGTATGTTCCGCAAATAAGGGGAAATATTGTTCTTGAGCACCTACACCGCTATGCCTTCGCGTCCGGTTTGAGCGAAGGGAAGAGGGTTTTGGACATTGCCTGCGGGGAGGGGTACGGAAGCGAGATGCTAAGTCGCAATGCAAAAAGCGTGGTGGGAGTGGATATTGATCCAGCGACCGTGGCGCATGCTATGACAAAGTATCGGTCCCCGAAGATGAAGTTTATCGAGGGAGCATGCGAAAAAATCCCACTGCCGGACAAGTCAGTGGATCTGGTTGTCTCCTTTGAAACCCTTGAGCACATCGAAGACCACGATCAGTTTCTTGGGGAGATTGAGCGTGTTCTGGATTCTGGTGGAATTCTCGTAATTTCAACTCCCGAGAAGTCCGCATATTCTGACAAACCTAGGCACGTAAACCCGTTTCACAAAAAGGAACTTTATCGAGAGCAGTTTCTTCGGCTCTTATCTCAGAAATATGGACATATGATATACTTTGAACAGAAAGTCGCGTTTGGTTCGTGCTTGGTTGCGCCCAAAGATCAGACCATGGGGTTTTCCTCTTTTCAGTTGAATGAAGGGAGCATGGCGAGTTCGAAAAGGAATGGCCTAAAGGATGCCGTTTACCTTGTGGCTGTATGCTCCAAGGCGCCCCTGCCAGAACTCGCTGGATCTATGTATGAGGACCAAATCTGGAAGCGGCAAATGGAGGAGAATTTCAATAATACCAATCTTGCAGACTTGGAGATCTTTTATTCCCAAAAAAGGGGAGACTTCAGCGAAAAAAGAAAAATAACACACACCATAAAAAAAGACGGACGCATAAGGGAGAAAATTGTTTTACCCATAAAAGATCCGGCGAAACAGATGCCTTACTGGCGACTAGATCCAGGACACCAGGCTGCGAAAATCAGCTTATTAGGCATGAAGTTTCTTGATCAGGAGGGGCGTGTTCTTTGGGACTTGCAGGAGAATCGCGAGCAAATTGTTGTAAGCGGCACGTCGGTGGAGCTTTCTCTCCCAAAAGTGGGGCTTGAACTGCTCTCCACGGGAGGCGATCCCTTCATTCTTTTGCCCCCTTTGCCTTCTAGCGCATTGCCTATTTTCTCTATCCATGTGGATATTGAGATAAGTTCGGTTGGGAAAGGTATAGATGCATTGGTCCGGATGGAGAGGGAAAAAATTACACGTCTACAAAAAGCTTTGGCAGAAAAGGAGACTGAAACCACTCAGCTAATGACAATCTTGATGGGAAAAGATCAGCAAATACACGAGGCAGAAAAGATTGATGCCTTGGTCCAGATGGAGAGGGGAAAAACTACACGTCTACAAAAAGCCTTGGCGGGAAAGGACATAGAAGCCGCACAGCTGAGGACAATCTTGCTGGAAAAAGATCACCAAATACGCAAGGCGCTAGACAGTTCGAAGAATCGGCCAGGTTTTTGGAGGCGGCTGGAGAGGAGCATCCGAAAGAGAAGAAAGAAATGGATTAACCGGATCGGTTTTAATCGGGATTGGTACCTGAAGGAATACCCGGATGTGAAAGAGGTTGGAATGTATCCTTTGTATCACTATTTGGAGTTTGGGATTCGGGAAGGAAGACGGAAGTCAGAATGGCCGAAAAAACTAAGTATTTTAAAGTCTGTCCTCAAGGAGCTGGAGCGAAGCATTCGAAAGAGAAGAAAGAAATGGATTAACCGGATCTGTTTTGATCGGGATTGGTATCTTAATCGTTATCCAGATGTGGCCAAAGCAGGCATCGACGCCTTCTGGCACTATCAAAATCACGGAATCAAAGAGGGGCGGTTTAAAAATAGAAAAGAGGAAAAAAAAGCGCGGCTTGTGGGGACAGGCTCAAAGCAAGAAATCGATGTCATTACTGATTCGGAATCCAGAAGTAAATCAAAGCATAAAGTCTTCATCCCTTCTAATTCGTTGCAGTACTTTGGGACTGTACAAACAGACATTCGGGCCATCGCCTTATATCTGCCCCAATTCCATGCGATTCCTGAAAATGACAAATGGTGGGGAAAAGGATTTACCGAATGGATCAATGTGAAACGTGGAACGCCACATTACGAGGGTCATTATCAGCCTCATGTTCCCCATCAGGAATTGGGTTACTACGATCTCAATGACCCAACCGTAATGGAGAAGCAGGCTGCTATGGCCAAAGCAGCCGGAATCGAGGGGTTCTGCTACTACTACTACTGGTTTAATGGGAAACGCCTGCTGAACATGCCCACCGATCGCATGCTGGCTACCGGGAAACCTGATTTCCCCTTTTGTTTTTGTTGGGCAAATGAAAACTGGACGCGCACTTGGGATGGGGGCGACAACGAAATTCTGATAGAACAAGAGCACACCGCCGAGAGTGACGAGCGTTTTATTTATGATTTGTTGCCGGCCTTTCGGGATTCTCGGTATATCCGTGTCGCTGGAGAGCCCCTGCTTGTAGTTTATCGGCCGGGTTTATTGCCCAATGCTCGTCGAACCACGGATCGTTGGCGTGAAATCTGTCGCAAGGAAGGCATTGGGGAAATTCATCTTGCCTTCATGTTGGGCTTTGAGGATCTGGAGCCCGCATCAATTGGATTCGATACCGCGA
>Ga0114967_10003726_pt1 | contig 12454 bp, 19 predicted proteins | sample M_130628_MF_Meta_FD_92639 | JGI IMG/M metagenome (GOLD analysis project Ga0114967, IMG submission 92639) | Freshwater microbial communities from Lake Montjoie, Canada to study carbon cycling - M_130628_MF_MetaG | ecosystem: Environmental > Aquatic > Freshwater > Lake | place: Lake Montjoie... | reverse complement strand
GCGGACATTCAAAATATGATCACAAAGATCCAAAAGGGTATGATGAAGTTGAGTGATGTTCCTATCACACCGGCAGCGGCAGACGCCTTTCTGAAACAAGTCGATATGACCGATGTTCAGTTACCGGATTTGGTGTCAAGTCATGACATTTCAGGAACTCCTATAGAGGATATATCCGGTGGCCCAGTAGAAATCAATGCTGTAGGATCCGCTGTACATCAGCTTCAAGCCATTTTCAAAACCTTACATGATGTAAAATTTACGGTCAATGTTCAACTGGCACACGATCCGAAGACGGCACAGAGGACACGAGTGATTGATCGTATCGAGTCCTTGGAAAAGAAGATGTTTGCGTATGCGTCGAGTGACACACCGATGCCTCAGAATATGATTGATGCTGTGAAGGCAGAGTTAGCAACCTTAAAAGCCGTGTTACAAGATTCGACGGAGTCTCATCATTCTCCTGCAGATTCCTTGCGTCCTGTTCAAGACAAAACACAGTTCTCGAGTCCTGAGTTTCCTTCGTTTGACAAGATGCAGAGCGCTGCAGGAGACTTTGCGATGTCTGTGGTGAACAACTCGATGTACAGTGATCCACTGGCACAATTCAAGCCAAATACACCTGCTAAGAAGAACAAGAATTGGTGGGATGGTGGATATGCTTCTCCCGACACCTTTGTAAGACCCGGTGCGCCATTAACAGATGAACAAATTGCGCATCGTGGTTCCACTTCTGCGTTTGATGAAAGCACAGTGGGAGGTCTTGATTACAGAGCAAGGGCAAAGGACGTATGTCGTCAACTAAAGGAAGAGCATGGAAATGCACGGGACTTTGGATGTATTGAGGATCAAGATTCAGTCAGTTCCGATTACTCGTGGAGCGGAAATTTCAAGATGATTTGCAATCGTGTTGGAGATATGTGGGGATCCGATGAAGGTGCAAAATATGGATGTCCTCCTTATAACCCCAACAATAAATTTCGCCAATCGTAGTTTTTTTGGGAGACTGAAATAGAATGAAGTTCGCAGAATTAATCAAGAATCCGATAGTACTGGGGACTTACATCCTTTTTGCTGTTCTGCTTTTTATAGTTTTATATTTCGCAATTCGATCAATCTTTAAAGTAGATCACTTTTCTGACTACGGAACGTGCGATCGATGCAGGAGACCTAGGCCTTGCGCGTGCAATTCTTGTTCCAAGTGTGGTGGTGGTCCTTGCCGCTGTAGTGGGCGTAATGGCGGCGATAGCATGGACGCTCCCAGTTGCCCCACTTGTCCTCAACCAGATCCTACAAAGTGGGTCTTAAAGGCGACTGTGCCTCCTTGCCCTCCTATGCCAGACATGAGCAAGTATATGTTAAAGACGGAGTGTCCTCCTCTTCCCGACATGTCCAAGTACGTCCTGAAGTCCTCCGTACCCAAGTGCCCTCCTTGTATCTCAACTTGTTCGAAGCCTTGTAAGATTGGCGAATGCCCTCCTTGCCCTCGTCCTCGATGCCCTGTGGTCAAGTGTCCTGAACCGAAGGCGTGCCCGGCGTGCCCTACAGCACAGTGTTCTCCTTGCCCCGAACCTAACATACGTTGCAAGGCAGACTATCAACCAGGTCCCGTTCGTCCCATGTTGGCTAGCACTAATACGTTTGGTTTTTAGTTATCAGGAGATTGTAAAACAATCTTATGATATTTTAGAGATGGCACAAGTGAACAGTCCATGGCCTGGATATGTACATGAGGAGAATTCTGTGAGTTCCAACACAATGTACGTGAGTCCTAATGGGACTCCTGTCAGCAATCTTAGTTCAAGCGAAGGGGGGCGGTTTGCATTTTCTAGTAATTCTCCTAACGCTAGAAATAGTCCTCTTCTGTCTGTAAACGAGAAACGACGACGTCTTGTAAAGAAAATGAATGAAATTGATTCAAGAATGCATGAATTGGAGAAGGAAGGAAAAACGGAGGAAGAAATCTCAGATGATGACACCTTGTTTGGGCTTATGAAGGAATACATTCAACTAAAAGCCCGTCTTGGTGTAAATAATAATAACAATAACAACAACTCAAATGCTGAAAACTCTTCCTCCAATTATCAGCGTAGGAAAAGTAGGAAGAATCGTAAAGAAAAAAAAGGCAGTCGTAAATATACACGCAGGCACTAAGAATTAAATTCTCAATCTTTAGTAAGAATGGATACAAGGTTTTGGGGTCCGAGTGGGTGGAAACTACTCCACCTGATCACCTTTTCGAAGGAAGCACCAAATCCGGACAAAGTCCACGAATTCTTTAGTCTTCTTCCATACGTTTTGCCGTGTAAGTTCTGCCGCGCGTCTCTGAGCGATTATTATGCGGTGGATCCCGTTCCTCGCAAGTTTCCTGCGTTCAAACAGTGGTTGTACCGTATTCATAACCGCGTGAATGGGAAACTGAGGGATCAGCATCTGTTGAAGGAAAAAGATCCAGAGTGGTCCACGATTCAAGCACAATATAAGGCGATGATTGATTGTTCTGAGAATTCCTTTGTGGGTTGGGATTTTCTGTACTCAGTGGTACATACAACTCCCGGACCTCATACTCCAACAGCACCTATACCATCCGCGCCACCCATCGACGTTCTTACGACTCCTGAATTGCGTAATCGTTGGAATATGATGAGCCGGTCAGAACGTATTCCTTTATTGACACAATGGTGGGCCTTGGTTCCGCAGGTGTTGCCGTACAAAACATGGCGGTCCGCTTGGATGTCTGCACCGAAACAACCTGCTCTTACAAGTCCCAAACGAACCATTACAGAATGGCTGTTTTCCGTGGAGAAACATCTCTGTAAAACACTGAATGTTAAAACAAGGCACTCGTCTCTTTCAGGAGTGTGTTGCGAATTGCGCGCCTTTGCTAGCGGTTGCTCGAGTAAAAAAACACGAAAAACCAAGACGTGTCGTTCCAAAACGCTCAAGCGGTCAAAACTATTGAATCGGGCTGCTGCGTAGTGAGCAGCGTAGTATCAGCGACCTTGATTTGCTTCAAACTGCCACGATGACGCCAGCAAACAGCAGTTTCCTTGTGTCTGGGAGCACAACAGGGTTTATTGTCTATGCCTACAAATGAACATTTGTAAGCATAGGTTGCATTCGGTTTCTTTATCTTGTTTGCCATCCAGGCTGCACTACTGGCGTCAAAGAACTCGGCTGTAAATTCCATTGTAATTTCTTGGATCCTCGTGAGACAAAATGTTCAATTTTTTGGGCCCCGACAATTTCTTTCCATATAGTATAGAGGAATGGGATTCTTGTACCCAGTGGGAATGATTTTGTGTTTAATTGCAGTTATACTTTGTTTAGCATTGATGATCAAGAGCTTTACATCTAACAATCTAACGGGATCAAAGGAGTTACAAATTTCGGCTGGTGTGGTAGGTGGTGCTGGAGTTGTATCTATATTTGCTGATTACTTTTTAGTAGAAGCGGAACTCAAGGAAGATGAAGCAAGATGGAAAAAAATAAATAATGTCTTCAGCCCTTTAGGAAAGGAAGAAAGTGCTGAATCAAGTCCTCTGGCAAGTGCTTCACGAAAGAGGGTCAGTAAGCGATCCAGAAAGAGCAAACGGGTGCAGTAAGTTTTTATATTAATTTTGTTACAAAGAATTTGTTTTGAAATCTGGTTTCATTAGCGTCAAGACGCGGCAAGACACGAAAGATACGAAAACAATATCGGAAAACTAGTTCTGTACTCTAAGAAATTCTTTTCATACAGTATAAAGGAATGGGATTTTTGTATCCGGTGGGACTCATTCTTGTTTTGATTGGGGCTATACTTCTTATTGTGGTGTTTATCAAAGTCTTTACATCTACCAATCCAACGGGAGAAACGCCATTACAGATTTCGAGTGGTGTCATAGGTGGTCTTGGAATAGTGTGTGTGGTTACGGATTTCTTATTAGTTAGAGCAGAAGATAAGGAAGAGGAATTGGATTATGAGTCAAGAGTGAAAGAAAGTACTGAAGGAGGTGTTGCAAGAAAGAGGGTCAGTAAGCGATCCAGAAAGAGTAAGCGTGCTCAGTAAGTTTTTAGGATGTTGGATGATAGTCAGAAAATTATGTGTTTAGAATAGAACCATTCAAATCATGTCCAAGGCATTTAATCTGATTCCGGCTCCTAAAGTCATGTTGTCCCTTCTCGGCATTGTTGTAATTGCAGTTGCTGTAGCTGTCATTGCGCTTGTAATCAAGGCTCTAGTAAATAATAATCAGAAGGAAGGTTTTGAAATGGATAAAATGTCCACGGCGGTCGTTAGTATTTTCGGCGGTTTTCTTTTACTAGGAGCAATTTTCGCACTGGTGCTTTTAGTGGCAAATATGAAATCTGCTTAGATTTTAAAAATATGTGTTTATAACAGAACCATGGCCAATTATGTTTTTTATGGACTTTTTATCGCAGTGATTGCTCTTTTCATTACTTTTTTTGCGACAAAGTTGTATAGGAACGAAGGATTCACAGATGCAACAGAAATAGGTCATTATATAGCATACACTTCTATCAGTTTACTTGCGTTTGTTTGTGTGATTGCTTATTTCAAGAAATGAAGTTCCCGAGGTTATAATAATATTATTTGAAATTTGTAACATTTCAAATAAAATCCTATGTTCTTAGTATAAAACATGCCTTCAGATGGAGCGATCCTTGGTGGTATTCTTGGTGTTGTGGCTCTAGTAATTGTATTGCTTCTTGTATTCCTTCCAAGCAAGTCAAAATTTACAGGATCTTCGACTGACAAAGAAGGATTTGGAGTGTACACAGAACTTGCCAGATACGATAATTGGACCTATTTTGGATTTTTTGTAGCGGGTGCTGCGGGTCTTTGTATATTAGGAGGTATTGGTATTGCGATCAATAGCAAGATGCAGTCACTTATCCGCGGTCGCTCTTAAGCGCTCTTAAAATCGTGGATGTCGAAGTCGTTTCATAATTCTTTCAGAATACAGTGTTCCAGGATGTTTGGGTAACCAATACAAATATATTCTCATATTAACCTAGATGAAACACAGACGAATTAAATTACCTATTGGAAACTATAATTATATGAAACTTGAGGAAGGAAATGAATTTGTTTTAAATCACAATCTTCTAGGAATCGTGGGACCCGGTGAGAAGACCATGCAGAGCATTCCGATGAAAAATAAGAACGGAAGATCGCAAGGAAGAGTCAATCGCAATCGTATAACCCAGCGAATTCCCCGTGACCAACGTAAGCGTAAGACAAGGCGCAATCAAAGACGTTAGTTTTCTAAGACAATTCCTTTAGCCGCTTCATAACACTTTCAGAATACAATAATCCAGGATGTTTGGACAGCCAAACAGCACAGGGAATCAGACGACGACGTTCGTCTTCGGACACCCCTCTCGCAATCCATTTCGCTTCTAGAGTTTGTGCTGTTCCCCAATCAGCAGGAGACCAAAGAGGATCTTCGTCGGGTCGTACAATCCAGGGTACCAAACTTCCACCTCTCTGTAACATTTTGTTAATCCTATAAAAGCAATGGCCCGTTCCTTTAAACACCTTTCTCAGCTTATGCCCTATCTGCCTTACATCGCAATCATAGTTGTTGCTGTATTGATCTTTGCTGCGATTGGCTTGTATGAACTTCCGAAGGAGACCATGCCCTTTCGAGAGCATTTTGGGAACAAGAGTGCTTCTTTCACAATGTACTATGCGGATTGGTGTCCTCATTGTACGACTGCAAAGCCTGAATTTGCAAAGTTGGGGGCTACAATGACCATCGACGGAACCCCTGTGGTAATACAGGCGATTGAGGAACAACAGATCTCACCGGATGTAAAGGATAAGATAAAGGGATTCCCGTCGATTCAGTTGGTGAAGCCTGATGGGTCTGTTGTGGAATACTCGGGGGAACGAACGACGGATGGATTTCAACAGTTTCTGAAGCAGAATCTCTCATAGAAATCCAGTTTCTGGCCACTTCTCCACCGGAAGCCCATAGAAGATCAAAGTCTTCTTGAACAAGTCCCATATACCACGCAGGAAAGGGAGGAGTCGGAAACCACAGAATGTTGAGAGGCCAGTCTCGTTTCCATACACTTTGTTTCGCTGGTTCATCAAAATGAACCATGGAAAACATATACTCGACAAAGGTGTCAGGACCTTTGTTCGCTGTTTTGGAGAAGCAGAATCCGAGAGATTCCCGTCGGTCTGCATCAGTGGGAAGAAGATTCCAAGCAAAATTTGCTCGCAAGGCTCCATCGATCCAGAAATCACCTGTTACAGGATGTTTATAAGGACAATAAAACAAGGGGAGTCCCATAGAGGCTCGAACCGCTTGTACAATATTAAGATCGGGATGCGTACTTGAATTTAAGATAAGAATTTTACGATTTGTAACATCTGTTACAACAATGTGAAGAGAAGGAACATCTTTCATGGTGAATGCAGAACTTCCTGGTGTTAGCAGTTCAATCACACGGCTTACGACCGCCATGAGACTTTTGCCACTGTCTAATCCCCAGGTGTTGGCGATATTCAGTATGTTCGTAACATCCATGTCTCGAAAATCACGGAAATCAGTGGCTTCTACAAGAGGTTTAATTCGTGACGGCGAAACTCCAATGGCCATAAGAATCGCTACGAAGGCTCCGGCACTTGTGCCCCAGTATTCTTTGACATCTCGTAAGACGCCCACGGCTTCTAATTCGACAAGGGCTTCCACAAAGGCAATACAGCGAGTGCCACCTCCACAAAAGACAAGACGTTTGGGATGGAACATCTTAACCACAAGTAAGGTTCCTTTCTTGTAAAATTTCCGCAGTGTAGATCAAGCATGTCACAGTCCTTGATGCCACCGAGCGTCCCCCCGTCTTCCTTGTATACGGAGGAGGCACGACGAGATGCAACCCGCATTCGTATTTACAATCAGGTGCTTCAACAAATTTACACAAAGATTAAGGCGATTGCGCGTATCCCTGGAAATCAGAAATCTCTTTGGTATGTCGTTCCCGAATTTATTCCAGGGACGCCTCGGTTCGACATTGGTGATGCAATTTTGTACATTGTATGGAATTTACGAAACACTGGATACACGGTCGCGTACACACACCCCAATTTGCTTGCAATTTCGTGGTCCTCTCACGACGAAGTCTATCGCACTAGCACCAGTCCTTGGTCGGTTGTTCTAAATTCCGCTAGAGAACAGGCGATGATTGAACGACCGCTGATTCCTCATATTCCAAAACCTGTGTTGCCAGCGATGCCTTCTTTTAAGATGGTGGAGGATATGCGCTCGGACATTATTAAGCGAAAGACACCGATTAAGAAAACAGTGGAATTTCGACCGGAGGCGGTACCCGTGGCTAAATCAGGAGTTGCATTACCAGGTCAATTAGGATCTAGGCATGTGAGTTTTGTATAGAAGAGTTTAAAGATGAAATTGTACATATTGATATACAGAATGTACAATTTCAATAAGGAAGATATTGAACGGACTGTTGATTGGACCAAGTTTGCAGGTATTTTAGATGGTTGCTCTGAGTTTCACGGTCTGATTGGTCGAGAACATTATAAGTTGTTGGCATATTTCTCGACCTTGTTTAACAACGCAACAATCATTGATATTGGAACTCACAGGGGTTCGAGCGCACTTGCCTTGTCTTATAATCCCACGAACACAGTTCATACCTTTGACATTATGGATAAAGTTGTGAACCATAAGATTAAGACTCGTGAAAATATACAATATCATATGGACAATCTGTTTGAGCCAGAAGGACAGGCCAAGTGGACCGAGACGATTCTACGGGCTCCTTTTCTCTTTTTGGACGTGGATCCTCACAATGGTCATATGGAAATAGCATTTTACAAATTTTTGAAGGAGATTAACTATCAGGGCTTCGTGATCTGTGATGATATTTGGTATTTTAAGGAAATGAGGGATAATTTCTGGTACAACATTCCCTATGAACAGCGATATGATCTAACAGATATGGGTCATTGGTCGGGCACAGGTGTGTTAACCTTGAATCCTGCTATTACTTTTCCTAAACGAGATAACAGTGATTGGACGTTGGTGACAGCATATTTTAATCTTACAAAATGTCCAGATGCAAGTGAAGAGATTAACAAGAGGGATAAGTCTTATTACTTACAACACGCTATATCCACCTTATCCTTGCCATACAATCTTGTCATTTATTGTGACACGGATTCGTATGAAGAGATTCAAAAAATGCGTCCAGCCTATCTTGCAGATAAGACAAAGTACATCATTCGAGAGTTTGATGAGTTGCGCTTTGTAAAAAATGGCAAGACCTTGCCTGAGACGTTTGCGGACTATCGTAAACAAATCCAAGAAAATCGTCGAACACATCCTTATAATTTCGACAATCGAAATACAGCGAGTTATTACCTGTTTTGTATGTCACGTTACGGAATGTTGAAGGAGACGATTGAATCCAATCCTTTTGGATCCTCGCATTTCAGTTGGATCAACTTCTGTATTGAGCGTATGGGGTACAAGAATGTTCAGTGGTTGGATGAAGCCTTGGGCCAGCGCAGAGAACGATTCTCTACGTGCTACATTGATTACATTCCAGAATCGCTTGTCAAGAATACAGCGGAATACTTCCGTTGGGGCCGTTGTGGAATGTGTAGCGGGTTTTTTACAGGCAGTAAATATTACATGTACACGGTGTGCGACTTGATTGAAAACAAGTTTTTAGAGTATTTGAAGCAGGGATATGGTCACGCCGATGAGCAGTTATACAGTCCCGTGTATTTTGAGAACAAGCAGTTATTTACTCATTATTATGGAGATTATCAGCAAATGATTACAAATTATACACATGTTCGTGAGGCTGCAGAACCACCGATTTACAACTTTGTTCGCAACAGCCACACTCATGGGGATCTTGCAAAATGTAAGGAGGCGGCGACCATTGTAATACAGTCAGTGGATTCTGGACGTGTCGGCTGCGATCCTACCTTGCTTGCGGAAGCAAGGAGACACTTAGAGGAGTGTTCTCATTCATAGGAGTACTTCCACGTTTCTTGGTATTTCAGACCATATATATGAGGCCGAAAGTCTTGTTCTACAAATTGGAGGGATATTTGATCTTCAATACCACATTCTTGAATGTTGCGGTACCAGCACTCGTTGAATTCAGTGGTCTTATCACAACGTTTTCGAATGCTGAACCCACCACAGTAAAAGACAGAAATAGATTCTGAGAAACCTTGTGAAATCTTAGATTGGATGTAGGATTTGTATTGATGTGCTTGGTGCATATATTTATCGTATGTGATGGCTAGCTTATATTCATCCCAAACAGTTTTATAAATTTCAGAATAAGGATGCTTTGTTAACACAATACACAAGTCAGACGATGCCAAGATATCTATACAGTTTTTGACCACGTTATCGTAGACTTCGATTTTGCTATCTAACCAGCATAGATAGTCGTATTCACGAAGCTGTTCAAACCGATGGGGACAAGCTCTTAGTTCTTTGGTTTCCATTGTATCCAGCACAAGATCATTGTGTATCGGTATAGTGTTCATGAAGATGCGGATCCAAGAGGTGCCGGATAAACAGTTGTAAATAAGTGGATTGTTTGTAAAATAATAACAATCGTCTGTTTCCGAGGGAAGAGGAGGGATTAGCATGGAATGGTTGTCATATCCACCAAAATAACATGTATAATATGCAAGACGTTTCATTTATCACAATATGTAAATCATAGATTTAGACTATTGTGAACAATCTAAATCAAACAAAGGGATGCCAATTAGAATGAATCACATCCACAAAATTGTGTACATCAACTTGGATCATCGTGCGGATCGTCGTGCAGAGGTGGAAGGTGAGTTGTCGCGGATGGGTCTCAGTGGTGAACGATTTCCAGGTATTTACAGAAGACCAGGACTTGTGGGATGCGGATTATCTCACATCGGTGTTTTGGAAAAGGCAAAAGAAGCAGGATGGGAGAATGTTCTCATTTTGGAAGACGACTTTTATTTTACAGTGGATAAAGAGACATTTACAAGGGAATTGGACGCTTTTTTTGCTTTACAGATTCCGTACGATGTTGTCATGTTTTCTTACGCATATGATGTAAGTGCTCCTTTTAACAATATTGTAGATAAAGCAGTAAATGTGCAGACCGCTTCTGGATATCTTGTTCATCGTCGATTTTACGATACACTCTTACACAATTTGAGAGAAGGAAATGCACAATTAATTTCTACCGGCGAGCACTGGCATTATGCAAATGATCAATATTGGAAACGTCTTCAACCCATTTCAAATTGGTATTGTTTTAAAACACGGTTAGGGATGCAGAGAGCAAGTTACAGCGACATTTCCGAAAAATTTGTACATTACGGAAATTGTTAGCAATCTAAAGTTACATATTGTAAGATTGTGTAAGATGACTTTTACAACCTTGTTTGTAACAGCGTTTTTGGACATTGGACAGAATGATCCACAATTGAAGTCGATGGAAGTCCGTCTAGCTCATTTTCGAACCTTGGTGCAGACAGGAGTTCCGATCACGGTCTTTGTATCCGAAGCAACAAAGAAGGTCGTTGAAGATGTGTGTGCGGACTTTACCACTGTCACGATACAACGATGTGTAGAACTCAAAGATCTTCGTACATATTCTCTGTGCGAATCTTACAAGGACAAGTTACCGGTGGTTCGAAATGTAACAAAAGATTCGTTTGAATTTCTTACGCTTATGAATGCGAAACTGGAATTTTTACAAGAGGTGGCAGCCACAACAACTTACAAACAAATTGCGTGGATTGATTTTAATATATGGCATGTTGTGAAAAATACGGAATCTGTGACGAACACTCTACAAACCATCGCAACGAACAACTTGAAAGAGTCTTCGGTTGTCATTCCAGGATGTTGGGACAAGCAAGAGATAGTCTGGCACCGCATATCCTGGCGTTTTTGTGGAGGATTTTTAATGGGTTCTACGGATTTGATGTTGGATTTTGCAAAACGATTGTACGAACAACTTCCATCGATGTTTGAAGGGAGAGGTGGGTTAACGTGGGAAACAAATGCATGGGCAGAGTTGGAACGGACGACTGATTGGAAACCAGTTTGGTGTTTTGCAGATCACAATGATACAATCATTGAATGTGTGCTTGGTTTATTAGACGATTGATCATCAAATGTTCAAATGTCTAAACTATACTGGATATACACCGTTTTGTAGAGAAAACCCACTAGAATTGGATGCATTTGCTAAGAGCAAGGTGGCATGAGTTCCCTGTTTGACCAGCATATCGAGTACTAAAAGAATAAAGAATCCACCGAGAATAAACATGATAATTTCCATATGACTGGACTGTGCCTTTCGCTGGTCTTCGTCTTCGAGTTTTCGAAAGAGACTATCTAACTTCTTCTGAAGCGCGTCAAGACGATCTTCGGCCTTTCGTTCAGCACCTGCGACATCAAACTGCCGTTGTCCTCCAGGAGCATAGCCGGGAGAAATGTTTTGCCATAGTGTCGATTGCCCATCCACCCACGCAGAAGGAATCAGAGGAGTTTCCGCTCCTCGTGCAGGCATACGCTCTTTAATCCACGAGGGTGCCGAGGAATCTGTAAACATCTTTGCCCAATCGGTGTTCAAATTATAGACTTGATCGTCTTTGACGTCACTTGTAGGATGAGGAAAGTAGTCCGATGAAGGCGAAGACTCAGTGGCCTGTAACATTTGGGAGATACTTGTACTCTGGTCGTCACCTGTGAATCCTGCACCGAGAAGTTCAGCGGGCGGAAGTTTTCTGTGGGAGGGTCGATCGGGATCTATGGGCGGTTCTGTTGCTGGACTATTAATCCAAGACTCGGGAGGCGGCAACAAGTTTTGTTTCCGTTTCTTTTTGGATTTCGGTTCAGTAAAAAATGAGTATGCTTCGTCTAATGAGCACATGGCTCCCCTATTGGTCTCATAGAATTTCAGCCGGGTCCTGGGGCGCAAAGATCGATGGGTATTTTTAGACGGGTGCTTTTATTTTTATCACGAATAAATAGAATGGACAGCATTTTTATGAAAGAACTGCAGGAGCGATTCCCAGACTATACATTGAGTCCCATTGTAACCACGTCACACGTCAATGTTTTACGATTGTCAAAAGACGGACACCCAACATTAGTTGCTAAAACCATATGGCATGATGCATCCGATCCAGAAGGAGATATGGGAATCAAAGCACAAGATAATGCTTACACAAACGAGGTGGAAATTCTAACCATGCTTCCATCGTGGTGGGGAATTCATCTTGTTGATCATTTTAAGACACCGCAAAATCGTGTGATTGTTACAAATGAAGTACAAAATGTGCCATGGAATTCATACAAGAAGGGTAGCAACGACGCACAAATTGCTGAACTTTTATTTAAGCAAATAAGTTGGCTTCATTCACACGGGATCGCACACGACGATT
>Ga0114967_10003723_pt1 | contig 12458 bp, 10 predicted proteins | sample M_130628_MF_Meta_FD_92639 | JGI IMG/M metagenome (GOLD analysis project Ga0114967, IMG submission 92639) | Freshwater microbial communities from Lake Montjoie, Canada to study carbon cycling - M_130628_MF_MetaG | ecosystem: Environmental > Aquatic > Freshwater > Lake | place: Lake Montjoie... | reverse complement strand
TGATGCTAGACAATGGGATCAAATAGCTTATGATTTGCCCTACTATTTAATGGTGGCATCGGCTGGAAACTCGGGAGGTGATAGTTATCCTAATGGATTAAATTCAGGTTTAGATAAATTGACAGGAAATAAAAACTGTAAAAACACTTTGGTTATTGCCAATGCTAATCCAACCGTAAACCCAGTTACTGGCGCCATGTCGGCTTTAGTGATTAATAATTCAAGTAGTCAAGGTCCTACGGATGATGGTCGTATTAAACCGGATATTGCTGCAGATGGTACTAATTTGTATTCTACTAGTAATGCGTCTACGACTAGCTATGATACCTTAACGGGTACTTCAATGGCTTCTCCTAGTGTTGCGGGTTCGTTAATTCTATTGCAACAACATTACAATAACTTGCATGCGTCTTATATGAAATCAGCCACTTTGAAAGCGGTGGTATGTAATACTGTTTTGGATGATGCTGCCAATGTAGGCCCGGATCCTTATTTTGGCTATGGCTTTTTAAATACGCGTGAGGCTGCTATTGCTATTACGGGTGCGAATAGTAGTACTCCAACAGCGGTGGTTACCGAGTCTAATTTGGCTCAAAGTGGGACTTATACGATTCAAGTAGCGGTAAACAATCCGAAAACTTTGAAAGCTACTATTTGTTGGACTGATAAGCCGGCTACTGCCAAGGATAGTCAGTTAAACTCACCTAATCCTGTTTTGGTCAATGATTTAGATATTCGAATTATTAAAGATACTGATGTTTATTTTCCGTGGAAGTTGGATTTGGCTAATTTAACGTCGCCAGCGATCAAAGGAGATAATATCGTGGATAATGTGGAGAAAGTGGAAGTTGAAAATGCTTCAGGTACTTATACTATTCAAGTAACCCATAAAGGTACTTTAGTAGGAGGTTCTCAAGATTATAGTTTGGTGGTTACTGGATTTGATCAGCAAGTACTTTCTACCCCTGATTTTGCTACTTCGGTAATAACCGTATTCCCTAACCCTGTTGGCGATGAATTGCATGTTACTTCTTCGGATGTGATGCAACAATATGCCTTATACGATGTGCAAGGCAGGTTGATGAGCAGTGGCGTTGTAGCGAATCAAAGTTCGCTAGATCTCAGCACTAATTCCTTGGTGAAAGGTGTTTATCTTTTAAGCGTAACTACTGAAAAAGGAAGTTTTATTCAAAAGATTGTGAAAAAATAATCTTTTGGTTTTATATCGTTTTATTGTCTTTAATTTCTCATTACATTTGTTCCGTATACAATATGTAATGAGAAATTTTTTTGTCTATAGTTTATTCTTTTTTTCCGTTACGGTTTTTTCGCAAGAGCGCGTATTACAAATGGGTGGGGGTGGTTCCAGGACTCAGGATCCCGCTACTAAAAATGGTGAAAAAGTAAAAGAAATAAAAAAGGGGACTTTTGATCAATATCGAGTTGTAACCCTTCAAAGGGACACTACCTATATTGATACCTCTTTAACGATAAAAAAAGAGTATGCCTACAATTATTTGCGGAAAGATATTTTCGGTTTGTTGCCTTTTGCCAATGAAGGGCAGACTTATGCCGTTTTGGATTATGGCTTGAAGCGTTTTGCGCCTTTTCCGGAGATTGGTTTTTCGGGCAAGCAGTTCAATTATTTGGGTGTTGATGATATTAAGTACTATTCCGTCGCTACACCCGTCACAGAGCTTTATTTTAAGACCGTTATGGAGCAGGGGCAGTCTATTGATGCCTTTGTCACGGTGAATACCTCTGAGCGCTTTAATATGTCGGTTGCCTTCAAAGGACTGCGTTCGTTAGGAAAATATATTAACCAATTATCGAGTACTGGTAATTTTAGATTCACTTCTAGTTATACTACTAAAGCCGAGCGTTACCGCATGAATTTGCATTTCACCGGTCAAGATTTCTTGAATGGTGAAAATGGGGGTATAACCACAGTAGATAATTTTGAAAGTGAAGATCCAATCTATCAAAATCGGGCTCGATTAGAAGTGTTTTTAAAGGATGCTAAATCCTTTATGAAGGGCAAGCGCTTTTTTGTAGATCATCACTTTAGGGTTAATCCCACTGCAGGCAACAACAATTTATTTATTGCCCATCAATTCAATTATGAAAATCGGTTTTTTGAATACAGTCAGCCTACCGTCGCTTCGACCGTTGGCACTGAAACCGTCTATCGTTTTGGGACATCTTATGTACTGAGTAAAGTAATTGATCAAACCCATTACAACCGCATGTACAACAAAGTGGGTGTGCTTTATGAAAACTCGTTGTTGGGTAAATTTCAATTTTTTGTTGAGGATTTTCGTTATAACTATTACTACCATAAAATCTTGATCTTGGATTCGGGAGTTGTTCCGAGTTCTTTAAACGATAAGATACAGACTTTAGGGGGTCAATACGAATACCGAAAAAACAAATGGAACGGGACTTTCTTATTTTCTAATTCTGCTTCTAAGCAGTCATTGTCCAATTTGGATGCCCAATTGAAGTATGCGTTGAATGATAAGAATTCGTTTGTCTTTCATTACCAGATGATGAATAAGATTCCGGATCATATATACAATTTGTATCAAAGTAATTTTGTGGCCTACAATTGGAATAAGAATTTTAAGAACGAAAAAATTAAGAATTTGGAGGTAAGCGCAGCCACCCAATGGTTTGATGCGTCGTTACAGTTGAGTTCCTTGGATGATCATTTGTATTTTAGCAATGATGCTGGGGCAGCGACAAGACAGCAATTGATCAGTCCGAAGCAGTACGACAAGACCATTACCTATTTGTCGGTTAAAATTGCTCGTGAATTCAAATGGTGGAAGTTGGCGCTCGACAATACTTTGTTGTATCAGGAGGTGGATCAAAAGGATGCTATTCTTAATGTGCCTAAAATTGTCACCAGAAACTCGCTGTATTTTACGGATTATTTCTTTAAGAAGGCCTTGTATTTGCAAACTGGGTTTACGGTGAATTATTTTACTAAATTTTACGTAAACGATTACAATCCGGTGCTTACGGAGTCGTTTGTGCAAAACGACAAAAAGGTTGGTGCCTTCCCGATGGTTGATTTTTTTGTCAATGCCCGCATTCGTCAAACGCGCATCTTTTTGAAGGCGGAGCATTTTAATTCTAAAATGACGGGTAATACTTTTTATACGGCACCTAATTATCCTTATCGTGATTTTATGATTCGGTTTGGATTGGTTTGGAATTTCTTTCAGTAGGCGAGGGAAGAGATGATGGACGGATAGACGGATAGATGATAGACGGATGGATGATAGATGATGGACTGATAGATGATGGACTGATAGATGCAATAGCGTTTAGGGTAGAGAAAAGTTTTAGCCTTTGGCTTCGGGAATGACAAGATAAGGACCTATTTTCTTGTGCTTTGAAAACATTTTTATATTCTATACCTTTGTCTGAACTTTTACTAAAATTTAGTTTGTTTTATAATGAAATACGCAAAAAATATATTGGGGACTATTGGGAATACGCCTTTGGTTCAGCTTAATAAAGTAGTTGAGGGGATTGATGCTTTGGTCTTGGCTAAGGTGGAAACCTTTAATCCGGGTAATTCGGTTAAAGACCGTATGGCTTTGAAAATGGTGGAAGATGCTGAGGCGGATGGGCGCTTGAAACCGGGAGGGACTATCATTGAAGGGACTTCTGGTAATACGGGTATGGGATTGGCTTTGGCGGCAATCGTAAAAGGATACAAATGTATCTTTGTGATTACGGATAAGCAATCCAAGGAGAAGATGGATATACTGCGTGCCGTAGGGGCAAAAGTAATTGTATGTCCGACCGATGTAGAGCCAACCGATCCACGTTCGTACTATTCGGTTTCCAAGCGTTTGGGGACTGAGATTCCGAATTCGTGGTACGTGAACCAGTATGACAATCCCAGTAATGCGATAGCGCATTATGAGCAAACGGGTCCGGAAATTTGGGAACAAACTGACGGTAAAGTAACTCATTTTGTAGTGGGTGTTGGAACTGGAGGAACAATTTCGGGTGTGGCCAAGTATTTGAAAGAAAAGAATCCTAACATTAAGATATGGGGTATTGATACCTATGGTTCGGTATTTAAGAAATACCATGAAACGGGGATTTTTGATGAGAATGAAATTTACTCGTATATCACGGAAGGCATTGGGGAAGATATCTTGCCTAAGAATGTTGATTTTTCGCTGATTGATGGTTTTACGAAAGTAACGGATAAAGATGCAGCGGTTTATACTCGTAAGATTGCTTTGGAAGAAGGGATATTTGCAGGGAATTCAGCGGGGTCTTGTATTAAAGGATTGCACCAGTTGAAAGCGCATTTCAAGCCGGAAGATGTGGTAGTGGTACTGTTTCATGATAGTGGTAGTCGCTACGTAGGTAAAATGTTTAATGACGATTGGATGCGTGAGCGAGGCTTTTTGGATGAAGAGATTACGAAGGCCGAAGATGTGATTAAGGACCACAAGGATAAACCTTTGGTAATTGTGCGCACGGAGGAGTTGGTTTCCCATGCTATTGAGCGTATGAAGAAATATAATATTTCACAAATCCCCGTTATTGATACGACGGGCTTTGTGGGTAGTTTGGATGAAACCGATTTGTTTAGAAGTTATGTAGAAGACAAGAACATTGCTGACACGCCAATTAAAGATATTATGGGTAAACCTTATCCAATGGTGAACTCGAATGTGCCGATAGAGGAGATTTCAAAGCTCTTTACAAAAGATAACCAGGCCGTGTTGGTTGATTTGGGTAATGGGAAGCATCACATTATAACCAAGCATGATATAATTAGTTCTATTAAATAGGAAGCAGTCTTGCTGCCCGAAGGCAGCGAGGAAGTTTAGAAAATAGAGAATAGAAAATAGAGAATAGAAAATAGAAAATAGACTCCTTCTTAGGGGTCTTTTTTGTTTGGGTACAATAGGGTAGTAAGTGAAAAATAGAAATTCCAAGTAATCTAAATTTCAACTCTATTCTCTATACTCTATACTCTATACTCTATACTCTATACTCTATACTCTATTCTCTATACTCTATTCTCTATATTCTATTCTCTATACTCTATTCTCTATATTCTATTCTCTATACTCTATTCTCTATATTCTATTCTCTATACTCTATATTCTATATTCTATTCTCTATACTCTATATTCTATATTCTATACTCTATATTCTATTCTCCAATTAACACACCTGAGACGTTCCAGGCACTGAAGCTCGAGCCTTCTGGGGCGCCTTGGGGGATTATTATTTGTAGGGTGTGGGTGCCGGCTTCTAGATTGCCTAAGTCGATTAGGATAGGATTAGTTACGGTACCGGGGCACCAATTGGCTCGGCTGTAATCAGAAGAGGAGAGGCCATTAGGGAAATTCCCTGACGCTGGATTGGATAGTCGGTAGGAGCCACAATCTTGGCGCCAAGGGGTGAAGCTGAATATTTCTTTATGGTCTAGGAGTATAGTGTTCTTTTTGGGAACAAATTCGTCTCCGTTTTCCCAGCCTCCGTGGCCTGTGGTGATGTACCGTAGTTTTACATTTTTTAGGGGCTTGTCTAGGGTGAAGCTAACTTCTAGTCCGTTATCATTGTTGAACATGGTGCCGTATTCTTGTCCGGCCATTTCCATGATGTTGTTGGTGCAAAACAAGGGTACGACTTGCGTAGCGATTGCTTTGGATTCTTCTTCTTCGTGTATGGTAATGTTGGCTGATACTTTGTGGCCCCCTTTGTCGTAGTTACCAATATTGATTCCGATGTACACTTCTTGGTTGCTTAGTAATGTTCGCAAGTCGCTAATGTCCTGACGGTATAGAACGTTCTCAGCCCAAGTTTTATCTTTTAACTGAAGGTTGTTGTATTGTTTCACTCCGAACGGCGTAAAGAAGCGCATTAATTCCACTAGAGGATTGTAGGTATCGGTTGCGGTGACCCCTTGGTATTCCTTGCCGTTTCCATTGGCATAAATCGGTAGTGCTTTCACGCCAGATTTTAGTCCGTCTAAGAAGGACTTAGTTTTATTGGTTGGGATCATGAAAAAGGAGCCTGTTCGGTCATAGGCGTCTCCGTTGGATTGTTCGGTCACATCTACGAATATTTGGCTGCCCACTTTGATTTCGGGACATTTTATTTTTCGGACTGCTATGGTGCCGTTGGCGAAGCGGAGGATGCTGTCGTTTGATTTGGAATCTTCCGAGAAGTTGATGATTTGATCTTTAAATACGGGGATGGTGGTAAAGCGGCTTTTCCAGAGTAAATCTTTGTAGGTTAAGGCGTCGACTGGTTTTTGGTTCGTCTTTAGGTTGGGTGTCGTTTTGGATTTCTCCACTTTGGTTGCTTTGATCACAAAATTGCCGTTGCGTATCATTTCAAGGACAAGGCCTAGGTTTTGTCCTAGTAGGCTTGGAGAACCTTTCACTTTTAGTTGGTTTGTATACCAAAACTCGATGGTGTTTGAGTTCACGATGGTTTTGGCTTTTTTACAGTCGTATCCCAGTATTTTTTTGGTATCCGTTAGGAATTCAAACGATTGTTTTCCGATGGCGGTGCTGTCTACGGTTTTGATGATTGCTGTTGAATTTAAGACGGCCAATTGGGTGTAGCTGTTGGTACTCTGGTCTACTATGGTTTGCTCATAAGGGAAGGGTGCTTTTTGGTTGGCAATCGCTTCAGAGGTTAGCCAAGTGGTGTTGGAGTTGGCAAACACGAGCACTGGGTCTTGGTTTTCTAGGAGTGTGCCATTCGAACTTTTTAGGTAAGTAACCTTATAAGATTGCGCAAAAATGGCAGAATTGGCCAGCAGGAACAAGTAAATAAGTAAATTTTTCATTACAAAATGCATTTTTATAAAAGTAAAATTCTTACTTTAGTGTATCGAAATAAAAACTGTGAAAGAAGACTTTCTCCATTATGTGTGGCAATATAAGACGTTTGCCTTTTCTAACCTAACAACCGTGTCGGGAGAATTGGTTACAATTATAAGTGTGGGGCAGTACTTGGAGCAGGCTGGTCCGGATTTTTTTAATGCCCAACTAGTCATCGGTGGGCAACATTGGGCGGGTACGGTGGAGATTCATGTGAAGTCGTCCGATTGGTATGTGCATCATCATGAGCAGGATTGTGCTTATGACAATGTTATTTTGCATGTTGTTTGGGAGTATGATGTGCCGGTATTTCGACAAGACAATTCGGAGATTCCAGTATTGGAGTTGCGGCACTACGTTTCGGAAGGCTTGTTGGCTCCCTATTATTCGTTAGTGTCTCCAAAGACATGGATTTATTGCGAAACCCAATTAAAGGGCATAGACGCGTTTTATTGGCATCATTGGATGGAGCGTTTGTTTTTTGAGCGATTGGAGCGCAAATCGCTTCCTATACAGCAGTTATTATCGTCGACTGAAAATGATTGGGAGGCGGTGTTGTTTTGTTTATTGGCTAAAAACTTTGGTTTGAATACGAATGGCGCTTTGTTTTTGAAGGTAGCGCAATCCCTTCCGTTTTCGGTGATTCGCAAAGAGCGCTTTGCCTTGATTTCTCTGGAAGCTTTGTTGTTTGGGCAGGCGGGAATGTTGCCGGAGGAAGCTGAAGATGTGTATGTTCGGGAATTAAAAGCGCAGTATGCCTATCTCAAGCAGAAATATCAATTGCGTGCACTCTTAGCGGAACAGGTTACTTTTTTTAAACACCGTCCCGACAATTTCCCTACGATACGATTGGCGCAATTGGCTGCTTTGTACCATCGGCATGAGAACTTGTTTACTACCATGATGGCGGTGCGTTCGCGAGCCGCGTTTGCTCAACTGTTTTCGTTTTCGGTTTCTGAGTATTGGCAAACCCATTATCAATTTGACCGGTCTAGTGTTTACAAGAAAAAGCGATTTTCGAATTCGTTTATCGACTTATTGGCTATTAATACCTTGGTTCCCTTGCAGTTTGCTTATCGAAAAAGCTTGGGTAAGGATGCTACGGAATCGCAGATGGAATTCTTGCAAACTATTGGATCCGAAAAGAACAACATCATTGAAAAGTTTGCTACTTTTGGGGTAGCGACCAAGAATGCGTTTGAGACCCAATCGCTGCTGCAGTTAAAGCAAGTCTATTGTGATGAGCGGCGTTGTATGCACTGTGCCATTGGTATCCAACTTTTAAAAACCTAGCGTATGTCACCTGTACTTCAGTTAAAATATTTTTTCGAAAAACATGGCTTTCATGTTTCTTCCCGCTTGGCCGACCGTTTGGGTATGCGAGCGTCAAATGTGCGTTTGTTTTTCATCTACATTACGTTTGTGACGGTTGGGCTAGGATTTGGCGTTTATTTAACGTTGGCTTTTTGGATTAAGTTGAAGGATTTGATTCGGGGAAAACGAACTTCAGTTTTTGATTTGTAGGGTTTGGGAGTGAAGTCGTCCATAGTGCCCTTGATTTTGCATTATTCGAAAAGTCAGCGAATCGGTATCCTCTTGTTTTTTGTATTGATACTGATTTTGGAAGGTGTTTATTATGCTGCTGATTTTAGTTCGCCGGTTTCCATAAGTTCCGCCGGTAATGCCTGGCTGTCTCAACAAAAAGAATTAGATCGTTTGAAGGTGGATGCGCAAAAGCATACCGTGAAGCTTTATCCGTTCAATCCTAATTTTATTTCGGACTACAAGGGGTATAAATTAGGCATGTCTGTAGCTGAAATTGATCGTTTGTTGGCGTTTCGTAGACAGCAGAAGTTTGTGAATTCGGCAGCAGAATTTCAGGCGGTCACGCATGTTTCGGATTCGTTACTCAAGACGATGGCGCCTTATTTCAAATTTCCGGATTGGGTAAAGAATAAGAACGGCAAGAATTCGTTTGCCTACGCCAAGTATAAGGCGGAGGAAAAAGCGGTGGTCCTAGATTTGAATACTGCTACTAAAGAAGATTTGATGAAGGTTTATGGGATAGGCGACAAGATTTCGGATCGGATTTTGGCCGAAAAAGAAAAATTGGGTGCCTTTGTCAGCATGGACCAAATGTTGGATATATGGGGGTTGTCCCCTGAGGTGATTGCGAAACTAAACACTTCTTTTGTCATTAAATCTACGCCTAACTTAAAGAGAATCAATGTCAATATGGCTTCGGTTAAGGAGTTGGCTGCCTTCCCTTTTTTCAGGTATGCATTGGCGAAAGAAATCGTAATTTACCGCAGTATGCATGGTGGTATTAAAGTTGAGGATTTGTCAAAAATTAAAGGATTTCCTATTGATAAGATAAAAATAATTGCCTTATATTTGGAATTCTAAAATTTAAAGACAGCCTCAGCTATATGAATTCAAATTATTTTACTGCAGAACATGAAATGTTCAGGGAGAGTTTGCGTGATTTTTTGCGCGTAGAAGTAGTCCCTCATATCGAAAAATGGGAGAAGACCGGGACGATAGAACGCTTTATTTGGAAGAAGTTTGGCGAGATGGGATTCTTCGGGATCGCCTATCCAGAAGCTTATGGCGGTCTAAATTTGGATTTATTTTACACCGTAGTCTTTTTGGAGGAATTGCAAAAAATAAAATCTTCGGGTTTTGCAGCGGCTATGTGGGCTCATGCTTATTTGGCCATGACGCATTTGAATGCAGAGGGTAGTGAGCGTATTAAGCAAGACTATTTAGTTCCCAGTATTTCGGGGGATAAGATAGGTGCTTTGTGCATTACGGAGCCTTTTGGGGGTAGTGATGTAGCGGGTATGCGCACTACTGCTGTGAAGAAAGGGGATGTTTATGTTATTAATGGGTCTAAGACTTTCATCACTAATGGTGTTTATGCCGATTACTATGTAGTGGCTGCGAAGACTAGTCCCGAGTTAGGAAATAAAGGAATCAGTATCTTTTTGATGGATACGAATTTAAAAGGAGTTTCTGCTACCAAGTTGGATAAACTAGGTTGGAGGGCTTCCGACACGGCGGAGATTTCGTTTGATAATGTGGAGATACCTGCCGAGAATTTGATGGGAGAAGAAGGGAAAGGGTTTCCTTATATCATGCAACATTTTGCTTTGGAGCGTTTGATTATGGCGGTTAATGCCCATGCACGTGCCGAATATGCCATTGATTATACTATAGATTATATGTCCCAACGTGAAGCGTTTGGCACGACCATAAACAAGTTTCAGGCCTTGCGTCATACGATGGTTGATCATGCTACGGAGGTGGAGCACTGTAAGGTGTTTAATTATGCGGCAGTGGCTCGATTGAATCAGGGAGAATATGTAGTGAAAGAAGCTACTATGGCGAAATTGAAATCGACTAAAGTGGCGGATGAAGCGATTTACAGTTGTTTGCAGCTGTTGGGTGGATACGGCTATATGGAAGAATATCCGTTGGCTCGTTTATTGCGCGATAGTCGTTTGGGGCCTATTGGAGGAGGAACTTCTGAGATTCTGAGAGAGATATTATCTAAGATGATTATTGATAAGCAAAATTATAAGCCAGCGGTTAAGTAGGCAGTCGCAGTGAACAGTCGCAGTGAACAGTCGCTGTGAACAGTCGCTGTGAACCGTCGCAGTGAACAATCGCAGTCGGTAGAAGGCTACATTCAATATTTTAAATTTACAGGGAATGTCATTTGTTTTTTGATTTTTTCTTTGAGAATTCAAAAATAATAGTACTTTTGCACCCACTAAATGAGAGGAGGTGTCTAAATTATGTTGATTATACCCATTAAAGACGGAGAGAACATTGATAGAGCATTAAAGCGCTACAAGAGAAAATTCGATAAAACCGGAACTGTAAGACAACTTAGAGCGCGTCAAGCGTTTACTAAGCCATCTGTAGTTAGAAGAGCGCAAATTCAAAAAGCTGCTTATATTCAAAACTTAAGAGACGGATTAGAAGGATAGTTAAATTCCTTATAAGAGATAGCCGCTGGTACTGAAAGTTTGTTAACTTTGAGGTCAGCGGTTTTTTTATGGAAAATTTTAAGGATCAGTTTCGGGATTATTTATTGTTGGAGAAAAATTATTCTTTGCATACCGTTTCCGCTTATTTGAATGATCTTACTTTTTTTGAAACCTTTTTATCGGAATCTTACGGTGACTTGGGATTGGTTCAGGTGGGTTATCCACAGATTCGTTCGTGGATTGTATCGTTGTCCGATGCAGGGCTTTCGAGTTCGTCCATCAACCGCAAGATATCCTCATTGAAATCCTATTACAAATTTTTATTGAAGACAAAGCAGCTTGTTACTAGTCCGCTTCTAAAGCACAAGGCTTTGAAGTCGGCCAAGAAGTTGCAGATTCCTTTTTCTGAAAAGGAAGTCGATTTGGTGTTAAATCAGCTGACCTATGCGGAGGGTTTTGAGGGGATGCGGGATAAGTTGGTTATCGATTTATTTTACACGACGGGCATTCGAAGGGCAGAATTGATTGCGCTGAAGCGCTATGATGTTGATTTGGAGAGTCATACCATTAAAGTATTGGGTAAAAGGAATAAGGAGCGTATTATTCCGCTGCTGCCTGTGGTTGAAGTGCAGGTGGAACGTTATTTGGCTGAACGAGCACGTTTACAAACGATTACGGATGGGGACTATTTTTTTCTACTCTCCAAGGGTGTAAAATTGACCAATTCGTTTGTGTATCGTTTAATAAATTATTACTTTAGTAATGTCTCTGAGAAGGTAAAGAAGAGTCCGCATATCTTACGACACACATTTGCGACGCATCTTCTCAATAATGGGGCGGATATAAATTCAGTAAAGGAATTATTAGGGCATTCGAGTTTGGCCTCCACACAAGTCTATACGAGCAGTAGTTTAGCTGAGCTTAAGAAAGTGTATGGCAGTGCACATCCGAGAAATCAATAATTAGTTCTGCAATGTTAAACCATTAAAAATTTGATTATGAAGGTAACAATTCATGCCGTGAATTTCACTGTGGACAAAAAGCTGGTTGATTTTGTTGAAGATCGATTGGGGAAATTAGAAAAATATTATGACAAAGTGGTGTCCTCTGATGTTTTTTTGAAGGTTGAGAATACCAGTGAGAAGGAAAACAAAATAGTCGAGGTTAAAATTCATGTTCCGGGAGACGACTTTATTGTAAAGAAACAATGTAAGACATTTGAGGAAGCAGTAGAGTTATCTTCTGAATCTTTAGAGCGATTATTGTTGAAAAGAAAGGAAAAAATCAATACACATCTATAAGAGAAAAATTTTTATAAAAATGTTTTGATTGAAAGATAAAATACATACATTTGCAGTCCGTTAGAAATAGCGGACTTTTTTTATTGTATATGCCAGCGTAGCTCAGTTGGCTAGAGCAGCTGATTTGTAATCAGCAGGTCGTGGGTTCGAGTCCCTCCGCCGGCTCAAGATAAGGCATCATAAAAAAAGTGGGGGAGATACTCAAGCGGCCAACGAGGGCGGACTGTAAATCCGCTGACTACGTCTTCGCAGGTTCGAATCCTGCTCTCCCCACGACAAGAAAT
>Ga0114967_10003720_pt1 | contig 12466 bp, 10 predicted proteins | sample M_130628_MF_Meta_FD_92639 | JGI IMG/M metagenome (GOLD analysis project Ga0114967, IMG submission 92639) | Freshwater microbial communities from Lake Montjoie, Canada to study carbon cycling - M_130628_MF_MetaG | ecosystem: Environmental > Aquatic > Freshwater > Lake | place: Lake Montjoie... | reverse complement strand
TTGAAATCCGGGCCGGCGCAGGCGGTGACGAGGCTGCCCTCTTCGGTTCAGACCTCGCCCGCATGTACACGCGCTACGCTGAACGCCAAGGTTGGCGTACCGAGGTGCTTTCGGCCAACGGCACCGGGATCGGAGGCTACAAGGAGATCATCCTTGAGGTGCGTGGCCAGGGTGCGTATAGCCGCCTGAAGTTCGAGAGCGGCGTCCACCGCGTGCAGCGCGTCCCCGCCACTGAGGCATCGGGTCGAATCCACACCTCGACGGCCACCGTCGCCGTACTTCCCGAGGCCGAGGAAATCGATGTCAGCATCGATCCAGACGATCTCGAAATCGATGTGTATCGCGCCGGCGGGCATGGGGGCCAGGGCGTCAACACGACCGACTCCGCCGTCCGGATAACCCACAAGCCGACCGGTCTCGTCGTAACCTGCCAGGATGAGCGTTCGCAACTCAAGAACAAGGCACGCGCCATGGCCGTCCTGCGCGCTCGCTTGCTTTCGCTTGAGGAACGGCGTCGCGCCGACGAACTTGGTGACACCCGTCGACTTCAGGTCGGTACGGGTGATCGCAGCGAAAAGATCCGGACCTACAACTTCCCACAGGACCGAGTGACGGACCATCGCATCGGCGTGACCGTCCACAACCTTCCCGGGATGCTTGATGGCGCTATCGACCCTCTGATGCGAGCCCTGATCGACGCCGATCAGGCCGACCGTCTCGAAGCCTCCACCGCAGCCTGAGGCGTACCCATGCCCCCGACCATCCGCGAGGCGATCCGTTGGGGGCAGTCCGTTCTGAAAGCCGGAGGCGGAGAGATTACCGATACTCCGTCACTGGACGTTGACGTCCTAATCCGGCACGTCCTCCGCTGTGACCGTGCGTACCTCCTGACCCGTGACTATCTGACGATGACCCCCGGCACGTGGCAACGGTTCCGGAAACACATTGCCAGACGGTCTACCGCCGAGCCGGTCGCCTACATCACTGGCACCAAGGAATTCGCGGGCCTCACGTTCCGCGTCGATCGTCGAGTCCTGATCCCAAGGCCAGACACCGAGACCATCCTCAATCTTGCAATCTCCCGGTTGGCGTCGTGCGGCGCAGGTGCATCAGGAGTCGACGTGGGCACAGGTTCTGGAGCCATCGCAATCGCCTGGGCGATCGCATGCCCGATGTCCACAATTCACGCCATCGACATTGATGCGGGAGCCCTTCAGGTAGCCCGCAACAATCATCGCCGTCTTCGGTCCCAAGCCAATTCGGCTACGCGCATCCGCGTGAAGTTCAGGCACGGAGATGGACTGGCAACCTTCACCAATAATGTTGACGTCGTCTGCGCCAACCTGCCCTATATCCCGACCGGCGACGGACCCGGATTGGATCGAGGCGTTCGTGACTGGGAACCACACGTCGCCCTGTTCAGCGGCCCGGATGGCCTTGACGCATACCGGGGTCTCCTTTCGCACGCATCCCGCCTCGTGCGACCCGGCGGATCGGTCCTCATGGAGTGCGCCGATAATCAAGGCGCTGCACTCTCCTTACTCGCAAAGGAGTGGATGACGACCGCCCGCGTAACGGTGCACAAAGACCTTGCAGGCCGCGACCGCGTCGTTGAAGCGCAGACACCCAAAGCCCCAATTGATCGCACCCGCGGTACACTTCTAAGCCCGTGACAGCAACTTCAACAGCCGACTTGGATCAGATACGGTCCGACTACAAATCGCTCCGCAATTCACTCTCAGGGTCAGCCCAGGCGTATCTTGAACCCGGAAAGCCAGTCGCGATCGGCACCGCGCCCGGTCGGCTCGATGTGATGGGTGGCATTGCTGACTACTCCGGAGCAACTGTCCTCGAGGCCACAATTGGCGCGCGCACTACCGTTATGGTGCAGCCTCGTGAAGACGGGCTGATCCGTGTGCTCACCGTCGGCCCCGAGGCCGGGCCCCTTGACGGCGCGACTTTCGAACTTCCGACTGCCACGTTCTGGCGTCACGACACGCCGTCCACCCACGGCACGCTGGTCGCCCCGGAAGACCTCCGCAACACCATCGGGAAGGAGCACCGATGGGCGTCGTATGTTGTCGGTGTCTGGTACATCCTGATTTCCGAAGGCATCGCACCCTCGCTCCCCGGGGCGAACGTCATCGTTCACGGAACCGTCCCCCTGGGTGCGGGAGTCGCCTCATCGGCCGCCCTTGAGGTAGCGACAATGCGGGCGGTCACGACAGCCTTCGGCATTGACCTCGACGGATTCCGCATCGCCGCACTTTGCCAACTCGTCGAACATCGTGTTGCCGGTGCGCCATGCGGGATCATGGACCAAGTGACGTGCACACTCGGACAGTCCGGGCGTCTATTAGCCCTGCGCTGCCAACCACACGACATCCTGGGGCACGTGCCTCTTCCTGCCGGCGCCACGGTTCTCGGCCTCGATAGCGGCGTCAAGCACGCAGTTGGCGGCGAACGCTATCCGCGTGTCCGCACCGCGGCGTTCATGGGACGCGAGATGCTAATCAGGGGAATCAACGGCATCCAGATCGATGTGCCGGCAGATCACTTGTGCAACATTATTCCTGAGCAATTCCGCACCGTCCGGCAACACTTGCCGGTCTCGATCACGGGTGGCGACTTCCTGGATCGCTACGGAAGCCACCGCGACCTTGCAACGCACATCGACCGAAACACACGGTACCGCGTCCGTGGCGCAACCGAACACGCTGTCACCGAACAATCGCGGGTGATCAGGTTCCGCGACGCACTTGGCGACGCAATGTCCACCAAGGAACGAATTCGCGAAGCCGCGCTCATTCGCGCCGGACGCCAGATGTTCGGATCTCACCGAAGCTACTCCCGCAACTGTGGCCTCGGCGCTCCAGAAACAGACATGATCGTCAACCTCGCCCGCAATGAAGGCCCCGAAAATGGCCTCTATGGCGCAAAGATCACCGGAGGTGGCAGCGGGGGCACGGTGGCAATCCTCGCCGAAGCAAATGCCGGAGGCGTCCTCTCTCCCCGGGCAAACCTGGCGGTATCTAGGGTTCGCGACGCGTTCGGCCGATCTACCGGTCGCCCACCACGCATCATCGATGGCACAAGCCAGGGGGCGATGCTGCTTCCTGCGATCATCGAGGTCTGGTAGGCGTCAGGCCCAGTTCTCTCGAACACGCCGATGTCAGCGGGGGAGAATCTGAGCTGCGCTTGGCGACCGAGATGCCAGATTGGCGAACGGCGCGACCGAGATCCACGCCCGGCCCACCACGAGTGACGCCGGGAGCGGTCCCCAAACATGGGAGTCGCTGCTGCTATTTCGGTTATCCCCAAGCACGAATACGCTGTCCTCGGGAACACGGGCCGGACCCCAGAAGTACCGGGTCGGTTCTTGGACGTATGGTTCGGCAAGCGGAGCGCCGTTGACAAAGACCGCACCGTGCGCGATCGCAACCGTCTCGCCTGGCAGGGCAATAACGCGCTTCACATATTCGACTTCTGGGTTCCTTGGGTACCGGAAGACAATCACTTCACCACGCCGAAACGGGCGCGTCGCTGGAAATAGCGTGTCGACGATCACGTAGGCGTGGTTCGCAAGTGTCGGTTCCATGCTCGCGCCCTCAACGACGAATGCTGCTACCGCCTGCTGGATCACGAATACCCAGACAATTACGTAGGCGACGTGACGAAGCTCGACCAACAGTGGACGCCAAAGCCATGCGAACCGGCGCAATGACATGGTCGATGACGCGCCGGTATCACGAGTGCCATTGACCATCACGTCATTATCCAAGTCGACCTAAGCCTAACTGACCCCCAACGAAACCTGCTTTCCCTGCCAGATGCCGATGGTCAACTTACGGCGCGGTCGGGGGCGCCGCCGGGCCACGGCCACCCGGGCCGCCTTGCCCACCCGGTGCACGTCCCTCAGGACCATTCTGGCCGGGGCCACCGGTTTGCCCATTGGGACCGCCGGGCTGGCGCCCTTCTGGTCCACCCTGGCCCTGCCCTGCGGGAGCGCGCGCTCCCTGTCCCGGACCTCCGCCAGGAGGTCCACCCGGTCGTGGAGCGTCAGCCCGCGGGCCACGTTGACCTTGTCCCGGATCCGTCGGGGTCGCTTGTGCGTCAGAAACAACTGACTGAGGCGTAGCAACACGAGCCTCAACCGTGGGAGGTTGGCTGGAAACATTCGTCGGCACGATCGCAGCAGCCCTAGTCGGCACGATCTCGGGAGTAAAAGTCGGCACGGTCGCTGGAGCGCTAGTCGGAGCGACCGCTGGAGCGCTAGTCAGTGCGGCAGTGGGTGTCGCAGGTGCCGGCGGACCAGAAGAACTACCAACCTGTCCACGGCCACCCGCTCCGGGCACTCCAGTCCCGGACACCATGACAGAGATCGACTGGGCCATCACGGGCGCACCGGGGACTGCCGTCGCGCCCGGTGCTCCCTGAGCCATGACCGTCACACGCGTGCCCGGAGCCAAGTCTGCAAGCGCGACAGGCTCGGGTCTCGTGATCGGCGTCTGAGCCGACACCGTAATGGCGACTTCCTGGTTCTCCCCCGTGGTTAGAAATACCGTCAGGCCATCAACGCGAGCGACCGTTCCCACGGTCATCCGCCCACCCGGCCCGCCCGGTCCTCCGAACCCTCCGGTCTGTCCGGCACCTCCCGGCTGAGGCGTACTCGCGCCGATTGCACGCGCTCCGGACTGCCCCCCCGCACCCACCGGCGTTGCAAGCGCAGCTTGGCGCTGTCCATACGTCATCCCGGCAGCAAAGGAGCCACCCCATCCGAGGCCGAAGACCGCCACGATGATCAGTAGGTTCCGAAACATTCCCAATCATCCTTCCGAGTTGACGGTGCCAATCCCCTCAGGGAGGCTCGCCCGCGACTGCCATACCTACTCGTAACGCAGCGCTTCTATGGGGTTGAGTCGCGACGCTTTCACCGCCGGATACACCCCAAAGAACAGGCCAATGCAGGCCGAGACAGTGAATGCAAGCAAGACCGCGTCTAGCGAGACCACCGTGGTGAGGGTCTGACCACCCCCAAACGAAATGCCGTTCAAGAGACTGGCGCCCCCACCCCCGAGAGCTATCCCGATGCCTCCCCCAAGGACGCTCACCACAGTTGCCTCAATGAGAAACTGCGTGAGGATGTCGCGACGCTTTGCACCGATCGCCTTCCTGATCCCGATCTCGCGGGTGCGTTCAGTCACTGAAACGAGCATGATGTTCATGATCCCGATGCCCCCGACAAGCAGGGAAATTCCTGCGACCGCCCCCAGGAACAGGGTGATCGCCCCGGTTATCTGGGTGGCGGTATTCAGGATGTCCTGTTGACTGCGGATCGTGAAGTCGTCCTGTATCACCCGGTGCCGTTCTCGCAGCAAGTCACCAATGTTCTGGACAGCCAGGTTCGAGGTCTCGATCTTTTCGTCGGCGAGTTGAACGTTGATTGAGGAGACGGTGAAACCACCTCGTGAAGTCCGCGCCCGATTGAGCCGGGTCATCTGGGTCGTGATTGGCACCAGGACGAGATCATCCTGACTGCCTCCAAACCCGGAACCCTTGGGTTCAAGGACCCCTACAACGCGCAAGTTGGCTGCCACGTTCTGCTGGTTCACCCGAATTGTCTGGCCGATTGCATCGCCTTCGCCAAACAGGAGGGTTTTGGTATTCGCACCAAGGACGGCAACGAGCGAACGGCTGTCAACCTGTTCCCGAGTAATGAACTCGCCGATTGCGGCGTGAAAACTGCGCACATCCTCGTAAGAGGGAGTCACGCCTGTTACCCGTACGTTCGTGTTCTGGCCATTCGCCACTACCTGGGCGAACCCACCAGACTCCGGTGCAACGCCTAGCACCTCGGGTACGCGACCAGACTCGACAATTGCCAAGGCATCCTCATACGTGAGGGTCGGTGCACTACCGGCCTGAGTGCGTACGCCACCTTGGTTCTGCGCGCCGGGGCTGACAAACAACAGGTTTGACCCAAGTGCCTGGATTTGTGCCTGAATACTCGCCTGAATTCCGCGACCGATCGACATCAACGCAATTACTGCGGCCACGCCGATGATGACACCAAGCATCGTCAATGCGGCGCGCAGCTTGTTCGCGCCGAGCGCACGCAATGCCATGCGGACGCTTTCGAGAAATCCCATTGTTGTCGTCCCTCAACGATGCTCAGACTGGCGTTTCAATCGGCTCATGGATCGTGCGCGCGATCCGTTGTTCGTCCACCGGGATCGACAGGTCGCTGGCAATCCGGCCATCCGTCAACCGGATGATGCGCCGCGTGTGTTCGGCAATATCCCGTTCATGGGTCACGAACACAACCGTGATCCCCTCGCGGTTGAGTTGCTGGAAGATGGCCATGACTTCCTCGGAGGTCCGGGAATCGAGGGCACCGGTCGGTTCGTCGGCAAGAATGATGGCTGGTTCGCCAACGAGGGCCCGGGCAATTGCAACCCGCTGCTGCTGGCCTCCAGAAAGCTCGGTCGGGCGATGGTGCGACCGATCAGCGAGGCCAACGCGATCAAGCGCCGTCAATGCGCGTTTCCGTCGCTGCGATACCCCCGCATACAGCAGTGGCAGTTCCACCTGCTCAAGTGCCGACGTTCGTGCAAGCAAGTTGAATTGCTGGAAAACGAAACCGATCTTCTTGTTCCTTATCGAGGCGAGCTCGTCATCATCGAGCTGGCTCGTCTCGGTTCCGTCAAGCCAATACGTCCCTGACGTCGGCTGGTCAAGACATCCAAGGATATTCATCAGTGTCGACTTGCCAGAACCGCTCGGGCCCATGATCGACATCATCTCGCCAGTTCGGACCTCGAAGGTCGCGCCATTCAGCGCCCGTACGGTCACGTCACCCATCTGGTAGGTCTTGGACAGTCCGTCGGCCCGGATGACCACAGCAGGTTGGTTCGTTACACCTGCCTGTTCAACGTCACGCTGCATGGCTGCCTCCTGGGTTGCCTGTCGAGCTGGTGCCTGGCCAAGGGGAGGTGTGCACGGTGGTGCGTGCGCTACACGCCACACACGGTCTGCGAATTTAAGTGTGGCTCGCGCTATCGCTAGTCCCGACCACCTGGAATGCCGCGTGGGGGCCCACCGCCACCGCCCGGACCACCACCACCGGGCGCGCCGATTGACGCCACGGTGGTGCTTGGAATGATGACCCGCTCGCCGGCAACGAGGCCTCCGGTGATTTCCGTCTGCTGATCGTTGGCGAGTCCGACCTGGATGGTGCGCACTTCGGTCTTGCCCTCAGGCAGTTGCACGGTCACGGTCCGGTTTCGTTGAACCAGCTTGATTGCCCGGTTTGGCACGACCACGACGTTTTCCCGGCTCGCAATGACGACCTGCGCTGTCGCAGACATTCCGGGACGGATTGCCGCCGTGTTGCCTGGGTCAAGTTGGACTTGCACCTGATAGTTCACGACCCCCTGCTGGACGGTGGCGGTCGGTGCGACCACGATGACCTTGCCAGGAAAGCGCGTGCCGGCAATGCTTTCGAGTGTGACGGTCGAGACCTGGCCCGCCCTGATCTTTCCGACATCCGTCTCGTCGACGACGACATCTATTCGAAGGATCCGAGTGTCGGTCAGGGTTACTGTCGGAGTGCCTGACCCAACTTGCTCACCAATGTTGCCCGCGGTGGCGGACACAACCCCGTCAAACGGCGCGGTCAGGATCGCATTCGACAGGTTCGATTCGGCTTGCACAACCCCAAGTCTCGCCTGTTCGAGCGCTGCTTCGGCAGACTGGATCTCCCAAGTGGTCGACCCGGCAAGTTTCAGGTCGAGCTGTGCCTGCGCTTGCCGGAGCGATACCTCAGCATTCCGGATGTCGAACGTATTGGACGTGAGAGCTCGGTCAAGTGACATCACGGCCTGCGCGTATGCCTGACGCTGGGTCTGCAGGTCGTACGGGGTGGGATTGACGAGCTTCTCAAGGGAGGTCTCCGCCTGGACCACGGACTGCTGCGCGCCGAGGACGTCAGCCTCGGAAGGACTGACGAGTTTCTGGAGCGCTGTTTCGGCCTGGGTTACGGTTTGTTGGGCCGCGAGCAGGTCGGATTCCGTTGGGGTGCGGAGCTTGTCCAGTGCGAGCTGCGCCTGCGCCACGGACTGCTCAGCGACGGTTATGTCGTAGGGACTTGGGTTCCTGAGCTTCTCGAGAGAAGTCTGGGCCTGATCAACCGCAATCTGCGCCGTCTGGATATCGCTGGCGCTTGGGTTGCGGAGCTTGTCAAGGCTTGTCTGGGCTTGAGCGACTGCCTGTTGCTGCAGGCGCACTTCCCAATCCGTCGGGCCCTGTCCCTGCAGCTTGGCGAGATTATTCTGTTGGGTCTGCAATGAAATCTGGGCGGACAGCACCGAGGCATCTGCTTCGGCTTGAGTGATCGTCGAAGCCCGGGACGACGCCGTAGCCTGGCTAGCACGCGCACGCTCAACGTTGACCTGCGCGCTCTGAACTTGGAGCACCGCATTGGCGATGTCCTCTGGCTTTGCCTTGGGGGCATCCAGGATCTGAGCTAGCCGGGTCTGCTGCTGGTCGAGTGAAACCTGCGCATTGGCAATATCCTCAGCGCGGGGCTTTGTGACGGCTTGGAGCCTTACCTGGGCCGAGGTGACCGCAGCTTCGGCGTTGCGAATGTCCTCGAGCCGAGGGTTTCGGACTTGCTCGAGCCGCGTCAGTTGCGATTGCAGCTGAATCTCGGCATTTGAAATGTCCTCGGGCCGGGGTTGCCTGACTTGTGCAAACCTCGCCTGCGCTGAGGCGACCTGGGCCCGTGCCGCCTCGAGGTCATCCGCGCGCGGTGACCGCACTTGCGCGAGCCTCGCCCGTGCACTTTCGACCTGAGCGCGTGCTGCATCAAGATCCTCGGCACGGGTTCCGCCTTCAAGTTGCTCCAGCTTCAGGCGTGCCTGTTCCAGTTGGGACTTGACGATGGCAAACTCGGGACCGGCCTCATATGAACGGACCTGTTCCAGGCGCAACCGTGCGCTCTCAACGGAAGCTTCCGATGCCCGCACGTCCTCTCCCCGAGGACCGGCCCTCAATTGCTCTAGCTTGATGGTGGCGCTCGTAAGCGAGCCTCGCGCCTGAGCAAGCGCCATTTGCAACTCGGCATCGTCGAGGCGGGCAAGGACCTGCCCGGACTTCACGGGATCGCCAACGTTGACCTTCAGCTCTGACAGTCGTCCGCCCGATTTGAAGGCCAGCTTGGATTGGGCCGGACTGGCAACGGAACCGGTCGCGGTGACCGACGCGGTCAGATTCCCCATTGCCACATCAACTGCGTTTACTTGAGCAGCGACAACTGGCTTTGGATAGTACCTTTGGTACCCGTAATACCCGGCCCCGGAGGTCACTCCGAGCATTGCGACGAGGGTCAGGTATTGGGTTGCCTTCAGTGATCGCACGCCAGTCTCCTCAAGTACGGGAATGTCCTGTACTCAAGGTATACCCCGCCACCGTGAAACTGTCGTACCGGATGTGTTAACTGTTTGACACCGCCGGACGAGTGACTTACCTGTGCGGTGGCAGCATGAGACCGGGCGCCCGGCCTACAGCACGCAATCCAGGATGAACCGTCGCGTGACATTTCCCCGACGGCCGCTTCCACTCGCCGCGTTGTATGCCAGCTCAATGAACAGTCTCCACTGAGTCCCTGACGCGTCAATGAGTTCCGGCACCGGGCCAAGGTTGATGGCCCCGTATTCCATGCCGGGGCGGTCTCCCGGTTTCAGGTCGATGATCTCGGCCACCTGTTCAGGGTCAAGGTCGTCGTACCTCATCCCAAGGCTCCGGATCAGCGCAGCGCGGCGCATCTCCTCACGACCCATCAGCGCGTATACCCGCATTGACGCGTTGCGTGACATGAACTCGACGGCCGGTGTCCTGCCGGCCTTCGCCTCACCGATCGAGAGCTCGCGATATGGCTTCGGGTCGAAGTATTCCGCATCGGCATACTCCTCCATGATCTCTGCATATCGCCGTTGCAGCCGGGCCTCACGGTCAGCAACAGCGGCCGCATCAACTTCCGCACCACTTGCCTGGGACCGTCCCAACAGACTTCGCAACACCATGGAACTCGGATCCTCCGCGCGAACGCTTTTCGCTTCATCGCACCGAACTCTCGCCCGACGCCGCACGTAGGCTATCGTGCGACCACACCCCTCGGCAATCCCGAAACTTAGCCCGCATTCAACACGGCGTTAGCACGCATCATCCATGGTTGGGGAACAAGCCACGAACAGCGAGGCAATTCAATCCAATGCCAACGACAATTCTCGTCGCCGACGACGAAAAGAACATCCTGGAACTCTGTCGCCTCTACCTCGTCAAGGAAGGTTTCACCGTTGAAACCGCGATTGACGGGCAAGAGGTTCTGGACAAGGTTCGGCGCAGCCGGCCAGATCTCGTAGTCCTCGACATCATGATGCCGAGGATCGATGGCCTGGAGGTCTGCCGACGCCTCCGCAAGGACACCAGCATCCCGATCATCATGCTCACGGCACGCGGTGACGATGTCGACAAGGTGGTCGGCCTCGAACTCGGTGCGGACGACTATGTGACCAAGCCATTCAATCCCCGGGAACTCGTCGCACGGGTCAAGGCAGTACTACGACGCGCAACAAGCCGGGTCGAAGTCGACGCGACCGTGGATGTCGGCGACGTGTCCATCGACCCCGGACGACGCGAAGTGACAATTTCCGGCAAGCCAGTGCAGATGCGCGCCAAGGAGTTTGACCTCTTGCTTGCGCTTGCGCAGGAAAACGGGCGTGTCCTGAGCCGCGAGCAACTCCTCAGCAGGGTCTGGGGGTACGAGTACTTCGGCGACAGCCGAACCGTCGATGTCCACGTGACGTGGGTACGCGACAAGCTCGAGGGAAGTTGTGCGCAGGTCCAGACGGTCCGAGGCGTCGGCTACAAACTCGTCGCGATGGATACCCCCAATCAGCCCGGCCAACGCGGCACCTAACCAAGCAAATCAGCAACACCAAGACGGCGATGGCGACACGGGAACGACAATGAGCGCACCGAACCAGGTTCTTACCGCCCTACCGGGTGGACCGGCTTTGGGTGCACGGGTGGCTTCATGGGTGCGCGCAGCCGTAGACGTCCTACCCATCCGTATCTTCAGTTTGCAGGCCCGGATGGTCGGTGCATTCGCGATGGTCATTTTCCTGACCCTGTTGCTGACCGGTGGCGCGGTTGTGTGGCTTATCCAGGACTACCGAATCCGGATCGCTGTCGACCATCTCAGCGACCTTGCCGTCATAAGCACCTTCATCTCCCGACAGATGGAGGACCAGGCTCTGCTCCCAGACGAGATCGCTTCGTTTGTTTCGGGGCAGGTTCAGGGCGAAGCCCAGTCGGTTCTTGTCCTCGATGAAGCAGGGAAGGTCGTCGCCCAAAGGGGTCGGGACGATGATGACGAGGGACCCGACCTTCTCGGCCGAAAACTGACAATCCCAACCGAAGCGACGGCGGCAAGTTCTCAGTGGGGAATCTTTGGGGCACGCGCGCGGTTGGGAGCCGTCGGCCCCCCGGTCAAGGTCTGGGAAGAACCGTCTGACACCTCCGGTCACCTGGTGATGCTTGTGACCGCAGACCTGAAGTCGCTGCGGAATGATCCCGCCGGATCGATGAGGCGTGCCATGCCGGGAAGTCGACCGGCATCGCGACCGGGCGCTGGGACCGATAGGCCGTTCCCCGGTGGTGACCGTCAGATGCCCGGTAGTGGGCGCGGCGCGCCCGGGCCCGACCTGTCGCGCACCTCAACAGACATGGCGCGAATGCTCGCGTCGCCGTCCAAATACCAGATTGTCCTCGCAACGCCATCGAGCGATGTCCGATCGGCGTGGCGCGAACTCGCCCCACGCCTGTCCATCGCCGCCGTGATCGCATTTCTGATCAGCGTCGCGGTGGCGAGCGCGCTTGCGTCGACGATTAGCCGTCCGATTGCGCGGATCACCGAGGCCGCGCGACGCGTCGCCGATGGAGACCTGTCGCAACGTGTCCCGGGCGACGGCAGAGACGAGATTGCCCAACTTGCGAACACCTTCAACCACATGGCGACGCAAATCGCCCAATCGCAGCAATCGCTTCGCGATTTTGTGGCTGACGCGTCTCATGAGCTCCGTACACCACTGACATCAATCCAGGGTTTCGCGGGGGCCCTGCTTGACGGTGCGCTCACCGGTGAAGAGGGGCAGACCCAAGCTGCCCTGATCATCACCGAAGAGTCCCGGCGGATGAGCAACCTCGTGGAGGACCTGCTCTATCTCTCTCGCGTCGAAGCGCTGCGGCCGAACGCCCGACAAGACAAGGTCAGCGCGTCAACGATCGTGAATGAAATCGTCCGCCGTCTGACGCACCTGGCCGAGGTGCGAAACCTTTCGGTGAACGTTGTGGGAAGTTCGGGACCGATGATCACCGGCGACCCCGGCCAACTCGACCATTTGGT
>Ga0114967_10003718_pt1 | contig 12473 bp, 9 predicted proteins | sample M_130628_MF_Meta_FD_92639 | JGI IMG/M metagenome (GOLD analysis project Ga0114967, IMG submission 92639) | Freshwater microbial communities from Lake Montjoie, Canada to study carbon cycling - M_130628_MF_MetaG | ecosystem: Environmental > Aquatic > Freshwater > Lake | place: Lake Montjoie... | reverse complement strand
GCCGTGGCTGCTGGCCTCGCCGCCGCGCTGACGTGGCGGTATCCGCACGGATGGCCGTTGTTCGCAATGCTCGCTGCCGCGACCGCCACCCAGCGGGTGGTGACGTCGGCCCATTATCCGAGCGACGTTGCCTGCGGCGCTGCCGTGGGCCTGATTGGCGCGGCCTGCTGCCTTGGCGGACAGCGGCTCATGCGACGTGCGTTGGCTCCCGAAACGGTCGCGTGATACGATTTGATTTCGTCGCGATCGGTGGCTCACGAAATACCAGGACGCTCGGATCATGGCAGTCAAAAAGGCAGCAAAAAAAGTGACGCGGGCAGGAGGAGCCGAGGCCGAGAGGGCTGAGGCGTCGGCTGCCGCCCCCGCCACGAAGGCCGGCAAGCGTATCCTGCTCGTCGATGATGACGCGGAGATCGTCGAGTCGATGCGGACCGTGCTCGAGTCGCGGGGTTACCAAATTCTCGTGGCCCGCGACGGCAACCAGGGGCTTGTGCTCGCCGAGGGTGAGGAGCCCGACCTCGTCGTGCTCGACATGATGATGCCGAAGCGGAGCGGTTTTCTGGTGCTGGAAAAGCTCCGCCGCAGCCGGCCGAATCCGATGCGGGTGATCATGATCACCGCCAACGAGGGCAGCCGTCACAAAGCCTACGCCGAGATGCTCGGCGTCGACGATTACATCCGTAAACCGTTCGCCATGGACCGGCTGCTGGAGAGCGTCGATCGGCTCCTGTCGTAACGGAGGCGAGACCAAGGACCATGCTTCGTCGCCTGGGACTCATCGCGGCCGTCGCCGTGTGCACCGCTGGGCCGCTGGCGAACGCGGCGGAGTCCGTCAGCACGCTCTGGGAACAGCCTCTCGCGACCATGCCAGTTCGCGAAGCCGGCAGCGACGCTGATGCAGCTGCGGCCGGCGAACTCGGGGCACCGTTCAGTGTGCCAGCGGGATTCGTGGTCGAGCGTCTCTTCGCCGTGCCGAGGGACGAACTGGGATCGTGGGTCTGCCTCACAACCGATCCCAAGGGGCGGCTCATCGCCAGCGATCAGGGCGACAAGGGGCTCGTGCGAATCACGCCCGCACCCCTCGACGGCTCAGGCGTCACGAAGGTTGAGCGGATTCCCGTACCGGTCACCGCCGCGCAGGGGCTGCTCTGGGCCTTCGACGCCCTGTATGTGGTCTGCAACGGTGGCCCCGGCAGTGGGCTCTACCGCGTCACCGACTCCGACGGCGATGACATGCCGGATCATCTCGAAAAGCTTCGCGATTTTGACGGCGGAGGCGAGCACGGCCCGCACGCGATCCTGCTGTCGCCCGACCACCAGCGGCTGTTTGTGATCTGTGGCAATCACACAAAACTGCCGTTCGAGGTGACCAACGTCACCGAGCCGCAGACCATGGGAGGCGTGCGGCCCAACCAACGTCGGACGTCGCTGCCGGCCGGCGCCGCCAGCCGCCTTCCCGCCAACTGGGACGAGGATCAAATCATCCCCCGGATGTGGGACGCCAACGGCCACGCCGTCGGCATCCTTGCACCAGGTGGCTACGTCGTGAGCACCGATCGTGACGGGAAGGAGTGGGAAGTCTGGACGGCCGGCTACCGCAATCCCTACGACATGGCGTTTAACGCTGATGGAGAACTGTTTGTCTACGACGCCGACATGGAGTGGGACTTTGGAACGCCCTGGTACCGCCCCACGCGGATCAACCATGCGTCGAGCGGCAGTGAACTCGGTTGGCGAAGCGGCAGCGGCAAGTGGCCGGCGGCGTTTCCCGACAGCCTGCCACCGCTGGTCGACATCGGCCCCGGTTCGCCCGTGGGCGTGACGTTCGGCTACGGGACGGCGTTCCCGGCGAAGTATCAGAAGGCGCTGTTCGCCTGCGACTGGACCTTCGGAACGATGTACGCGATCCACCTCGAACCTCACGGCTCGAGCTACGCTGGGAGGAAGGAAGAATTTCTCACCCGCACTCCCCTCCCCCTGACCGACGCCACGGTGGCTCCCGATGGCTGCCTCTACTTCACCGTCGGCGGCCGCGGAGGAGACAGCGAACTCTTCCGCGTGCGGTATGCGGGCTCAGAATCGACCGCCACCGTCGACGCCCGTGATCCCGTGGGGGCCGCCGAACGGCGGCTGCGGATCGATCTCGAGGAGTGCCACCGCCGGGTCGCGGATCCGGCCGCCGCTGTCGCGGAGTCGATCCCGCACCTTTCCCATCCCGACCGCTTTATCCGCTATGCCGCTCGGGTTGCCCTCGAGCACCAGCCGATCGAGTTGTGGCGGGACAAGGCGCTTGCGGCGAGTGATCCGCTGGGCTGCATCACCGCCGCTCTCGCTGTGGCGCGGCAGGGCGAACCGGCGGATCAGCCGGCGGTCTTCGCCGCCCTCGATGCGATCGATCCGGATGCGCTCGACGACGCGGGCCGCCTCGACCTCGCCCGGGCCTGCGAGTTGGCGATCGTGCGACTCGGCGATCCCTCTGCCGAGGCGAAGCTTCGGATCGCGGAACAATTCGCCCCGTTTTTTCCGTCCGGCTCGTTTGATCTCGATCGCGAACTGGCCAACCTGCTCGTCGCCGTCCGAGCACCCGGAATCGTGTCGCAGCTCGTGGGCCTGCTCGCGGCACCCACCGGCTCGGCCGACGTGACCAATCTTGCTCCGGACGAAGACGATCTCCGCCGGCTCGTTGAGCGAAATGCCGACTATGGGTCGGCCGTCCGCTCGTCCTTGGAACGTCGCTCCGACCTGATCCAGATCCACTATGCCTACGCACTGCGAGCCGTGAAGGAGAAGGAGTTGTGGTCGGCCGAAGACCGGCGGGCGTACCTCGACTGGTTCGCCCGAAGCCGGGAGTGGGTCGGGGGCAACAGCTTCCAGAAGTTCCTGTCGAACATTGAGACCGAGAGCCTTGATGGGCTCACCGACACCGAAAAGCTAACGCTGGAGGCGAGCGGGGTCCGCAAGCCTTACGTGCCCCCACCCCTGCCGAAGCCGGAGGGCCCGGGCAGGAAGTGGACGGTCGCGGACGTCCTCACAGCCGCCACGGACGGCCTCAAGCCCGGCAGCCGTAACTTCGCACACGGCGAACGTACGTTCGCTGCGGCCCGCTGCATTGTCTGCCACCGCTTCTCGGGCAATGGGGGCTCGACCGGCCCCGACCTGACGCAGGCTGGCGGGCGATTCCAGGTCAAGGACGTCGTCGAAGCAATCGTCGAACCGAGTCTCGTCGTCTCCGATCAGTACCGCGCCAGCGTTGTCCAGACTGCGGACGGCCAGGTCTTCACGGGTCGGATCGTGGCGGAGTCGCCCGAGCGAATCACGGTGGTCACCGACCCTGAAGACGCGACGAAGGTGGTGGAAATCCCGCGCTCCACCATCGAGGAGATCCACCAGTCGGCTGCGTCGCTCATGCCCGCTGGTCTGCTCGACCAGTTCAACGAGGACGAGGTGCTCGACCTCGTGGCTTACGTGCTCTCGCGGGGCGTCAAGAGGGACCCACGCTTCCGCAGATCTGCCCAAAAGCGGTAGATCACCGCCGGTTCCTCGTCGCCAACCCGCGGGCAGGCAAACTGGGCTGAATGCGGAGGCATTTCCTGGCGTTGACCGGGGTTTTGACCAGGCATAGATTGCGACGGTCACCTGAGAGCCACGTGGTTTCCCCTGCGTTTCGAGGCCCGATTCGTGCCGATCCAGCCCCCATCGCCGCCGCGGGACGACGTCAAGGAGCGGGTGCGCGAGGCCATCGACATCGTCGACGTCATCGGCTCATACATCTCACTGCGGCGGCAGGGCAAGGCCATGACAGGGCTCTGCCCGTGGCACGACGACGCCCGCCCCAGCCTCCAGGTCAATCCCGACCGGCAGACGTACCGCTGTTGGGTCTGCGACGTCGGTGGCGATGTGTTTTCGTTCGTGATGCGGATGGAGAAGGTCGAGTTCCGCGAGGCGCTCGAGCAACTGGCCGATCGCGCCGGAATCGAGTTGCCCCGTGGAAGGGGCGGCCTGCCCGCTGACGACAAGGCGACGCTTCGAACGATCCAGGCCTGGGCCGCCGACCGTTTCCGTGACTTCCTCCGTTCGGCCCCCGAGGCGGCTGCCGCTCGCGACTACCTCCGCTCCCGCGGCCTCTCGCCGGCCACGATCGACCGCTTTCACATCGGGTTTGCCCCGCAGGCGTGGGACTGGCTGCTGCGCCAGTCGGTTGCCGCCGGCATCGGACGCGACGACCTGGTGAAGGCCGGACTCGTGATCGAGCGGGACGACCGTTCGGGGCACTACGATCGCTTCCGCGGCCGCGTGATGTTCCCCATCCGAGATCCCCAGGGCCGGTGCGTGGCCTTCGGCGGACGCGTCCTCCCGGGCGACCGCCCCGACTCCGCGAAATACATCAACTCTCCCGAGACACCGCTGTTCTCCAAGAGTTCAATGCTCTACGGGCTCGACACCGCCCGCGAGGCGATGGCGACGTCGCGTCGGGCGATCGTGGTCGAAGGCTACACCGACTGCCTCGCCGCCCGACAGGCCGGCATCGACGACGTGGTCGCGGTGCTTGGCACGGCGCTCGGCGAGCGGCATGCCAAACTCCTCCGGCGCTATGCTGATCGGATCGTGCTCGTGCTCGATGGCGATGACGCAGGCCGCCGTCGGGCCAACGAGGTCCTCGAGGTGCTCCTCGCGGAGCCGATTGATGTGCGGATTGCGAGGATGCCCTCCGGCGTCGACCCCTGCGACTTGATCCTCGAGCAGGGCCGCGACGCGTTCGAGGCCCTCGTCGCTGAGGCCTGCGACCCGCTCGACTACCGGATGGACGAGGTGCTGGCGGGCCTGGCAGCCGATGCCGGCGACGATGCCGCCCTGGCATCGGTGGAGAGTGTCCTCAAGGCCCTCGCAGCCGCAGCCGGCCGCTCGAGTCTCGTCGGCTCGCAGGCCCGGCTTCGCGAAGACCAGGTCCTCGGGCGACTCGCCCGCCGCTTCGGGCTGTCCCGCGACGTGCTGCGGACGCGGATGCTGGAGCTTCGCGGCAACGCCCCGACCGCCGGTGCCGCAGACGCCGGCGACCAGATCCGCCCCACCCGCCTGCCGGCGTGGGATCGCGAGGTGCTCGAGGTCCTCGTTGGGGTGCCCGACAGCGTCGGCCTGATCATCCGCGAAGTCACGCCAGCCGACATCGAAACGCCTGCCTGCCGGACGGTGATCGAAACCGCTGGACGCCTGCACGCCTCGGGCCGCAGCGTGGCACTCGCCGACCTCCTCCTCGAACTCGTTGATCCTGCGCTGCAAAGCCTGCTCGTCGCCGTCGATGAGTCGGGCGCAACGCGGGTCGGCCTCGACCCGCAGGAGCGGGTCGGCCACTTCACCGAGGCCCTGCGACGCCGCGCCGCCGAACGGCAGGCGCATGTCGCAGCCCGGGCGCTGAAGACCAACCGACTTGATTCGCGATCCGAGGCCGAAATCCTCGAGCGGCTGCTCTCCGAGCGGCGGGCCGCGCAGGGGATGCCGGACGGGATCGCACCGTGCACCGTACCGGACGCATCCAAACCCAAGGAGGGGTGAGGGCGTCCAACTCGTCGCTGCAGTCGATTCGACGGGATCTCCACCGTCGCATCGGGGGGCGGCCGGCGAGCGAGATAGGATGGTCAAGGAGAACCAACGTATGAAGAACCGTGTAACCTCGTCCGACCTCGGCCTGCCGCAGGCCGCTCCGCTGAAGCCCGCTGCGGGCCACGGCGATGCCGAGCTGTCCACCCTGATCCAGCTTGGCCGTGAACTCGGCTACCTGACGTTCGATCAGGTCAATGCCTACCTCCCCGACGAGGCCGTGGACCCCGAAAAGATCGACACCCTGCTCGTGGCTCTCGAGGAGCGCGGGATCGAGCTCGTCGACACGCCACCAGAGCCGCGGACAGGTTCCTCGCGCACCGCCTTGGTCGCGTCGGCCCCGGCTCCGCAGCCGCGCCGCGATGAGGCGACCACCACGCCCCCGTCAAATGCGGCCAACGATCCGATCCGGATGTACCTCGCCCAGATGGCGGAGATCCCGCTCCTGTCGCGGCGGGAGGAGATCTCGCTCGCCAAGCGGATCGAAGTGACGCGAAAGCGGTTTCGGCGCGCGATCCTTGGGTGTGCCTACTCGCTGCAGTCCACCGTCGACACGCTCCGCAAGGTGCACGAGGCCAAGCTCCCCTTCGATCGCACGATCAAGGTGTCGCTCACCGAGCGGCTCACGAAGGAGCAGATTCAAGCGCGGATGCCGCACAACCTGACGACGCTTGACCACCTGATGGCTGAGAGCCGCGTGGAGTTTCGCAAGCTGATCAGCACGCAGACGACCGTCGAGGACGTCCGTGCGGCCCGCGTGCGATTCCGCCGGCTGCGCGTGAAGTCGCTCCACCTCGTCGAGGAGCTCAGCCTTCGAACCCGCCGGGTGCAGCCACTGGTGAAGATTCTCCGCGGGATGTCGTCGCGGATGGATCGTCTCCAGGCCGACCTGCGGGCCATGAAGGCGGGGAACCTCTCCTGCGACGACCGCGCCGACATGCGGAAGGAGCTCCGCGACCTGATGCTCACCACGCTCGAGAGCCCGCGGTCGCTCCGCACCCGCGTGCAGATGCTCGAGAAGCTGAAGGTGGAGTACGAGGCGGCGAAACGGAACCTCTCCGCCGCGAACCTCCGGCTTGTCGTCTCGATTGCCAAGAAGTATCGCAACCGTGGGCTGTCGTTCCTCGACCTCATCCAGGAGGGCAACACCGGCCTGATGCGGGCGGTCGACAAGTACGAGTACCGCCGCGGGTTCAAGTTTTCCACGTATGCCACGTGGTGGATCCGCCAGGCGATCACACGGGCCATCGCCGATCAGGCTCGCACGATCCGCATCCCCGTGCACATGATCGACGTCCTCTCCAAGCTGCGGACGATGGCGAAGAAACTGCTCCACGAACTCGGCCGTGAGCCCTTGCCGGAGGAGATCGCTGAAGCCGCGGGGGTGCCGCTCGAAGAAGCGCGGCGGGTTTTGGAAATGGGCCGCCAGCCCATGAGCCTCGACCGCCCCGTCGGCGAGAGCGAAGACGCGAGTTTCAGTGAGTTCGTCGAGGACGTCGGCGTCGCCAGTCCAACCACCTCCACGACGCACGGGCTGCTCCGCGACAAGATCGAGTCGCTGCTCAAAACCCTGACATACCGCGAGCGGGAAATCGTGCGGCTTCGGTACGGGCTCACCGACGGCTACACCTACACGCTCGAGGAGGTGGGCCGGATCTTCCGCGTCACCCGTGAGCGGGTCCGGCAGATCGAAGCCAAGGCGGTGAAGAAACTCCAGCACCCGGTCCGCGCCCGGCAGTTGGAAAACTTCATGGAGCCGTCCGTCGGCTGACCCGGTCACGAACCCCCGGCATCAGCGGGCCGGACGCCTCCGAGGCGTCCGGCCCGCGGCTTTTTCCGGCCCTTGAGTCTGGTAAACTCCCTGCCACGGGCGGGAAGTCGCCCCGCCACGAGACCACTCCGCATGACCGTCGCCGTCGCCACCGGAACGCTTCGCGCTCTCCACCGCATGCACCGCCAGTTGGCAGATCTGGCGGAGCAACTCGCCGCCGGTCCCCGCGCCGTCGCCGCTCGCACTCGGCAGGTGCAGGCTGTCGAGGCCAAGAAGGCTGCTGCAGCCGACGACGTGAAAAAGGCCAAGCTCGCCGCCGATCAAAAGCAGCTTCAGCTCAAATCGGCCGAGACGAAAATCGCGGATCTGGAAGCGAAGCTGAACGCCTGCAAGACCAACCGCGAATACCAGACCCTCGGCGACCAAATCGCCGCCGACCGGATGGCGACCAAGGTGCTCGAGGACGAGATCCTCGAGGCGCTCGAACGGATCGATGTGCTCAAGCCCGCCGTGCCCGCTGCCGAGGCCGAAATCGAGACGGCGAAAAAACTCCTTGCCGAGGCCGACGCAAAAGTAAAGGCGGAGAGCGGGCGGCTCGAGGCTGAAGTGGCCCGGATCCGAGGCGACCTTCAGACAGCGGAAAAGGATCTCGCCGCCGATGTCCGCGAGAAATACGACCGCGTCGTCAAACAAAAGGGAGCCGACGGTATGTCCGCCGTCGACGGCCAGACCTGTGGCGGATGCTACCAGCAACTCACGGGCAACATGCTCTCGGATGTGTTGCTCGGCAGGATCATCATCTGCCGGAGTTGTGGTCGCCTGCTCTACTTGCCCGAGTCCTCGACGTCGGCCTGACGGCGTCACTGCGGACCGCAGGCGGTTCGCGAGTCCTCCAGGAGATTGACATGTCCGATCGCATTCCCATGACGCGTGCCGGCTACGACAAGCTCAAGGCCGAGGTGGATCATTTCGAAACGGTCGACATGCCCGCGCTCGCCCAGCGCGTCGCGGCCGCCCGCAGTGAGGGCGACCTCAGCGAGAATGCCGAGTATCACGGCGCTCGCGAGAGCCAGGGGATGCTGCAGGCCAAGATCAACGTGCTCCGTGACAAACTTGCCAGAGCCGTCATCGTCGAGCGGGCCAAGGAGGCGACCGACGAGGTCGTGTTCGGGGCCACGGTGGTGGTGAAGGACCTCAAGTTCGGCGACGAGGAGAGCTACGTGCTCGTCGGCGCCGGCGAGGAGGATTTCGACGCCGGCCGGATCAACGTGGCGAGCCCGCTCGCTCAGGGCCTCCTTGGGAAGAAGGTGGGTCAGAAGGTGGCGATCGACGTGCCGGCGGGGACGATGAAGCTGGAGATCCTCGAGGTGCGCTTCGACTGAATTCACGCTCGGCGGGCCATCGTGGCCCCGGCGAGCTGGGCCTGAGGGCGTCGCATCCAGCGACGCCGACCATGTGCCGGGCCATCGTGGCCCCGGCGAGCTGGGCCTGAGGGCGTCGCATCACGGGGTTGCGCTTGGTCATCGCGTGGCGAGTAGCACAGGTTGTCAACCTGTGCCGAATGTGCCGCAGGTTGAAAACCTGCGCTCCGTATCCGCATCACGCTGGCCCCGCATAGCTCATGGGAAACCCAAAGTTTACGGCTCACACGTGATGCTCGCGCGTGTATCAGGCTCGGGGCTGCCCATGCCCGTCGCCGGACACTCGCTACGGCCATGTGACTGTCGCGCCGTCGCCGCCGTCCCGGCGTCGGCTCCGGCTTACGGTCGTCGGGCGCGGCCCGGCTCCCAGCATTCTGCCCTTCGCTCGCTCGATGCTTTTTCCGCTTCGCCATCCTGGCTTCGCCGACCAATCCGCCTGCGGCGGATCGGTGCCCGAGCAACGCCGGCTCCTGGGCACGGGCAGCCCCTCGCTGTCCCCCAGTGGCACAGGTTTTCAACCTGTGTGTCTTCCCCGTTCGCATTCGGCTCGCGGCATCATCGCTGGAGTGTGTGATTCCTGAAGGGGGAGCAGCCGGATCGGAGGCACACGCAGCAGCCGGTGAGACGTGTGCCCCGCGGCGGTCGCTCCGGAGCGTTTGAGCAGAGAACTCACACGTCCCGCCGGCGCCGAGCATGTCGCCGGCCGGCCGCGGTGTCCTCCAACGCGCGAGGATCAAGTGTGACCCGGATTAGACAAGCCCCTCAACCAGGGCCGAACCGATCCTCACCATGGTCGAGCCCTCGAGGATCGCTGCCTCGAAGTCGCCGCTCATCCCCATCGACAGTTCCCGGAGGGCTTCCGCCGGCACATCGGCCTCGAGCCGGTCGCGGAGTTCCCGCAGCCTGGCGAAGTCGCGGCGGGCATCGGCCGCCGGCGAATCCGGGTGACACGCCATCCCCATGAGCCCACGCAGCCTGAGGTGCGGGGAACGGACCGCGGCAGAGACCAGTGCCGGCACGTCAGCAGGAGCGGCTCCCGATCGTGCTGTGTCGGAAGACAGGTTCACCTCCACCAGCACGTTGCATGGCTGCCCTGACATCGCGGCTTCCGCCTCGAGGCTGGCCAGCAGCCGCTCGCTGTCGAGCGTGTGAATCAGCGAGACGACCGGCAACGTCCGCCGCACCTTGTTCCGCTGCAGGTGCCCGACCACGTGCCAGCGGATCAGCGGCCCCATGTCGGTCATGGCCGCAGCCTTTTCCCAGAGCTGCTGCGGCCGGCTCTCCGCGAGGTCGAGGCAGCCACACTCGGCCAGCAATCGCGTGATCGTCGTGTCGACGTACTTGGTGACGGCGATCAGCCGGACGTCCTCCGCAGACCGGCCGGCGCGGCGACAGGCCTCGGCGACGCGATCGCGGACCGCGGCAAGATTGGCGAGGCAACGGTCCCGCAAGGAGGCGTCCACGGATAAAACGTCACTGGATCTCGAGGGTCCGGGCAATCTCGCCGCTCTTCCGAACCCGTCCCACGAGAAACTCGCACGACACGTTGCAGCCAAGCACGGTGCGGTTTCTGGCGGCGTCGAGCGCCCGGTAGACGAGCCACTGGTCGAGCCCCACCTGCACCCGGAAGCCTGCAGCCTGGTGGCGCGGAAGGATGATCCGCGTGTCGGCCACGGTAAGCTGCCGCCAGGTGAGCGGCCGGTCGATGCGACGGGCGTCGCAGTCGAGCCAGATCGGCGCGTAGAGCCGGTTCGAGCCCTCCTGCGAGAGCACGAGCGTGCCCGAGTCGGCGCGGAGATCACCGCCACCACCGGCCCGCCATTCCGGCAGGGCGAGCGGCAAGGCGAGCATCCGCGGCCGGGTGTCGCCAACCACCACCTCACGGGTCTCTGCCGCTGCCTCCGCGTCGAGTGAGGCCGCCAGTGGCAGGATGCCGCGATACCGCAGAGCCGCCGGGGTGGAAGAGGTGGTTGTCACAGCGTCGGCGAGCAGCACGATCCCGTCCCGGGGCAGCACGACCACCTGGCGTTCGATGTGGCGACCGCCGCCCAGCGGCGCCGTGATCTCGAGGAACGTCGCCTTGCGGTCCGACTCCCAGCACGACACCGTCCAGCCAGCTTCGGGTTCCATCGAGCGGCCGTCGGCCCAGGCCTCCCATTGCCAAGGCCCGTCGACCAGCAAACGGTCGCCGACAGCGATCTCCAGTCGGGGCACCGGATGGCGGTAGTCCAGCATCACCCGCACACTACGGCGGTCCCAGCCGGTACGAATGATCGCCACGCCAGCAGCGGCGTCGTGCAGATCTCGACCGAGCAGTCCCTGCCCGTCGACATCGGTCTGGTCGCGGCGGACAGCCTTGATGGTGCGTGCCCGCCGACTGCCACATTCCGCGAGCGCGTCGAGCAGCGGAGCCGTGAGCGATTCGGGCATCCGCCCGGCCCCTGCGAGGGCACGCCCGCGGCCGCCCAGCAGTCGCAGCACGGCGGTCGCGGCCGCCCGCCAGCGCCGCTCCGTTGGCTTCGACCAGGCCCCGCCGCCGATCTCGTGGGCGATTTCTCGCACGGACGTCCAGCGGACCACTCGCTCCACCATGGCCGATGAGCCGTTCAGGTGAGGAATACCATCGGCCGAAACAAGCCGCTCCATCTCCGCCGCCACCGTCGCCGCGGCACCAGCCTCCAGGCAGCGGCAGGCCTCGACGTCGACGAAGAGGTGGGCCAACACGAGTACGAATCGCGCCGGCTGTGTGTCGCCCGACGCCAGCATCGCCTGGGCCGACCTCGCCTGGCCGACAAGTCGCTCGAGGAGGCCACCCGCCGATCCGCCGGCACGCTTGGTTCTCGCCATCCACGCCAGGGCCCACGTCGCTGCCTCGCAGGCCGTCCAGCGGCCAGCGGGCGAACCAGGACGTGCGACCTCGTCGAGGCATTCGCCGATCGCCGTCTCCAGAAACGCCATGCGCCGCGCGTTTCGGCCGTCCTTCCGCACGAGGCGGGCCAGCCGCCGCAATCGCTCCCGACTGTCGAGCGTCTCGACCGATTCGGCGAGCGATGTGATCCGCCGCTCGGCCTCACGAGCCGCCACCCGCGGCGGGACGATCCGGGGTGCATCGGCTGCCCGGCGGACGCCGGATGGCACAGCCGTCGCGCCGTTCGCGGCTTCGCCGGTGTCCTCCGGCGATGCGGCCTTCGGCTCCCGGCTCGACTTTTTCGTTCCGGAGCGGTGTGAACGCCGGCCTTCGTTCGTGGCGACCATGGGCTTCCTGAGGAGACGTGGGACAGCGGCGATCTGGCGGTGCCGGCCCCCGCATCGCGGCCGGACCGGAACGGCGGTATCGTATCGGAGGGCCCGGGCGGTAGCCACCGCCAGCCACCGAGGGCGACGCATGTCGAGATTCTTCCATTTCGGCCACCGGGTAGCCTGTTCGCTCCTCGTGGCTGCCGCCGCGGTGGCCGCGACGATCCCGCCCCCGCCAGCCCTCGCGGAAGGGCCTTCGGCGTCGGCCGCGGTGACGCAGACCGACCGGCACCCCGAGCTCAAGCGGCTCTCGATCACCGAGGACATCTGGATCGATCCGGTCCGCAAGGAGGTGGTGGTCGGCGGTGCGATCGCCCTCGACAGGGGCATGATCGAGGTCTTCGCCTGCCCGAGGCACACCAAGGAGCATGAGGCGATCGTCGCGACCG
>Ga0114967_10003715_pt1 | contig 12479 bp, 9 predicted proteins | sample M_130628_MF_Meta_FD_92639 | JGI IMG/M metagenome (GOLD analysis project Ga0114967, IMG submission 92639) | Freshwater microbial communities from Lake Montjoie, Canada to study carbon cycling - M_130628_MF_MetaG | ecosystem: Environmental > Aquatic > Freshwater > Lake | place: Lake Montjoie... | reverse complement strand
ATTAAAGAAAACGAACTCTTTTTTGAGGACGTGAATCTTAATTCACAAGTGTGGATGAGTCACAGCGATACCATCAAGCAATTACCAACTAATGGGGTAAAACTTGCTAGCACCAAAGACGTCGATAATGTTGCCTACCGCATCGAAGGCGAAACTACTTATGCTATACAGTTTCATCCTGAAGTATACCATTCTACTGACGGAAAGCAAATTTTAGAGAACTTCTTAGTGAAGATTGCTCAGTTACCGCAAAACTTTACTCCTAATGCTTTCGTAGAAGATTGTGTAAAAGAGTTAAAGGAAAAAGTAAAAGGCGATAAAGTCGTTCTTGGACTTTCTGGTGGAGTAGATTCAACTGTAGCAGCTGTTTTATTAAATAAAGCCATAGGCGATAACCTCTATTGTATCTTTGTTAATAACGGTTTGCTGCGCAAAAACGAATTTGAAAATGTATTGCACCAATACAAAGATATGGGGTTAAACGTAAAAGGAGTAGATGCCTCAGATCGTTTCTTGGCTGCCTTAGATGGAATTGAAGAACCTGAATTAAAACGCAAAGCCATCGGAAGGGTTTTTATTGAAGTGTTTGACGATGAAGCAAAACGAATTGAAGACGTAACCTATCTGGCACAAGGTACCATCTATCCTGATGTAATCGAATCTGTTTCCGTTAAAGGACCTTCAGCTACCATCAAATCACACCATAATGTAGGTGGTTTGCCTGATTTCATGAAACTTCAAATTGTCGAGCCTTTGCGCATGCTATTTAAAGATGAAGTGCGTAGAGTAGGGAAGACCTTAGGAATCGATCCTGAGTTGTTAGGAAGACATCCGTTCCCGGGTCCCGGACTATCCATCAGAATTTTAGGCGCTATCACGCCAGAGAAAGTGCGAATCCTACAGGAAGTAGATGCCGTATTTATTAACGGTTTAAAAGAACACGGCTTATACGATAAAGTATGGCAAGCAGGTGCTATTTTATTGCCCGTTAATAGTGTGGGAGTAATGGGGGACGAACGTACGTATGAAAAAGTGGTTGCCTTGCGAGCAGTGGAGTCAACCGACGGAATGACAGCAGATTGGGTGCATTTACCCTACGAGTTTTTGATGAAAATATCTAACGAAATTATAAATAAAGTAAAAGGCGTTAACCGAGTGGTCTATGATATTAGTTCAAAACCACCCGCTACAATCGAGTGGGAATAATTTTCGTTTTATCGATAAACGGTTAAAAAAAATCGGTTATTTGCTTTGGAATAAAAAAGTTTTGCTAATTTTAGCCTTCAATAAAACAACAAGTACATGAAAAACCGTATTCTTTTTTCAATTCTTCTAACAGTATTTTCGTTTGTGTATACTGTTTCAGCGAAACAAGAAAAGTACATCAAGCATACTGTTAGTCAGGGAGAAACCGTCAATAGTATTGCACAAAAATACAAGGTAACTCCTTTTGATATTTACAAACTTAATCCTGATTCTCAAAACGGAATCCAGTTGAGCAGCATATTATTAATTCCGCCAACTAGTGTTACACCATCAATCGTGCCTGATACGGCAGCTACACCAAAGGCAGCACAACAAGGAAATCCTCCTACAAGCCATTTAGTGCAACCTAAAGAGACCTTGTACAGTATATCCAAACAATATAATGTAACCGTTGATGCTTTGAAGGAGGCCAATGGCGATTTATTGAAAAACGGGTTGAAAATTGGCCAAAATATTAAAATTCCAGCTGCTACGGGAGACCAACCTGCAGCGGCAGTAGCCAAAGTGGAACCAGCAAAAGAAGTGGTTAAGGAAGTGGTAAAAGAAACGCCTAAAGAGGTCAGTAAAGAAACTTCGAAGGGAGACCTTACCTTCCACGTGATTGAGCCAAAAGAGACGAAATACGGAATATCGAAACGCTATGGGATGACCATTGAAGAATTAGAGCAACTCAATCCGCAAATTCTAAACAGCTTTCCTATCGGAATGAAATTGAAAGTGTCAGGTTCAGAAACTCAAGCAGAAGTTCCTGTCAAAACAGAGGCTACAACAAATACGGTTTCGAAGCCAGTCGCTACTCCGGCTGCGTCTTCTAGTGGAAAAAAATACCTGCAAGAATATGTGGTCCGACCTAACGAAACAATCTCAAGTATTGCTACTTCGTATGGGATGTCGGAAAGCGAACTGCTAGAATTGAACCCCGAGTTAAAACGGGGCGTAAAGGTGGGTATGATTCTCAGGGTGCCAATCATTTCGAAGAAGGAGCTCCCCAAGGTAGAACCTTCGAAAGGACAAGGAAATTTATTGGATAAATTAAACACTAATGCGAGAAAACAACTCGCATTACTTTTACCCTTTAATATCTCAAAAATCGAAAGCGATACCCTAAATACCACGCAAGCCCGATTGAAAAAAGATAAGTTTTTAAATCTTACACTTGATTTTTATTCCGGTGCCCTGATGGCCATCGATTCGGCCAAAGTACTAGGACTGAATATTGATATTAAAATTTTAGACTCGCAAGAGACCAAAAGTACTTCGAATGTAGCCGCTTTAGTGGGACAAGAAAATTTAGCATCCATGGACGCGATCGTGGGACCTTTTTATCAGGCCAATGTGGAGAAATTAGCCGAGTTAGTCCCTCAAACACCTGTGATTTCGCCCTTATCAAAAGAATCCGGGAAAAAGTATCCCAATCTTTACCAATCCATGCCTACCAATGATTTATTGCGCAACTCGATTTTTAATTATATGCGCGCCAAAGGAGGAAATATCGTGGCAGTCGTAGATCCTAAAAAGGGAAGCATCAAGCAATACCTTCAGGACGAACAAAAGGGCGTCAGGATGGTCGGTTTAAACGAAAAGGGTACCTTGGTGGCCGACAGTTTAAAAGTTCGATTGCAAAAGGACAAACTCAATTTTGTCGTTATTGCTTCCGAAAGCACGGGAATGATTTTAGCAACGACGACGGCGATGTTAAATGCACAAAAAGAGTATCAAGTACAGTTGGTCATCATGGAGCCTAATGAGACACTCGATTATGAAGAAATTACCCTCAATAAATTAACCAAATTAAAGCTTTTATATCCATCGCTCTCCAGACCTAACGAGACGGTAGAAGCCAATCAATTTGATGTCAAATACAAGAAGATCAACAAGATATTGCCCAATCAATATGCGATCCGTGGCTTCGATGTGATGTTTGATACCTTGATCCGACTGTCACAAGACAAGCCTTTCCCAGAAACCATTCAAGCCAGTGCTACAGAGCAAATTGAAAACAAGTTTGATTATGTGGCTAATGCTACAACTGGATATACAAATAAAGGTATCTATATACTGTATTACGATAACGACCTAACCATAAAAGAAGATTTATAATGCCTACCACAAAAGTTACTTACCTCGGCGACTTAAGAACATCGTCCATCCACCTGCAATCAGGAAGCCAAATCATTTCGGATGCTCCGATAGATAACAACGGTAAAGGAGAAGCATTTTCACCTACCGATACGGTCGCAAATGGTTTAGCTAGTTGCATGTTTACCGTAATGGGAATTAAAGCGCGTGAAATGGGCGTTGACTTTGCAGGTTCAACAGCCGAAGTAACAAAGGTCATGGCTGCCGAACCTCGTCGCATCTCTGAAATTCATGTTGCCTTTGAGATGAAGATCACACCTGATGAAAAGATAAAAACCATCTTGGAACGAACCGCTATGACGTGCCCAGTGCACTATAGCCTGCACCCCGACATCAAAAAAGTTATTGTTTTTAATTGGGTATAACATAGTCCAGCGAGACTGGTCGCTGTAGTGCAGCTTCTATATGCATTGTTGTACTTCTTATGCTCTACCCTCCATGAACCCCCAACAACTTCTTCTCATTAAATTAGCGCATACCAAAATGCCTTTCGGAAAATTCGAAGGGTATTACCTCATTGATTTACCCGAATATTATGTGGTTTGGTACAGCAACAAAGGTTTTCCAAAAGGCCTGCTCGGCGAGCAATTACAGCTGGTTTACGAACTAAAACTGAACGGGTTGGAAGACCTAGTGCGCAACATTAAAAAGCAATATCCTAAGCCAATCGGATAGGGTTAAAATTTTAAAATTTGAAGTGGGATTACCAACCTTTTATAATTCCTAAAAAATAATAATTTTCAAATCTTCAAATTCAAAAATCTTCAAATTAAATCGTACTTTTGCCTCGTTTTTTACAACAGCAACACAACAACAGCAATACAATGAATCCAACACAAACGAAATACATTTTTGTTACCGGTGGTGTGACTTCTTCCCTAGGAAAAGGCATTATCGCAGCTTCTCTTGCCAAGCTACTACAGGCAAGGGGGTACCGAACAACCATCCAAAAATTTGATCCCTATATCAATGTAGATCCGGGCACGTTGAACCCCTATGAACACGGAGAATGTTTTGTGACCGATGACGGAGCAGAAACGGATTTGGATTTAGGCCATTATGAACGATTCTTAAACGTACCTACGTCACAAGCCAACAACGTTACTACGGGTCGGGTATACTTGTCCGTGATAGAAAAAGAAAGAAGAGGAGAGTTTTTAGGTAAAACTGTGCAAGTAGTGCCACACATTACGAACGAAATTAAAGACCGTATGCAGCTGTTAGGTCGTTCTGGCGAGTTTGATATTGTCATTACGGAAATAGGAGGAACGGTGGGTGATATTGAATCCTTGCCCTACATTGAATCGGTACGTCAATTAGTTTGGGAGTTGGGCGAAAGCAACAGCTTGGTGGTGCATTTGACCTTAATACCGTTTTTAGCGGCTGCTGGCGAATTGAAAACGAAGCCAACGCAACATTCCGTTAAAACTTTAATGGAAAGCGGTATCCAAGCGGATATTTTAGTATGTAGAACAGAACATGAATTATCCGACGAATTACGTCAAAAATTAGCCCTGTTTTGTAATGTAAAACGAGAGGCAGTAATTCAATCAATCGACGCTTCTACAATTTATGAGGTGCCAAATTTAATGTTAGAAGAAGGGTTGGACATAGTAGCGTTAAAAAAATTAAACTTGCCGAAAAAGGCGGCTCCCGATTTAAGAAATTGGAATACCTTTCTCCACCGTTTAAAACATCCAAAGCAAACCGTTAATGTCGGTTTAGTTGGTAAATATGTAGAGCTACAGGATTCCTATAAATCAATTTTAGAGTCGTTTATTCATGCTGGAGCTGCCAATCAAACCAAAGTTAATGTAGTTAGTATTCATTCCGAATATATCGATGAGCATTCCGCTGCTGAACAGTTGCAAGGGTTGGACGGGATATTAGTAGCCCCCGGTTTTGGCGGTAGAGGAATCGAAGGTAAAATAGAAACCGTACGCTATGCACGTGAAAATAACATTCCGTTCTTCGGAATTTGTTTGGGGATGCAAATGGCCGTTATCGAATATTCGCGCAACGTGCTTGGTTTAAAACAAGCCAATTCAACCGAAATGAATGAGGAAACCGCACATCCAGTCATAGCATTGATGGAAGAGCAAAAAACAATTACCGATAAAGGGGGGACCATGCGTTTAGGCGCTTGGAAATGCGACCTTCAGGAAGGAACTATTGCGCACAGCATTTATGGTAGTGGCCAAATTCAAGAACGCCATCGCCATCGCTATGAATACAATAATAACTATCGCAAACAATTAGAAGACGCCGGTCTAAAAGCTTCAGGAATAAACCCAGATACAGGCCTAGTAGAGATCGTAGAGTTGGACAAGCACCCATTCTTCATCGGGGTACAATACCATCCAGAATATAAAAGTACGGTTGCAAATCCACACCCAATTTTTGTTAGCTTTGTGGCCGCGATGGTAAAACATAAAAAATAACGTTGTAACAATATTTGGATTGTTGCTTCTTATGACAAATAAATAACTAATGGAAAAAAAGAAATTTGATTTTAATTCAATAATAGGATTTGGTTTAATCTTTGTCATCATCATGTGGATGATGTACAATAATCGTCAAACCGAACTCAAAGAGCAACAAGAAAAAGCCAAAACTGAAAAAGCTGCCAAAGCCAAAGCAGCATTGTCCCCCACCAAAGAAGTTACTAAAACCATTACCGATACTACAGTAGCCGATTCCGTAAAAATTCAAAAATTACAAGGAGCCTTAGGAAGCTTTGCGTACTCTGCTACCTTACCTTCAGCAAAAGAAGACTTTACGACCCTAGAGAACGAGTACATCAAATTGAAAGTGGCAAACAAAGGAGGGTATATTGCAGAAGCTACCTTAAAAAACTTTGAGCGTTTCAATAAAGACTCAAAGAAACTGGTTTCTTTGATCAAGGACAATAATGCCCAATTTAATTTAGAATTACAAACCAAAGACAATCGCGTTTTAAATACTAAAGAGTTGTTTTTTGAACCAACTTTAACCAAAGTAGGGGAGAATCAAGTCCTTTCCATGAAATTAAAAGCAGGTGCCAATGAATATTTAGAGTATAAATATGTTTTAGCTCCAAAGAAGTACTTAGTGGATTTTGATATACACTCCCAAGGATTAAATACCGTTTTAAATACGGCTAAACCAATCGATTTACAATGGGATTTAAAAACCTTCCGTAACGAAAAAAGTATTTCCTATGAAAACCGTTACGCAGATATCCGTTACGAGTATGAAGATGGAAAAGATAACTATGTAGGCCAAGGGAAAGACAAAGAAGAAACCCCCACCAAAGTTACTTTCATAGCTTTCAAGCAACATTTCTTCTCTACAATATTGTTGACCAAAACGCCTTTTGCCACTTCAAAGTTGCACTCGAGCAATCTGGTTAATGATGAGAAAGTGGATACCATTTTCACAAAACAGTTCAGAGCCAATGTACCTTTGATGGCAACGACTGGTGAGCTAGATTATAAAATGAATTGGTACTTTGGACCAACTGATTATGAAACACTAAAAGAATACGACCGTGGCATGGATAAAATCATTCCATTAGGTTGGGGAATTTTTGGTTGGATCAACAAGTTTATTTTCATCCCTTTATTCGGGTTTTTAAGTTCGTTTATGGGCTTAGGAATTGCCATCATCATCTTCACGATTTTGATAAAAATTGCCATGTCGCCTATTACGTTTAAATCATTCTTGTCACAAGCCAAAATGAAAGTATTGCGACCAGAGATCATGGAGATTGGAGAGAAATTCAAAAAAGATCCCATGAAGAAGCAACAGGAAACGATGAAACTATACAACAAAGCAGGGGTGAACCCAATGGCAGGTTGTATACCGGCTTTGATTCAAATTCCTTTCATGTATGCCTCCTTCCAGTTCTTCCCGTCGGCGTTTCAATTAAGACAAAAAAGTTTCCTTTGGGCTGATGATTTGTCATCATTTGATCAAGTAGTAAAATTACCATTTCACATTCCATTATATGGGGACCATATCAGTTTGTTTCCCATCCTAGCCGCCATCGCTATTTTCTTTTACATGAAAATGACTTCGGGTGACCAGCAAATGGCTGCGCCACAACAAGAAGGAATGCCGGATATGACCAAGATAATGAAAATGATGATCTACATTTCTCCCGTGATGATGTTAATCTTCTTCAATAGTTATGGTTCTGGTCTGAGTTTGTATAACTTTATTTCGAATTTAATTACCATCGGAATCATGTTGGTGATTAAAAAGTACTTCATCAACAGCGACAAGATTCATGCGCAAATCCAAGAAAACAAAACCAAGCCAAAAGCAGAAGGCAAGTTTCAAAAGAAAATGCGTGAAATGATGGAACAAGCAGAAGCACAAAAGCAATTGCAAAACAAAAAGAAATAAGAGCAAATTATTTCCGGATTGAAATAAAAAAAGCGCGGTCTAAACCGCGCTTTTTCTTATTTATATAACAATTGTTTATTATAGATTTGGCAATAATACGTTGTCAACCGCATGAATTATTCCATTAGATGCTTGCACATCAACTAAAATGATATCAGTATCTCTAGCTCGCTCATCAGTAATAGTTGTTCCAGCGATGGTGAAAGTTCCCGACTCTAGCGTTGTAATAGCAGTCGTAGGAATAGCATTGGAAAGCACATTAGCTCCTCCAACAACGTGATACGTTAACACAGCGGCTACTTGCGTAGCATTTAAACCACCTAAAACATTTGGGTTTTCGGTTTCAAAAGTTGTGAAAGCTGTATTGGTTGGCGCGAATACCGTAAACGGAGAACTTGCTGTTCCATTTAATGTTGAAACTAATCCTGCATTAGTTAGTAAGCCTACTAATGTAGTAAAATTAGGATTGGCAACAGCATGATTAACTACTGTCGGTAATCCTATTACATTATCCACAATGTGAATTACCCCATTCGATGCTTCGATGTCAGCCGTTACTACGGTAGCTCCTCCGTTAGTAGCACCACCGTTCAATTTTACAGTAGAGCCCACCTGTACATACATACTCAAGGTGTTTGTTGAGGAAGCTGATCCTTTTGCTAATGTTTTAACATAACCTGTTGTTAACTCATCGCTGTAAAACGAGCCTGTCAAGACATGATTTTTTAAAATTTCAGTAAGTACGTCAACTGGTACTGCATCTAAATTGGCAAAGCCATTTGCGCTCAAAAATGCTGCAAATTTGTCGTTTGTTGGCGCAAATACAGTGTAATCTCCTGCGCTGTTAAAAGTTGAAGTTAAACCACACTTGTTAAGAGCGCTTACCAAAGTGCTTAAATTTGGATTGCTAGACGCAATCTCAGCAATAGTTCCTGGATTGTCACTGCTGCTGCTGTCCTTACTACAGGATACCACTACCGTACAAAGTGCAATAAATGCAAAAGTTTTCAATAATTTTTTCATCGTTTATTTGTTTTAAGATTTCGACAAAGCTATTGTATTTTTGTTGAACAAAAAATAACTTATGTTAAACAAAATTAAATTTATGAAAAGTTTAACGCTTTTGTTTAGTGTTATAAACCAGTTGTGTACCAACAAATTACCGTTTTTACTGCTTACTTTGTTTTAGAGTAGGTCCTTAATGTTAAACAAAAAAAACAAACTAAAATAATTTTTAGTTGTGTTTCGCGTTATAAGTAAACAGTTATTTTTGTTACCTCTAATTATATTGTAAAATGTACACTAAACTTTCAATTGCGTTATTACTGATTACTTTTTCGTTATATGGTCAAGAATATAATAAACTTGACGAAAACGGACTCAAACAAGGAATATGGAAAGGAATCTATCAAGAATCCAAACGACCACGTTATGAAGGAACTTTTGAACATGGAAAAGAAATAGGATTGTTTAAGTTTTTCGATGACACAAAAGCAGGTACGGTAATCGCGACACGAGAATTTAATGCAATCGATCAGTCGTGTTATACTATTTTTTACAACCAAAAAAGCAATAAGGTAAGTGAGGGCAAAGTAGTTAATAAAGCGTTTGAAGGAGAGTGGAAATACTATCATGAAGATTCAACGGTGATCATGACGCTAGAACAGTACGTCGGGGGAAAATTAAATGGGGTTCGTAAAGTTTTCTATCCTAGTGGTAAAATTGCAGAAGAGGCGACCTACGTAAACGGTCAAAAAGAAGGCCCGTATAAAAGCTATACCGAAAATGGAGTGCTATTAGAAGAAACAAATTATAAAAATGGTGAATACGATGGTCCTGCAATATTTAGAGCACCATCGGGCGAAATTGCAAGTCAAGGCCTATACAAAAACGGAAAGAAAGTGGGGATGTGGAAGGTCCTCGAAAAGGGCAAACTCAAAGACGTCAACATGAACAAACAAGGCAAGAAATTCCAAAAAAGAGTTAAACCGCTTCAAGATTCCAAATAATGAAGTAATTTTGCAGCTAAATTTTGCTGTAACATGAAACGAGTTGTTGTTGGTCTTTCGGGTGGTGTTGATTCCAGTGTCGCTGCTTATCTGTTAAAAGAGCAGGGCTATGAGGTTATCGGACTTTTTATGAAAAATTGGCACGATGACTCGGTTACCATTTCCAATGAATGTCCGTGGCTCGAAGATAGCAACGATGCACTACTCGTAGCAGAAAAACTAGGTATTCCTTTCCAAACCGTTGATTTGAGCGAACAATACAAAGAAAAAATCGTCGACTACATGTTCAAAGAATACGAACAAGGTCGAACGCCAAATCCTGATGTACTTTGTAATCGCGAAATTAAATTTGATGTGTTCATGAAAATCGCATTGGAATTAGGAGCGGACTTCGTAGCAACAGGGCATTATTGTCGCAAAGGCGAAGTGGAAGTGGATGGAAAACGGACCTATCAATTAATCGCGGGCAAAGACAATAATAAAGACCAATCTTATTTCTTGTGCCAATTGTCGCAAGAACAATTAGCAAAGGCATTATTCCCAATAGGCGAATTAACCAAACCCGAAGTACGGGAAATAGCACTAAAACTGGATTTAGTAACCGCCGAAAAGAAAGATTCACAAGGGCTGTGTTTTATTGGTAAAGTTCGTTTACCCGAATTTTTGCAACAACAATTACAACCGAAAGAAGGGCTGATTTATGAAATTGATGCCAATGACGCACTATACCAGCAAACGCCACCAGCTTTCTCCTCTCTTGAAGAACAACTAATTTTTGAATCAAAGGGAATAACCTATACCCCAAAGGACGGAAAGGTAGTAGGCAAACATCAAGGGGCACATTATTTCACCATTGGACAACGAAAAGGACTAAACGTTGGCGGCACGAAAGAAGCGCTCTTCATCATCGCAACCGATGTGAAATCCAATAGTATCTATACGGGACAAGGAGCGAACCATCCAGGCTTATTCAAAAAAACATTGCGAGTACAGTCTTCCGAAGTGCATTGGATTCGTCAAGACTTAAGATTGAAAGTAGGGCACTCGATGGAGGTAATGGCCCGAATCCGTTATCGCCAGGCGCTACAAAAAGCAACATTGTATCAATTTGCTAGTGGATTATATGTGTCATTTGAGGAACCACAATCCGCCATCACCGAAGGACAATTCGTCGCATGGAATATTGGAGACGAATTAGTTGGTTCAGGAGTTATTTCATAAATTAGCGCTTTACAAACCGTAAAGCATGAGTAAAAAAATCCTTTTATTTTTTCTGTTATACAGTTGCAATGGCTTTTCTCAAGAAGACGCCTGGGTGTATTTCAATGATAAACCCAGTGCCCAAACCTTTATAGACAATCCTTTGTCCATGCTAACGCAAAGAGCATTGGATCGAAGAACCAATCAAGGGATTGCTTTGGATATTACCGATGTGCCGATTGAACAGAGTTATATTGATAATGTGGCAAACACGCCAGGAATTAGTATAAAAGCGAAATCAAAATGGCTAAACTGTTTGCACGTTCGCGGCAGTAGTTCAGATATCCAAGCCTTATCCTCCTTTCCATTTGTGGATCACATTCATTTTGCTAATACTACATTGAATGCTAAATCAAACTCGGATTATACTTTCAGTTTGGTTAATAAACAAATGGAAACAGCGGCCAACTTTGCCTATGGAAATTCAGCCAATCAAATTCAAATGCTAAATGCACAAACGTTGCACGAAGCCGATTATACCGGAAATGGTAAAATTATTGCCGTTTTGGATTCCGGATTTATCGGAGTGAATACAATTGCGCCTTTCAGTAGGTTTTTTACCAACGGACTTTACCTTGGAGGCTATAACTATGTAGCAGGAAATACCGATGTGTTTACGGCGCATAATCACGGTACGATGACGCTTTCTTGTATGGTGGGGTATGTCGATGGCCAATTAGTAGGGACCGCTCCCGACGCGCAATATTATTTATTCGTAACCGAAGATGCCTTTGGCGAAAATCCTGTAGAAGAAAGTTATTGGGTGCAAGCAGCTGAAGAAGCCGATCGGTTAGGAGTAGATGTGATTTCAACGTCTTTAGGGTATTTTGAATATGATAGGCCTGTTTATAGTCATACTTATAATGAAATGACGGGTAATGTTGCTTTTGCATCACAAGGAGCAAATATTGCTTTCAACAAAGGTATGATTGTGGTTGCTAGTGCCGGGAATTCAGGGGCAGGGGCGGAGCCGCATGTTGGTGTGCCAGCAGAAGCCACTAATGTGTTTGCTGTCGGAGCAGTAAAAGCCGATAGAACGTATGCATCTTTTAGCTCTATTGGTCCCAGTTTTGACGGCAGGATTAAACCTGATGTAATGGCACAAGGAGAAAACGCAGTGCTTTCAACAATAACAGGTGTAATCACTACAGCTAGTGGAACATCCTTCTCTTGTCCTATTATGGCAGGCGCCATAACTTGCTTCTGGCAAGCTATTCCCTGGGCAACCAATGCTCAAGTCCTCGATTTTGTAAAACAAGCTGCGGATAGATTTACGCTGCCTGATGCGTATTATGGGTACGGAATTCCAAATTTTCAAACAGCCTTATCTATAGCTTCGCTTTCAGTAGAAGAGCATAGTAAAAACAGTTTTAAAGTATATCCAAATCCAGCAATCAATCAAGTAATGTTTTCGCT
>Ga0114967_10003712_pt1 | contig 12483 bp, 11 predicted proteins | sample M_130628_MF_Meta_FD_92639 | JGI IMG/M metagenome (GOLD analysis project Ga0114967, IMG submission 92639) | Freshwater microbial communities from Lake Montjoie, Canada to study carbon cycling - M_130628_MF_MetaG | ecosystem: Environmental > Aquatic > Freshwater > Lake | place: Lake Montjoie... | reverse complement strand
GCTGTTCAACTGTCGCGCCATCACGAACGATAGCCACTGGAGTTGTGCCTTCCCGTCCAGCTTTAATCAGTGCCTTAGATACTTCTGTTACTCGATCCGCGGCGTTGTGCACCACGAGAGTCACAAGGGGATCAATATGTAATGTCCAATCAACCGTGGGGGAATCAGCATCGATGATCCGAACCTCACGGGTGCGACCACCAGTTAGCGATACTCCGACATGTGCGGCAACTGCAGTTAATGGCGAAACTCCAGCAGCAACTTCAAAAGCGTGTCCGGTTTTTGCTAACGCAGAAGTTTCCATAGCCAGGCGACCGTCCAGAACGGGATCACCAGAAAGTAGTCGCACGACTTGCTGACCAACTTTTCGCGCATCAATTAAAACTTTGGTTCGGGCTGCTAGTGACAGTGGCGCACCAACATTGTCGATGGCAACCAAAACTTGACCGGAAGAAATCAATTCAGCGAGCGCAGTGATGTCCTCATCAACTACTACGACGTCAGCGGCCTGAAGTAGCCGATGAGCACGTACCGTTAACAGATCAGGGTCGCCAGGTCCGGCCACCACAAAAGACACTCCGACAGCAGCAGATACCTGCGAGCTAGCCATTTACACACCTACCTTGTTTGTGTACTTGCAGCTTTGGGAAGTCATTTATTAACCCACATTCGCTTGCGTCAACGCAGATTGTGATTTACGTTGCTCGTGGAATGCAAGTATCTGTAATTCCGTCGCTAAATCAACGCGACGCACATCAACACCAGTTGGAACTTCGATTTGTACTGGTGCAAAATTCAAAATACTTGTGACGCCATTACGAACCATCAAGTCACAAACTTCTTGGGCGGCGGCGCCTGGTGTGGCAATAACTCCAATGGACGCTTTCGAACTCATTACTACCTGAGCCAATTTAGAAATGTCTTGCACGACAATTTCCTTTCCAGCAACAGTGACCGGATGACCAACTAGATCTTTATCTGTATCGAACAATCCAACAACGCAAAATCCACGCGATGCAAAACCTGGGTAGCCAGCAAGAGCATGTCCTAGGTTTCCAATACCAACAATCACAACGGGCCACTCTTGCGTTAAACCGAGCGCGCGAGCAATTTGATAAAGCAAAAATTCGACGTCATAGCCGACACCACGTGTTCCATACGAACCAAGAAATGACAGATCCTTGCGAAGTTTTGCGCTAGACACACCACTGGCCTCGGCCAGTTCTTCGGACGAGACCAGAATTACACCACGAGCAGTTAGCGATACGAGGTTGCGGTGATACATAGGCAGGCGACTCACAGTTGCATCGGGGATCGCACCGCGAGAACTTAGGTGCGTTTTAGGAGCCTGTGAAAGCGCCATGAAATCCACCCCTCTAGTGACCGTATGGCGATTAGGTTATGCGCTAATTCGCTGAGTGCAAAATTGGCGCGGATACCCCAATTCGTGCTAGGGCAATTAGGGATTTTAGGTGTGGCAAACGTGAAAATTGTGATTTGACTAGGAGCGTTTTTTAGCTGGGTTTTTTTGATAGTGCGGCGCGTAATCGCTGTTCGTTCACGCGCCACTTGTCGTGAATCTTGCCATCGATTAATACCACTGGGATTGATTCAAAGTATTGATCAGCGAGCTGCGCATCGTCCAGGATTGATAATTCACTCCACGTTTCGCCAAGTTCCGTGCACACTTTAGCAATTATTAACCTTGCGTTCTCACATAAGTGACACTCTGGTTTTGCTATGAGAACCAGTCGTGAATCCATGTTTTTACTTCCTTCGAGTTGCACCCAGTGTGGCACATTGCATTTCAAGTTCCCAGTAAGGATTTCCCAGTACGCTTTAAAAGTGACTGCAAGCGATCATGTAAAAAATCAGGCCGATCTGCGCCAGAGCGCAGCTAACGAACCTTTGATTGAGTCCCAAAACATCGGTGCATTTTTTGACATTGATAACACCATTATGCGTGGCGCCAGTATTTTTCATCTTGCCCGTGGTCTTTTTGCGCGAAAATTTTTAAGCGCCACAGACTTAGCAAACTTTGCAATTGCGCAAGGAAAGTTTTTAACTTACGGTTCCGAGAATTTGGCCGACATGGCACGAATCACAGAAAATGCCTTGTCGTTTGTTACTGGCAGATCAGTTGAACAAGTAACTGCGCTATCTGAAGAAATTTTTGATGAAATCATGGCTGACAAAATTTGGCCAGGTACTGTGCAACTAGCTCAAATTCATCTTGCCGCGGGACACCAAGTTTGGTTAGTTTCGGCTGCGCCTATCGAGCTCGCTAACATCATCGCTACCAAACTTGGATTATCTGGGGCAATTGCCACGGTGAGCGAAATAGAAAATGGCAAGTACACCGGAAAGTTAAAAAATCCACCGATGCATGGTGAGCAAAAAGCACTCGCAGTTTCGCAACTTGCCGAGGAAAAGGGAATTGATCTCGATCACAGTTTTGCGTATTCAGATTCCAGTAACGACATACCCCTACTGAGCAGTGTTGGAAATCCAACTGCGATAAATCCGGACTCTACTTTGCGAACTCATGCGAATTCTCATAACTGGCCAATTCACGATTTTCGCCGCCAGCGTCTAGTAAAACGTTACGGGATACCAGTTGGCGCAACAGCCATTGCATTAGTAGGCGCGGGTGCCGGGCTCGCAATTGCGGCATCCCGGCGCTCCCGCGCCTGAAGATTTTTCTGTAAAGGTTATTTACTTTTATTTCGACGCTGTGAACGCGTCTTCTTAAGCATCTTGCGATGCTTCTTCTTGGCCATGCGCTTGCGGCGCTTCTTAATCACGGAGCCCATTTGGACCACCTTTACATTTGTTGTTCACTGCGAGTCTACGCACTTAACTTGGGGGAAATTACGGCGCACTTAATTCACAAATGCAGCCGGTTCATTAGCCAGCTTCGACGAATGATTCTTGTAAGTAGGTGTGAACTGATTGTTCTGGAATTCGAAATGAGCGACCAACTTGAACTGCTGGCAACTCACCGCTGTGAACCAATCGGTACACAGTCATTTTTGAAACTCGCATAGCGGTTGCAACTTCAGCAACGGTTAAAAACCGAACCTCTCCGAGCGGACGTTCATTAGATGCACCCATAGGTCACCGACACCATTCTGTGCGAGTTAAGCACCGGCTTCCCCTCCGGGCTGAACATCACACTTGTACGTAGATGCTTACATTAGTGGCGAATGGGGCTCAAGTGAAAGTCAGATTAAGAACTCATCAAGTTACATCGGTGTAACTTGGACACCTCTCGAAAGAACTTCGACCTCTTCTTATTAGCTCGCGGTAGTCATGATTTACATCTAGCCTTTTGAAATTAAGGAGCGCAAGAACAGCGCCAAGTTCGATGGCTTTTCTGCCATTCGACGCATTAAATACGGGTACCACTGCTGGCCATACGGAACATAAATTCGTACCCTGTGACCGAGCTCTGCGAGGCGAAGTTGCTCTTCGGGGCGCACCCCAAGAAGCATCTGGAATTCAAAAGAGGACTTATCGCGGCCACTACTTAGTGCAAGAGCCTGGCCAATTTGAATTAATCGAGGATCATGTGTGGCCAACATTGGGTACGCACTGGACTCAATTAGATTTCGCATGCTGCGAACATATGCTTTGTCGATTTCGATGCGCTCTACATATGCAACGTCGGCGGCTTCAGCGTAGGCACCTTTGCATAACCGGATTCGAGAATCTTGATAAGAATACGCAGCAACGTCATCTTCGGTGCGAAGTAGTTGCGCTTGCAGCACCCCACCAGTAGTTGGGTATTCAGTTCGAATTGCGGAGAGGATTCGAAGTGTTGAGTCAATTGTGGCGTGGTCTTCCATGTCGAAAGTAACAGTTGTTCCAACAGCTTTTGCGACCGCACAAATTGCAAGCCCGTTTTCTAGGGCAATTTTTTCACCATCTGCGCCAAGTGCCTGGCCGACTGCTGATAACTTAACTGAGACTTCAGCAGTTCCAGTTAAGCCCGAACTTGAGAGTGCATTCAGCACATCTTTGTAATCAGAAACTGTTGCATCAGCTGCCGCGCGATCTAAGGTGTCTTCGCCCAAGCGATCTACGGAAGCTAACAAACCATTGTCATGTAAGCCCTGCACTGTGGAAATAACATCCGCTGTAGTAGTTCCGGCTACAAATCGTTTTACCACACCACGACTAAGTGGCGATGTAGAAACTAGGTGCTCCAACTTTTCACTTCGGGATGCCGCAACTAATAATTCGCGAAGCATGATTCTCCTGCCGTATTAGACCTTGAGTTACGGCCTAGTCTTAACTTTACGCTTAATTTTTAGTCATGCATCGTCAGGGAACCAGTCCAACCGGCGCAGAATTAGCCCTTCGCGAAGTGCCCAAGGGCAAACTTCCAAGACAGTTAACCCAAGAAATTCCATAGCTTCTTGCGCAACAATCGCGCCCGCGACCAATTGCTCAGCTCGCCCTGTTGATACCCCGGGTAATTGAGCGCGCTGCGCGAAAGTCATTTCACTCAACTTTGGTACCCACGTATTTAACGTTTTTAGCGTGAGTTCACGCTGCACGCGCGGACCTTCACTTGACGGAGCTGCGCCTCCGATTCGGGCTAGTTGGCGAAAGGTTTTACTGGTTGCGACTGCATGCTCAAAATCGAGATTTTTTAGCTCTGAGAAATCTTGTTCAAATGTCCTCTTAATGTGTTTGCGCAACAATTTTATTTCATCGCTGCTTGGAACTTCGCCGGAGAAGAAGTCCCGCGTTAGCCGGCCAGCACCCAGCGGTGTTGTCTGCGCCAGAACAGGATGTTCGTCTGCGCCATAGGCCACTTCGAATGAGCCGCCACCAATATCAGCTACTAATAACTGTCCGGAGGACCAGCCAAACCAACGCCGCACAGCTAGAAAAGTCAGGGCGGCTTCGTGTTGGCCCGTTAGAACCTGGAGTTCGATTCCAGTTTCTCGTTTAATTTTGGCCAAAATCGAATCAGCATTTTTTGACTCACGGATCGCTGAGGTCGCGAATGCCAGCAACTCATCGCAGGCATGATCTTTTACGTAGGCATTGCATTCGCGAAGCACGCTTATTAAAGATTTGACCGATGACCTAGTTAATGCGCCATCATTTTTTAATTGCTCAGCCAATCTGAGTTCGTACTTCTGTGACATCGCTGGTACTGGCGCTGCACCTGCATAAGCATCAACGATCAGAAGATGTACCGTGTTTGACCCAACGTCTAACACAGCCAATCGCATACTCAAAACTGTACTGGTGTGTCGAGTGCAAGGTGCGCAAGCACACCACAGCACATTAGAATTCATTTGTGGTTGAAAAGAATCCTGATTTCCCTCGCGCGTGGGTAGAGTTTGTTGATCCTGAAGATGAGACAAATTTATATCGATGCGATTTAACTTGGCTCACAAGTCGTTGGACTTGTATTTGGGGAAATGGCTGCAAAGGTATCGACAAGGAAAACCCTGACGTGGGTTGTTGCACCCTAGGCGCGCACATAGCGGACAAAGAAGACTTTAAGAATACAAAAAAATATGCAGCCATGCTGACACCTGACATTTGGCAAAACCACAAAGAGGGTCACAAGAACGGCATGTTTGAAAAAGATGATGAAGGCGATCGCAAAACTCGAGCCTTTAACGGCGCCTGCATTTTTCATAATAGAAATGACTTTGAAGGCGGCGACGGCTGTTCACTACATATCCTGGCCGGAAAACTTGGGGTAAATCCTTTGGTAACAAAGCCGCAAGTATGTTGGGAACTTCCAATTCGTCGCACTTTCGAAGAAGTTACGCGACCTGATGATGTGGAAATAACGGTCATAGGTATCGAGGAATACACTCGGCGTGGCTGGGGTCCAGGCGGAGTGGATCTCGATTGGTATTGCACAACCGCTACCGAAGCGCATGTTGGTGCTCGCGCGGTTTATCAGTCTTACGAACCAGAACTCACAGCCCTCATGGGGAAAAAGGCCTACAAAATTTTGGCTGAGCACTGCAACGCTCGCGAAGAGGTTATTGCGGCTGCGAAGGCAACAAATAACACCCGAGCAATCAAGTACCTAGCGATCCACCCAGCTACACCTAAATAGTTCTCGTAGCGCGTATTTGATTGTCTGTGCCAACCCGTAATGTAAGGGCATGGCGAAAGTAGCGCGTCCAAGCTATAAGTGCACCGAGTGCGGCTGGGCTGGTCACAAATGGGTTGGGCGTTGTCCAGAATGCCAAGCCTGGAGTTCTGTTACCGAATCAACAAGTAGCGCGAGCAGCGCGGGACTTCGTACTTCAACTGCTGGAGTAGCTCCTGGGAAACCCGCTCGTCCTGTCAAAGACATTCCGCTTGGTGAAGTTGAACGAACCTCTACAGGTATCGAAGAATTTGATCGGGTCTTAGGCGGCGGTTTAGTGGCTGGTCAATGTGTACTTGTAGCCGGCGAACCTGGTGTTGGAAAATCTACGTTGTTACTGGAAGCCGCAGATAAGTTTGCGCGATCTGGTAGCAAACCGCGGCGAGTGCTTTACATTTCTGGAGAAGAATCGGCTGAACAGATTGGAATTCGAGCACGGCGTATTGGTGTTAATGCCGAGACGCTTTTAATCGCAGACGAAACTGACTTAGCTGTGCTACTTGGTCACGTAGAAGAGGTTGACCCAGATTTATTGATAGTAGACAGTGTGCAAACAATTGCCTCAGCTGAACTTGATGGCCGCGCAGGTGGCGTCGCACAAGTACATGAAGTGACTCAAGTATTGACGCGCGCGGCCAAGGGCCGCCGGATGCCACTACTACTAATTGGACAATCCACAAGAGAGAACTCTGTTGCAGGCCCTAGGTCCTTGGAACATCTTGTCGATACAGTTCTAACTTTTGAAGGCGACCGGGGAACACCGCTTCGCTTACTGCGTGCCAACAAGAATAGATATGGCCCTGCCGATGAAGTTGCATGCTTTGAACAAGCTGATGATGGCCTGCGCCAAGTTACCGATCCTTCTGCGCTATTTCGCTCGCAACGGGAACAGGCAATTCCTGGCACTTGTATTGCAATCACACTGGAAGGTCGTCGCGCATTACTCGTTGAAGTACAAGCGCTAACTACAACAAGTCCTGGAAATAACCCGATGCGACGAACAACTGGGTTTGAAAATGCGCGGGCCGCGATGTTAATAGCAGTGACCGAGCGAGCCGCCCGATTAAAACTCTGGGATAAAGACGTTTACTTAGCCACTGTTGCTGGCGCCAAGATTTCTGATCCAGGTGCGGATTTGGCTATGTGCTTAGCCATAACTTCCTCTGCTCGCGACAAGGCCTTGCCTATCGACTTAGTTGCCATTGGCGAAGTTGCACTCAGTGGTGATGTCAGGCCAGTGCCTGGGATGAATCAAAGACTCAGCGAAGCAGCTCGGATCGGTTTCAAAACTGCTCTGGTACCAAAAAGCACCAAGTTGCCACAGGGCGTAACCGGCCTTCGACTAATTGAAGTGAGTTCACTTGGCGACGCTGTTAACGCAGTCTGATTTATTTAATTCCTAAAAACCAGTTCATTTCACCATAGACTCATCTCAACTTTAGAAAGAAAGAGCTGTCGTGGTCGTCAAAAAGCAAGTTGATTCCGCTGAAGTTCTTCGTTCAGTTCTCGCTCAAGTTGCCCCAGGTACTGCGCTGCGCGATGGCTTGGAGCGAATTCTTCGCGGAAGCACAGGCGCATTAATTGTTCTTGGTCAGGACAGAGTAATCAGTGCGATAAGCAGTGGTGGCTTTGATGTGAACATCGATTTTTCGGCAACCCGACTTCGCGAATTGGCAAAGATGGATGGCGCCGTAATTTGTGACCGCGATGCACTCAAGATTATTTCGGCTGCGGTGCAATTGCTCCCAGATCCTAAAATTCCAACTGATGAACAAGGAACACGTCACCGTACGGCAGATCGTGTTTCGAGGCAATCAAATTTGCCAGTAATTAGCGTTAGTAAATCTATGAACATAATTGCGCTCTACTTAAATGGACGTCGCTATGTACTAGAAGATTCAGCAACGATACTTTCTAAAGCGAATCAGGCATTAGCAACTTTGGAGCGGTATCGAGCCCGCTTGGATGAAGTTGCCGGCTCACTTTCCACTTTGGAAATCGAAGACTTAGTAACTTCTCGGGATGTTTCAACTGTCGTGCAACGACATGAAATGGTTCGCAGAATTTCAAATGAAATTGCAGCTCATGTTATTGAGTTAGGTACTGACGGTCGATTGTTATCACTTCAACTTGAGGAACTTATTACGGGAACTCTGCCTGATTTGCGGTACGTCATTGCAGACTACCTACCAAGTAGTGGCAGAAAAGCCGATAAAGTCGGGGCGATACTGCAGAATCTTTCCGATTTGGATGCACATGAATTATTGGATGTTTCAAAAATTGCTGAAGTCATTGGCTTACCTAGTGACACAGAGTCCCTAGATAACTTGGTCCACCCTCGGGGTTTCCGCTTGCTCGCCAGAGTGCCACGATTGCCAGAGCAAATATTTGAAAACTTAATTGCTCACTTTGGCAGTTTGCAAAATTTGCTCTCAGCTTCGGCTGAAGAATTGCGAGATGTTGAAGGTGTGGGCGAAACAAGAGCCCGCGCAATTCGGGAAAACTTATCAAGAGTGGCCGAAGCAAGTTTGTTAGAGCGTTACGTATAACTTCTGCGAAGTTAACTCGGTACTTACTGGTGCAAAGAAAGGGCTACCGTTTCCGGTAGCCCTTTCTTTCTAGTCGACTAACTAACGAGGTCTTTCATAGCCGATTCATTTTCCTTGCGTGCGACACCAATTAGGTATCCAATAACAAGGGCAATGAATGGGATTGCCATTAACACGGTACCCGTCATGCTTTGTGCCCAGGCGGTAACCGTTGGGTCAACATCAGGTGCTGTAGTGCCAGCTAGAAGTGCAAAGCGTGACATCAGTAAATACAGGCCGAATGCCAATCCAACTAGACCGAGCAACGGAGCAATTAATCGAGTAAACACTCCTTCGCCTTCTGCATTCTTAGAGAAGAATGCGATCACGGAGATGCTAACCATAATTTCAACCAGAACGATTGCAATTACTGCCAATCCACTCATCCAGTAGAACAGATTAAGAATTGGATCTAAGCCATTTAACTGGAAGTAGAGGATGACCAATATTGACAACACTGATGTGACGATCGATGCATTCTGAGGTGCGCCACGGCCATTAACTTTTGCCATTGATTCTGGTAAAACTCCACCACGGCCAAGTGCGAACAAGTACCTTGATGCTGAGTTCTGGAATGCGACAGTAGCTGCGAACAAGCTAGTAAGAATTAACCAACCGATTAGGGTTCCTAGCCAAGTTCCTACTGACTGATTTGCAACTGTGATAAGTACGTTAGCCGGATTCGCTAGAGGCATTCCATCCACCGACGACCATTCAACAGTTTTGTTAACGGCTTCAGATGCACCCATCGCCGTCACTATGCCGAAGGAAACGATGGCGAAGATTGCTGTGATAATTCCAACAGCTAGGTAGGTAGCACGCGGAACCGAATGCTTAGGATTCCTCGTCTCTTCACCGTAAATTGCGGTTGCTTCGAAACCAATAAAGGACGCAAAGGCAAATGCAAATGCAATACCGGCTGTGCCAAGGAGTCCACCAGCAAAGATGCTGCTAGGTGAAAATGATGCTGCAAGATTCCAACCTTCTGGTCCGCCATCAACTAAAGCTGCAAGTCCAGCTAGAAGCATCGAAATAATCTCAGCGATCATTAATACGCCAAGAACTTTTGCGCCAACATCAACACGAAGTATTGATAATACTGTTGCAATCGCTAAAGCAAGCAGTGACCAGAAATACCAAGGAAAATCAATGCCAAACTGCGCTGCCATTTGGCCAGCAGCAATAGCACCAAAGAATCCATAAACTGCCCATTGCACAGTTAGGTAGGCGACCATTGAGACAAAAGCAGATCCGACGCCAGCATTTTTACCCAACCCACGACCTACGTATGCATAAAAAGCACCAGCATTTGTCACGCGATGTGTCATCGCGGCATAGCCAACACTGAATAATACGAGCACTAGACCAACAAGCAAATAGGCGCCAGGTGCTCCTGCCCCACTACCCAATACGATGGCGACCGGAACTGCGCCAGTCATACCAGCCAATGGTGCTGCTGCTGCGATTACAAAGAAAACAATTCCAAAAATTCCAATTGTTCCCTTTTGAAGGCTTTTGCCATCAGTGGCGGCCTTAGTTTGATTACTTGACACAGGTTCCTCCCAGAGTCCTAACTGTCCAATACACCCGCTGCGAGATCGAACGGATACGAATGATATTGGCAGATTTCTGCTTTTCACGGGGTTAATTCGAGAAATTTTCTAAAAAATACTGGCGAAATCTGGGTGAATTGCGCGTGTCGCTAGTTACGCAGGTCCTAATGGTTCATTTGCACCCTAACGAATAGTTAATTCGGTAATTGGGGTGGTTTCCAAACCACTTAGCTGAGGCAATCACCTCCTGGAAAACTTTCTCTTGGTAGATATTTGCTGATACTTTCGTAGGCATGTAAAGCCAAGGGCTTAGGGTTAAATTAGTAACTTCTACATCACAAGTTTAGTCAAAGGTACTCTCACGGAACCGGGAAGATGTGACAAGCACATGAACGCAGTCTTAATTAGTCATGAGGAAGCCGGCAGACCCGGTGTCATTGGAGACATTCTCAAAACGCGTGGTATCGAAACCGAACGACACATAATTCTTGGCACCGATGGCGAACTCAACCTGGAGTTTCCTGATCTATCTGGATTTGATTTCATAATTTCCTTTGGCTCTTTTTACAGTGCATATGATCCAGAGGTTGCTAATTGGGTAGATGCTGAAGAAGAGTTGATAAATCGAACCTTTGATCAGGAGGTACCCTTTCTTGGTGTTTGCTTTGGCGGACAAGTGCTGGCAAAAGCAGTAGGTGGCAGTGTTGAAAAGTCCGATGAACTTGAACTGGGTGAGCTGCACATAAAGGAAACTTCACTGGGATTACCTTTTCCAGAGGGGCCCTGGTTTTCTTGGCACAGTGATCGAATGATTCTTCCGGACCACATTGAAGTTTTGGCGGAAACGCCTTCGGCCGTACAAGTCTTTCGACATAAATCAGCTGTTGGTCTCCAGTTTCATCCTGAGGCCACAACTGACTTGGTTCAAGCCTGGTTAGACATCGGCGGCGCGAACTACCTGCCTTCTGGCATGACAACCGAATTATTGATGACTAATCTGCAGTCCATTTCCAACGAATCTGCGCAAAACTGTGAAATTTTAGTGGACTGGTTTATTTCGGAATACGTGGCGGCTCAAAGGTCTTAATTAGTCCTTAGCAAGACGAGCCCAATCTAACAAATTAATGGTTCATTTGTACCCTAACGAATATTTCGTACTACGATGATCGCATGCCTGAACTACATGGATTTATGCCACCGCTTACTCCAACTGGCAAAAGTGGAATTATTCCGCAAATGCCTTGGTATTACAGCGGTACTTTGCTAACTGTCGAGTACTTAACTGATCCTGCGAATGTTCGCGCGATCCTGCCACCAGATATCGATCTTGCGCCAGACCAGCCTGGCGCTGTTGCTTTGATTTGGGCCGATTGGCAATCTTGCAGTGAAGGTGGTGCTGAACTACTTGATCCGATTCGCTCGCAGTATCTGGAAACTTTTGCAGTAGTGCGCTGCTCTTATGAAGGCGTTACTTACAGCCGCTGTGTGGCAATTTGGGTCACTAAGGATTTTGCGATTGCCCGTGGTTGGTATCAGGGGTATCCAAAGAAAATTGGCTCGGCACATGTCACCCGAATTTTTAATCGTGGCAAAGCATCCCCTCGCCTAGAGGCTGGCGCCAAGCTTGGCGCAACGTTATCTGCTTACGATCACAGGCTTGCATCTGCTGTTGTAACGCTTCGCGAACCATCTGAAACCAACGGATTTGTAAACGGTCATGCGATGTTGCACAGCCGTTTCATGCCGTCAATCACAAAAGATGCCGGCCTATCTATGGATCAATTAATAACTATGCATGGAATAGATGCAGACCTTGGACAAGCTTGGAAGGGTGATGCCGAACTTGTCCTTGGTGATTCGCAATGGGATGAACTAGCTTCGATACTTCCAGTCAGCAAGATACTTGGTGGCTATTACCGCGAAGTTGGAGTTACCTTCGCTGGCGGCAAATTAATTGCTGACCGTTCAAAGCCGATCTAGTAGTCCCAAATATATTCATCTAGTTCCCAAGACGTAATTTCGCGAGTACTTGGGTCCGGAACCTCTGCTTCGTAGCGCTCAATTTCATCGCGCTTCAAAGTTAAGTGTGTAGAAATCACAGTTGAACCCATCAGATCTGCAAAGAGTGGGTCTGCTTCGAGGGCATCTAGTGCTGCCGTAAATGTAAGTGGAAGTAATGGATCCGATTCATCTTCGTAAGCCCAACCTT
>Ga0114967_10003709_pt1 | contig 12492 bp, 8 predicted proteins | sample M_130628_MF_Meta_FD_92639 | JGI IMG/M metagenome (GOLD analysis project Ga0114967, IMG submission 92639) | Freshwater microbial communities from Lake Montjoie, Canada to study carbon cycling - M_130628_MF_MetaG | ecosystem: Environmental > Aquatic > Freshwater > Lake | place: Lake Montjoie... | reverse complement strand
CGGAACCGCTGGCGGAACCGCTGGCGGCACCGGTGGCGGCTTCGGCAGCGGTTCGCTCCTGTCAGATGCCAACTCTCTAGCCCGCCTCCAGGCTCAGGCCGACGCTTCGGCACGGGGCCTGGGCAGTCCGCTGCAAAATGGAGCTTGGGAAACCTACACCAGCAACAACATGGTGGGACCCGAATTCTCGATCAACATGTCGAGCACCAAGGGGCGGTGGACGGTCTCCTCTGATCTCAAGTTCACAGCGGGTCTCAACTGGCAGAACAACATCTACCGTGGCAGCAACTTCCCCGATTCGCTCGCCGCTGACTACTTCCGCACGACGTTCACCACTGCGAACGTTGTCACCCAGTCGAGCGGTCTGACTGGCGGCCAGCAGACGGCCAACATCCAGGGAGATCCGCTGCTGATCCAGATCTACGGTGTGGGCTCGCACAACGCCACCAACTCCGCAGAGCACAACTTCACGTTTACGCCGATCGGCGAATGGCGGCTCGGCACGCAGTTCCGCGTCAGCCAGGGGATCGTGCTGCACGCCGGCTACACCGGCATGTGGATGGGTCAGATCGCCCGGGCCAGCACCAATACGGCCTTCCTCTCGAAGGTCGATCTGGTCAGGCAGAGCGTAGCGAATCCTGGCTACAATCCCGGTGTCGTGCTGACCGACGGCGCTGGCAATCCGGTTCTCGATTCGAACGGCCAGCCGATCATCGTCGGTTCCAACGATCCCTCGGCTCCGGTCGACAACACTCGCACCACCGTGCAGGAAGTTCCTGTCCGCTACAGCCGGATCGGTGCGGCTCCGACCTCGGTGCAGAACTACGTTCTCTCCAACGGCCTCGACTTCGGCATCGAAGTCAAATATTAAGCCGCGATCGTGGGCGGAGTTGCCGCCCACGGCCGCTGCGAGATCACGGGGAAATCGCCGTTGGTATTCGCTGGGGAGCGATACCAACGGCGAGCTCGTTTCTGCCGGCAGCTGAATGGCCCTTGTGAGCAGGGCAGAGGCTCAGTCGCGGTCGAAGCCGGCGTCGATCCAATCAGCGGTGGCCCCCTTGGTCTGCGAGAGTTTTTCCAGCCGGGCCGCAAGCGGCTGCCACAGCGGTGTGGCGGGGGCAATCTGGATCTCCTCCGGCAGGGGCGAAGGCAGCCCCTCGGCATCGACCTGCACGAAGCCGAGCAGGCCATCCATCCAGGGGAGCGTGTGGCCGGGCAGGGGCATCCCCACCACGCCCACCGTCAGGTAGCACTGCCGCACCTGCAGCACCGCCCCCCGCATCTCCACCAGCGTTCCCACCGGCACGCTGCGCCGGCATTCGAGCCCCAGCACGCGTCTGAGCATCAGGTTGGCCTGCGGGCCCACGCCGCGGCAGCCGGCGGCGTAGGCCGCCTCGAGGCAATAGCGCAGCAAGCTGCCGGCATAGAGCGTGCCGTGATGGTTGGCATCGGCCGGCAGCACGAGCCGGTGGCTGAGCGTTTCAAATGGGGCTGGCATGCCGGCATTCTAGCTGTCTGTGGAAAAAGCCATCGATGGCCTTTTTCGACGACTTCGACCGCAGGAAACGCCGAGGGATCCCTGGGTCGACGGGCATCGCATCCGGCGATGCGGCACTGTATCCACAGTCTGCTAGCAGACTCTGCGTCCCCTCACCACCCCGCGGCCGCGGCGGGCCGCAGCGGCAGCGTTTTGCGGGCAAAGTCGGGGTCGATCCGCGACAGCTCCTCCCGCATGATCGAAATCGTGCGACGGATCTGATCGGGGGTGTGGCGCGAGGTGATGAAAAACCGCAGGCGGGTGGCCCGCTCCTCCACCGCAGGGTAGAGGATCGGCTGCACGCTGATGCCCCGGGCAAACATCGCCAGCGAAAGCCGCAGACTGTTGAGCGAGTTGCCGAGGATCACCGGCACGATCGCCGAGCCCCCCGACGAACCGGTGTCGAAGCCGGCTTCGTTGGCCAACTGCAGAAAGAGTTTGGCGTTGGCCAGCAGCTTGGCGGGTCGTTCCGGCTGGCGTTCCAGCACCCGCAGAGCTCCGAGAGCCGCTCCTGCCGCAGCCGGTGGCAGCCCCACGCTGTAAACAAAGCCCGGCACGGTGTACTTGAGCCAGCGGACGAGCGTTCGGGAGCCGGCGATGTAGCCGCCGCAGCTGCCCAAGGCTTTGGAGAGGGTTCCCATCCAGAGATCGACATCAGTCGGTGCCACGCCGTAATGCTCGCCAATCCCGCGGCCCCGCGGTCCCATCACGCCGATCGAGTGGGCCTCGTCGACCATCAGCAGCGCCTTGTGCCGCTTGGCCAGGGCGACGAAGCGGGGCAGATCGCAGTGGTCGCCATCCATGCTGTAGATCCCCTCCACCACCACCAGCACGCGCCTGTATTGGCCGCGCACCTGCCGAAGCAGCTCCTCGGCCGCCACGAAGTCGTTATGAGGAAAGGGGCGGCGCCGGGCTCCGGAGAGCACCGCACCCTGCAGGAGGCTGTTGTGGGCCAAGGCATCGTGCAGCACGAGATCTCCCGGGCCGACCACATGCCCGATCACGGTTTCATTGGTGGCATGGCCACCCACAAACGTGATGCAGTCCTCGGTGCCGACAAAGCGGGCGATCGCCTGCTCCAGTTCGCGGTGGATCACCTTCTCCCCCGACACCAGCCGGCTGGCCGACACGCTCGAGCCGTAGCGATCAAGCGCCACCTTGGCAGCGGCCGTCACCTCCGGCTCCCCCGACATGCCGAGGTAGTTGTAGGTGGCCCAGCTGATCATCTCCCGCCCGCCGATCTGCGTGCGGTCGTTGGTGAGCCCCTCGTGAATGCCGAAGTAGGGATCTTCGAGCCCGGCGTCGCGCACCATCGCGAAATTCTGTTCCAGCGCCCGCACTTCGGGAAACTGGCCGATGTCCCAGGTTTCCCGCGGCGGTTCGCCGCTGGTCGCGGGGGCCGGTGGCGTGGACTCACCCGGCAGCCTGTGGGACTGATTCGGCATGTGGTCGAGGATTGCCTCGGTCACTTCGCGGCAGGTTTCGATCTGCGGCAGCACCTGCTCGGGGAACCGGCCGCCGAAGGCCTCCTCGAGGTTCGCCACGATCTCCATCCGCTCCAGCGAATCGAGGCCCAGTTCCACGATGTTGGAATCGAGCGAGAGATTGCCGGCCCGCTCCTTGGCGATCCGCCGCACATGCTCGAAGACCGTCTCCACGATCTCGGGGGGCAGATCGCGATCGGGGCGCATTCCCCGGCTGGTTTCCCCGACGGGGCGCAGGCGCGCCAGGCGCGGCGCGGCTCCGCTGGAACGGGAGGGGGTGCCGGCTGGGCTGGCCGCCGTGGGGGCCGTGGTGGCGGCGGGGGCCAGCCAGCCGATCTGCTGCTCCACCACCTCGAGCGTGCCGTCGAGGAATTTTCGCTTGCAGGCGTGGCGCTGAATCTTGCCGCTCGAGGTTTTGGGGATGCTGTTGGGCCGCACCAGCACGATCGCCTCGAGAGCAATCTCATGCTCGATCGCCAACTGCCGGCGGATCTGGTCGAACGAAGCAGCCACCTCATCCGCTTCCCGCTTGCCGCGTTCCACCTCTGCCACCACCACAACCCGCTCGCGGCCATCCACATCGACGGAGAAAGCCGCCACAGAGCCGGCCCGCACCGTGGGGCTGGCCGCTTCGACCGAATGCTCCAGATCCTGCGGGTAGTGGTTGCGCCCGCGGACGATGATCAGATCCTTGAGCCTCCCGGTCACAAAGAGCTCGCCATTGTCGAAAAACCCGAGATCACCGGTGCGCAGGTAGGGCCCGGGATTGGGTTGCCAGGTTTTCAGTGACTGCGTGGCCGAACCGGCATCGGGCCGGGAGAGCATTGCCCCGAACGTGGCGGCCGTTTCGGCGGGCCGGTTCCAGTAGCCTTGGGCAACGCTCGGACCGCTCACCCAAATCTCGCCGATCATGTCCGGTGGGAGAGCCTCGCACGACTGCGGATCGACAATCCGCACATCCTGCCCATCGAGTTCGCGGCCGCTGCCGACGAGCCGCCGCGTGCCGGGAGTGGAGCCGTTGCGCAAAACGGCGGCGCCTGTCTCCACGGCGGCCGCATCGAAGGCCCGCACCACAGGCGCCTCGAATTTCATGCCGCCGGTGACCATCAGCGTGCTCTCGGCGAGGCCGTAGCAGGGGAAGAAGGCCTCGCGGCGGAAGCCGCAGGGTTCGAAGGCCTCGCAGAAGGCGTCGATCGTTTCGGGGCGCACCGGCTCGGCGCCATTGAAGGCGAGCGTCCAGCTGGAGAGGTCGAGCCCCCGCCGCTGTTCCGGCGTGATCTTGCGCACGCAGAGTTCATAGGCGAAGTTGGGACCACCGCTGATCGTGGCGCGGTATTTGGAGATCGCCTGCAGCCAGCGCAGCGGCTTTTGCAGGAAGGCCACCGGCGACATCAGCACGTTGAACCGGGCGCCATACAGCGGCACCAGAATCCCGCCGATGAGCCCCATGTCGTGGAAGCTCGGCAGCCAGAACACACCCGTCTGCGAGCGGGTGATCTCAAAGGCCTGCATGATCCGCAGGGAGTTGTGCAGCAGGTTCGTGTGCGAGAGCATCACCCCCTTGGGCGTGCCGGTCGAGCCGCTGGTGTATTGCAGGAAAGCGAGCGTGTCGCCGTCGATGTCGGGGCGTTCCCAGCGGTCGGCCCAGTCCCCCTCCAGTTCGCTGTCAACCTTCCAGAGCAGTTTTTCCAGGCTCGGCGCCGTGGCCCGCAATCCATCGAAACGGTCGAGCACCTCGCGCGTGGTCAGGGCCACCGAGGCATTGGCATCGGCAGCGATTGCCTCGATGCGTTCCACCGAGCGGTTTTTTCTGGGTGGATAGGCCGGCACCGCAATGGCGCCACCGTAGAGACAGCCCATGAAGGCGGCGATGAAATCGAGGCCCGAGGGGAACAGCAGCAGCACCCGCTTTCCCGACATGCCCGAGGCGATCAGCCAGGCCCCCAGCGCCCGCGCTTTGCGATCAAGCTCGGCGTAGGTGATGTTCAGTTCATCGTTCTCGCCATCGACGAGAAACATGAAGGCGCGTTCGTGCGGCCGATAGGAGGCCCGTTGACGCAGGAGATCGACAATCGTGTCGGCGAAAGACGCCTCGTTATTTGGATTGGGATTCACGTCGCGTGGGACCTCCGCCCACCCCCTGTCATGCCGTGTTTTGGTCCGTCATTCAGCCAACATTAGGGACTTCGGCAGGAGTTTGGCTACAAAATTCAGTTTAGGCCCTCCCGCCAGACAACCGGAAGTTTCGGTTTTTTCCCCAAGGGGCGGGGCCCTGAAAACAGGCCCCCAAGGCCTTACGACCGGCTCAATCGCTCCGCACCCGGACAGTTTTTCCGGCGGGGAAAGTGGGCACAATCGGGACAGCCGGTCAGGTCAGGCCCAGGTCCGCCCACTGGCCAGTTCGGCGCGGGTGAGAAAGTTGCCCACCAGACCTCCGATGACATCCCAGCGATCGTGCCGGCGCACCTCGATGTCTCCCTCGTGATTGATCCGCACCAGGCAGGTGTCGGTCAGGCCGGCCTGCCGCAACGCCTCTGGCGAGATCTCGTCCGGCTCCAGCATCGTCATCAACACCCGGCCGCTCATCTCGATGAATTTCGCTTGCAAGCGTCGTCTCCTCACTGAGGGTCATGTGGCGGTCGCCTCGACCACCATGCACAGTCCGGGCGGCGGCACTGTTAGCCGTTATCATCCTCGAGCGCAGGATCGGCTGCCAGTGGCAGCCCCGCCTCGCCCACTACGCGGTGGAATTCCCGTTCCAGCCGCACGAAGTCGTCGGGGGGAATGTCCTCCGCCCGCACCGAAGCCGCGAATCCCATGGTGCCATACATCTGTTCGACGGCGGTCCGGGCGGCGGCGGCCCGCTTGCCACCTGCCAGATTCACCAGCACTCCCCGCAGCAATTTTCGTCGGTGGCAGAAGACGGCGCGGACGAAGTCGTGGAAGCGGTCCAGATTTTCGATAGCAGCCCGGCGGGATTGATCCACCTCGATCCGCACAATTGCCGAATCGATCTTCGGTCGGGGCCAGAACACGCTCGGCGGCAGGATCCGCACGATCGACGAGCGGCACTGCGCACCGATCCAGACCGACAGGGCGTTGTAGGAATGACTGCCGGCGGTCGCCGTCATCCGCTCTCCCATTTCCCGCTGCACGGTGACCGTGGCGCTGGCAAAGGTGCGGGGCAGGGCGAGCAGATTCGAGATCACCGGGGTGGCCACACAGTAGGGCAGATTGGCCACCAGCAGCAGCCTGCCCCCTGGCGCGGCAGCGAGGGCCGCCTCCACCGTGGCCAGCAGGGCCGGGGCCAGCCGGTGTTTTGATTGCAGAGCATCCCCCTCGACGAGCGTCACGTTTTCAGCGTCGATGAGCCGGTCGCGGGCCAGCTGTGCCAAGCGGGAATCGACCTCGGCGGTCACTACCTGCCGGGCCCTCCCGGCGAGGCGTTCGGTGAGAGCGCCGGTGCCCGTGCCCACCTCCAGCACGACGTCGGCCGGTTCAATCGCCGCCTCGCGCTCGAGCACATCGAGCAGGTTGAGATCGACAAGGAAGTTCTGGCCACGGGAGGCATCGATGGAGAAGCCCACCTCGGTAAAGAGCTTCTTCAAATAAGCGGTGGTCTGCCGGGCAGGGCCATGAGCAGCCAGAGGAGCCTGTTCAGGAGGATCGGAGAGGGTGTCTGTCATGGGCGTGCTTCCAGCCAACGGGCCACATATTTGAAGATCAGGTCAGTTTCGAGGTTTACGCCGTCGTCCGGTTGGAGCCTGCCGAGGGTCGTGCAGGCCAGCGTATGGGGGATGAGGGCCACGCTGAAGCTGTCGGCTCCGACAGCGACCACCGTCAGGCTGACGCCGTCAATCGCCACCGATCCCTTCGGAGCCATCTGCGCGAGGAGGGAGGGCGGTGAGAAAAATCGGCAGTCCACCCAGTCGCCCATCTGGTTGCGCGATACCAGCCTCCCCTGCCCATCGACATGGCCGGTCACAAGATGGCCGCCCAGCCGGTCGGTCGGCCGCATCGAGCGTTCCAGATTCACCCCTGCGCCAGCGGAGAGACCGCCGAGGGTAGTTCGGCTGAGCGTCTCGGGGCCCAATTGGAATTCCAGTCGCGGCCCGTCGATCCGTACGACCGACAGGCAGCACCCGCTGATGCAGATGCTCTCCCCCAGCACCGCTCCGGAGGCCAGCAGGGGAGTCTCCACCACCAACCGCACGCCGGGGGATTCCGGGAGGACGGCGACAATCTGCCCGAGCGATTCGACAAGGCCGGTGAACATGCTGCGAGGCTGTCCTTTTGAGAAGCGGTTCAAGCGGAGAAGTGGGAGCGGGCGATACAACGAGCGTGGAGAGACCTCCGGCGGGGTTCTAGCGGCTGCCGCCAGGATCGCCAATCGCCGCAGATTACCCCGCCGCCGGCCCTCTGGCCACTTTGCATTTTCCTTACCCGGCGGCCACGCCCTTGCGTGGCAGCTTCCCACAGGCACAATTGCGGCCAGTCGCAGCGCAGGACCACAGGTGGCCCACAGCGCTTCCCGCCAGTCAAACCTTCCGCTTTTCCCCCCACCCCTTTCCTCAGAGGCCCACCCCATGTCCACGATCGTCGACATTCATGCCCGCCAGATCCTCGACAGCCGCGGCAACCCCACGATCGAAGTGGACGTGAGTCTGGCTGACGGCGCCTTCGGCCGCGCGGCTGTCCCCTCCGGTGCCAGCACCGGCGCCCACGAGGCGTGGGAGAAGCGCGATGGCGACAAGGCCTGCTACCTGGGCAAGGGTGTCCTTGAGGCGGTGGAAAACGTCAACACCCAGATCGCCGACGAACTGGAGGGCTGTGACGCCCTCGATCAGGCTGGCATCGACGGGCGGATGCTGGAACTCGACGGCACTCCCAACAAAAAGAATCTCGGCGCCAACGCGATCCTCGGCGTGTCACTGGCGGTGGCCCATGCGGCTGCCGAGCACTGCGGCTTGCCGCTCTACCGCTATCTCGGTGGCGCGACCGCCCGCCTCCTGCCAGCCCCGATGATGAACATCATCAACGGAGGAGCGCACGCCGACAACCCGCTCGATGTGCAGGAATTCATGGTGATGCCGCTGGGATTTGACACGTTTGACGATGCCCTCCGCGCCGGCGTGGAAACGTTTCATGCACTCAAGAAAGTGCTCAAAGACAAGAAGCTCTCCACGGCCGTGGGCGATGAGGGTGGCTTCGCGCCGCACATCGGCACCTGCGCCGAGGCGCTCGAGGTGATTCTGGCCGCCATCACCGCCGCCGGCTACAAGCCTGGCAAGGAGATCGGCATCGCGCTCGACGTCGCCGCCACGGAGCTGTTTGATTCCAAGGCCGGCACCTACACGATCGAGGGCAAGACGCTCGATTCCGCCGGGATGGTCGACTTCCTCGCCAGCCTTGCCAGCCGCTATCCGATCATGTCGATCGAAGACGGCTGCTCGGAGGACGACTGGAAGGGCTGGAAGCTGATCAGCGAGAAGATCGGCTCCAAAGTGCAGCTGGTTGGTGACGACTTGTTCGTCACCAACTCCGAGCGGCTCTCCCGCGGCATCGCCGAGGGGATTGCCAACAGCATCCTGGTGAAGGTCAACCAGATCGGCTCGCTCACCGAGACGATCGCAGCTGTACAACTGGCCCATCGCAACGGCTACACCTCGATCTCCAGCCACCGCAGCGGCGAAACAGAAGATGCCACCATCGCCGATTTGGCCGTGGGGCTCTCCACGGGACAGATCAAGACCGGCTCCGCCTCGCGGAGCGATCGCGTGGCGAAGTACAATCAGCTGCTGCGGATTCAGGAATCGCTCGGCGATGGCGCCCTCTACGCCGGTCGCGATGTGCGGCACCGCTGGCCGGGCATCGCCTGAGCCTTTTGAGCAGGGCAAGGGCCGGCTGGGTGAAAATAAGCCTCTGGGTGGCACCATGCCTAAGACAGTGTCGGGAGAGCCGTATCGGATCACCGACAGCCCATGGTTTTGGGGCCTGCTCTTTGCGTTGGTCGGCTTGGTCGGCATGGGGCTGATTGCGCCCAAATATGCCGTTCGGCAGCGGCAGATCGAGAGCCGGTATCTGGGCAGGCAGCAGGCGGCTGATGAGCGGGCCCGCCGGCAGGCCGGGCTCCCGGCGATCGACCTGGCCGATTCCGCAAGCTCCCGGGAGGAAGTTGCCCCGCGGCAGATCGTGCCGCTCTGGACGCTCGCCACAGGGGCGGCGCTGGCCGCGCTTGCGTGCGGTACGATGCTGCTCAAGGAGTGGCGTCATGCACAGCAGTAGGCGGTTCCAACTGGCTCAAGGGTGGGCCGCTGCGATGCCGGCGGGGATGGCGGCTGTCGCCCGCCTTCTGCTGCTGGCGATCCTGCTGCTGTCGGCGGGGGTGGGTCAGGCAGCGGAGCAGGGGAGCGCGCAGGAGGTGGCGGCTTCCCGAAAGCCGAACATTCTCTGGCTGATCGCCGAGGATTTCGGGCCGGCCCTGAGCTGCTACGGCCGCCCTGAGGTGCAGACGCCACACATCGACAGCCTCGCGGCCGAGGGGGTGCGTTACACCCGGGCCTACACCACGGCGCCAGTCTGTTCGGCCAGCCGTTCGGCATTCATGACGGGGATGTATCAGACCTCGATCGGCGCCCACAACCACCGCTCCCACCGCGACGACGGCTTCCGCCTCCCCGACGGGGTCAAAACACTGCCGCAATGGCTCGCGCCAGCGGGCTACTTCAGCACACTCCTGCAGCAGTTGCCGGAGGCCTTTGGATTCAAAGGAACCGGCAAGACCGACTGGAACTTCCAGGTGGATGGGGAGGTCTTTCAGCCCGCCGAATGGACCGACCTTCCCCAGCACCAGCCGTTCTACGCCCAGATCAACTTCCATGAGACGCACCGCGTCTTCCATCCGACCGGTTCGATCGATCCGCAGAAAGTGACGCTCCCTCCCTACTATCCCGACCATCCGGTGGCCCGCGAAGACATGGCCGCCTATCTCGAATCGGCTCAGGAACTCGACCACAAGGTGGGCGTTGTGCTGCGCGAATTGGAGCAGGCAGGACTCGCCGACGACACGGTGGTGGTGTTCATGGCTGACCATGGCGAGGCGCATGTCCGGGGGAAGCAGTTCTGCTACGAAGAGGGGCTGCACATCCCGCTGATCATCCGCTGGCCAAAACATTTTCCCGTGCCTGAGCAGTTCAAGCCCGGCACGGTCGACGCTCGCTTCATCGAGGCGATCGATCTGGCCCCCACGATGCTGGCCATCGCGGGCCTCCCCAAGCCCCAGCGGATGGAGGGGCGGGTGTTTCTGGGGCCCACGGCCGAGCCGCCCCGCACCTGCGTCTTCGCAGCGCGGGATCGCTGCGACGAGACCGTCTTCCGGCTGCGCACCGTGCGCGATGAGCGCTACCGCTACATCCGCAATTTCACTCCCGACCGGCCGTTCCTCCAACCCAACGCCTACAAGGAGCGGGCCTATCCGGTGTGGAACCTGCTCAAGGAACTCTCCTCCGCCGGGCAGCTGACGCCAGCCCAGGAGGCGCTCTGCCAGCCGACGATGCCGGCAGAGGAGCTTTACGACCTCGAGGCCGATCCGCACGAGATCAGCAATCTGGCCGCGTCGGCTGATCCCACTCACCAGCAGGTGCTGGTCCGGTTGCGGGGGCTCGTGGAGGCTTGGATTGAGGAAACTGGAGATCAGGGGCGGGTGCTGGAAACCCCGGAAGTGGTGGCTCACGAAACCCGCAAGCCGACGAAGACCGCTGCACCAAAGCCAAGGCCCCCGCAGGCGGCGACCCCGGCGGAATGAGGCCCCGCCTAGCTGATGATCGACCGGCGGCGGGTGAGGTAGTCCCACACCACAAAGCGGTCGAGGTCTTTGCCGCCAGAGAAAAAGACGCGCCCCTGCGCTGTCTGCGCCAGCCGGTAGGCAAACTGGATGTCCTCCCGCGACTGGCTCCAGCCGGTGAGCAGAAACACATTGACGACGATCCCCTCCCGCCGGCAGGCCTGCGCCTCGCGGATCGTCGCCTCTTCTGTGCGCGGGTGGGGAGGATAGAGCAGAAATAAATCTTTCCCCTCGAAGTGTGCGGTGGGGAGACCGTCAGTGATAAGGATCACCTGTTTGTTCGGCGTGTCCTGCCGCGCCAGCAGTTGCCGCGACAGCTGCAGTGCATGCTGGATGTTGGTGAAGTGAGGGGGCACATCGGCCGCGGAGATGGCCGGATTGCTCATGTCGGCCCGCAGCCGCACCACCGAATCAAACAGCGTCACCGGCTTGGGGAGCAGCTTCACGATCTCCGCCGCCGGCCGCAGCTTGGCAAAGGAATACATCTCGATGAACTGCAGGGAATCTCCCGGATACTCCCGCTGCACCAATCCCTGCAGAGCCAGAGCCATCCGTTTCACACTCACGTAGAGTCCACCATGGCGCATTGAGCCGCTCATATCGAGCACCACCGTGGTGGCGCACTTGGGGGAGTTGCGGGTGGAGTGAACCTCGATGTCGCGCTGCTGGAGCCGCAGCGGCTGCCGGGGCAGCGTGGGGTCTGCCGCCCGCTCCCCCGCCTCGCGGAGCATGCAGTTGACGAGCGAGCCGGGGATATCCATATGGGCCACCGAATCGCCGAATTCATAGGGACGCGTCGGCACCAGTTCCACCGCGCCGTCCCCGATCACCTTGCCCTCATGCCGGCCGGTGCGGGAGGGGTCGAGTGAGGAGAAGATCTTTTCCAGCAGCTTCCCCTGGAACAGCCGCATCGCCTGCGGGGAGAGTTCGTATCCCTTTTTGCCCCGTTCCAAACCCTGCTCGGCGGCCAGCCGCTGCACCATCTCCTCCACCTGCCGCTTGAGGCGGGAGAGCTCGTCGAGCTGCCCCTCCGCGGCATATTTCTGCAGCGACTCCATATCGATCAGGCCGATCTTGGCGTTCTTTTTGGCCTCTTCCAACTGCTTGAGCAGCTCTTCGATCGCCTCCAGTTCCTCCTTCACCTCCAGAGCCAGAGCAACGGTGAGCTTTTCCCGGCCGGTAAAACTCCAGCGAGCCGCCATCTCCTCGATCTGGTAGACGGCACCGAGCTGGTCGACGAGCGCCACCAGCTGGGCGCCGAAGCGGCTCTGGTCGTCTTCCTGGGCATACCAGAGGCGTTCGAGCAGCCGGAGCTGTTCTTCCTTGACAGCCCGCTGGAAGGCCTCCCGGTGTTTCGCCGGCGGCTGGGCCTGCTGGGCCGCGTTCCGGAAGGCTTTGCGAGCCTTCGTGCGCACAGCATCGGTTTCATAGCGTTCGAGGATCTGCCGCCGCCGCTCCTCGAGTGTTTGGATGAGCGACGCAAGGGATGGTCCCAGCCCCTTGATCTGCTCGGGATCGAGCATGATCGCCTCGGCCAACTGTTCCTCGGTGAGCTCATCGATGTCGCCATAGGTGAGCAGATGCTCCATGGCGGGGCTGACCATATCGGCGATGGGAGGGCGGGGGGG
>Ga0114967_10003707_pt1 | contig 12492 bp, 6 predicted proteins | sample M_130628_MF_Meta_FD_92639 | JGI IMG/M metagenome (GOLD analysis project Ga0114967, IMG submission 92639) | Freshwater microbial communities from Lake Montjoie, Canada to study carbon cycling - M_130628_MF_MetaG | ecosystem: Environmental > Aquatic > Freshwater > Lake | place: Lake Montjoie... | reverse complement strand
GGAACCTCAAAGTGCTCCACGTCGTCTTCGGCGTGGTGGCGATACTCCTCCTGTTGGCCACGGTCCTGATGCTGGTCTCCGACCACAATCGGCCCTGGAAGAAGTACCAGCGAGAGTTCCGGGCGCTGGAGACCTGGACGGCTGCGGCCCGCGTCGATGAGCAGGACTCGAAGGCCTTCGAATCGCAGTCGGCGCAACTTGATGCCGCCCTTGCCGAGGCACGACGGGCAGATCTGGATCCTGCCCTGACTGCAGCCTTCCTCGAACAGGTCCGTACCGTGCCGGCCGATGCCGAGGCCGCCGATCGCGCGCAGGTCGACATTGATCAACTGAAGTCTCAGTCGGATACGTCGGAGCGACTCTCGCTCCGCGGAGACGTCCTCGAGCGGATGCGCGACATCGCCAGTCGAGCCAAGTTTCGTGAGGATCTGCTGGCGGGCCAACTCAAGCTCCGCAAGGCTGAACTCGACAAGAACCGGGCGGACTATGAATTGGGTGTGGCGGAAGAGGCATCAGAAGACAAGTTGGCGTCACTGTTGTCGCTCGCTGATGCCAAGCGGGCGGAGGTCGCCACCGCCATCCTCGACTTTCAGACAGCCAACACCTACCGCAAGTCTCTCGAGGCGACGCTCAAGAAACTGACAGCCTCCGAAGACGCCGCCGCAAAGGCGCTTGCCGACCACCGCTCCAAGCTGAATCAGCTGTCCAAGGCGTTCAAAGACCGTGCGCCCAATGCCGGCAAGAGTCTGCTGGAACTGCCCGTGCTCGACGCATTCAACGGACCGCTGCGGATCGACCAGATCTGGCTGCCACAGCTCACGATCAACAATAATTTCCGAGATGTCGCTCGCTTCGACCGCTGCGTCACCTGCCACAAGGGCATGGACAAGTCTGTTCCTGGTGCGCCCACCGATCCGGCGTATCGGCAGATGGAGACCATCACGCTCTCGCTCGCGACCCCGTCGAAGCCAGCGGACGACGCTGCCGTGGGCGGCGACGGCAATCAGCAGTTGGAGGCGCTCTACGGTTTTCATCTCGCGCCGCAGGGTCTCTTCCACGCTGAAGACCCGATGGTGAGCGTCGTCCTGCCGGAATCTCCGGCCGCCTCCGCAGGTCTGATGGTCGGCGACGTGATCGTCGACATCAACGGCGGCAAGACGCTCGCTCGGAAGGTGGCTGAGACGAATCTGCTGGAAACCCCGCAGTGGGGAAAGCCGCTCGAGGTCACCGTGAATCGTGGAGTGCCTCAGCCGTATTCCACGCACCCCCGGCTGGATCTCTTCGTTGGTTCCACCAGCCCGCACCCGATGCAGACGTTTGGATGCACCTCCTGCCATCAGGGGCAGGGGAGCGCCACGAGCTTCAAGTGGTCATCGCACTCGCCCAACACTCCCAAGCAGGGGCATGAATGGCATGACGAACACGGCTGGTTCAACAATCATCATTGGATCTACCCGATGCTTCCGCAGCGGTTCGAGGAGTCGAGCTGCCTGAAGTGCCACCATCAGGTCGTCGATCTCGAGCCGAGCGAGCGGTTCCCTGAGCCGCCTGCTCCCAAGCTTGTCGAGGGCTACCACCTCATCCGTCAATATGGCTGTTACGGCTGCCATGAGATCAACGGCTGGTCCGGCCCGGAAAAGCGCATCGGACCCGACATGCGGCTGGCCCCGAACTATCACGAAGTCGCCGAGGCACTTTCCTCTGATGCCGGTCTCGCTGCGCTTGGCGCTACCGCGAGCCGCTGGGTGGAAGATGTCCGCTCGAGCCCGGATGGCCGGCAGTCTCGGGAGCGGCTCCGTGAACTGATCGAGCGCGATGCGTCTGCGGGCGACGACGCGAAGCTGTCGTCGCGCAGCCATCAGCTTGCGTCGCTGCTCAAGGATCCCGAAACCCCGGGCACGCTGCCGAAGGTTGGGCCCTCGCTGCGACACGTCGCCAGCAAGGTTGGCTTCGACTGGCTCTATTCGTGGTTGAGGAACCCGCAGGATTTCCGCCCCTCCACCAAGATGCCGAGATTTTTCGGCCTCTGGGAGCATCTCGAGGGCAAGGGCCTCGAGGAGTCGATGCGGTACGAGCCGCTCGAGATCCGTTCCATGATCTCCTACCTGCAGCGATCGAGCCAGCCGTTTGAATACGTGACGCCCTATGCGGGCATCACTGCAGCGCCCGATATCGAACGTGGGAAGAAGGTGGTGCAGGTCCGAGGCTGCCTGGCTTGCCATCAGCATGCCGACTTCCCAGAGGCGACGAGCACGCATGGTCCGAATCTGTCGCGGATCGGCGCCAAGGTGGCCTCGAGTCCACGTGGCGCAGCCTGGCTCTACAGTTGGCTTCGCGAACCGGCCCGCTATCACCCGCGCACGCTGATGCCGAACGTGCTGCTCGAACCGGTCACACTCCCGGACGGCAGGATCAGCGATCCGGCCTCGGACGCCACGGCCTATCTGCTCCGGTCGACCGAAGACTGGAAGGCCACCGAGATTCCCGCGGCGGACTCGCTCACGGCCGACGAGCGGAAGGCCCTCGACGAACTGGCGCTGATGTATTTGAAAGAGCGCTTTCCCACAGTGCGTGCGGAAGAAGTGCTTGCCAAGGGGCTCGCTGCCGAACAGGCAAAGATCCAGGGTGACGAACAGATGCTGCTGGGCATGACGGCCGCAGACCGAGATGCCACGCTGCTGCATTACGTCGGCAAGAAGACGATCGCCAAACTGGCGTGCGCGTCGTGCCACGACATCCCTGGCTTCGAGGATTCCAAGGCGGCCGGTGCGGCTCTTGCCGATTGGGGCCGCAAGGACTCCTCAAAGATCGCGTTCGAACAGGTCTCGCATTTCGTGATGCATCAACTCGCCGCCAAGCACGGCCACGGCGACCATGGTCATCACGGCATGGAGCATGCTCCTGGCGATCACGGCAATGCCGAGGCCGGCGATCATGACTCGGCGGAGCATGCCGCCCCGCAGGATGAGCCCCTGGCGCCGGATCTCGCCTACGCGTCTGCCGCCACCAGCCACCTCACCCCCGAGTCTGTCGATCCGTCGACCGGCTTCTTCCTGGAAAAACTCCTTGCCCATGAGCGAGAGGGATTCCTGTGGCAGAAGCTCCGCGCACCCCGCAGCTACGACTATAAGAAGGCGGAAAACAAGAGCTACAACGAACGCTACCGCATGCCGAAGTTCCCGTTCAACGACGAGCAGCGGGAGGCGGTGATGACGTTCGTCCTGGGCCTCGTGGCTGAGCCGCCCGCGCCGCAGTTCATCCACCATCCGACGCCACGCGAGGAGGCTCGCATCGCCGGGCTCAAGGTGGCCGAGCAATATAATTGCGGCGGCTGCCACAGCCTTCAGATGGACCGCTGGGACATTCGCTACAAGCCGGGATCGTTGGGAGACGCCTCCGTTGTTGGCGATTATCCGTTCCTGTCGCCTCACTTCACGGAACAGGATGTCGCCAAGTCGCTCGTAACCGATCGCCAGGGACGTCGACAGGCCACGCTGCATGGCATGCCGACGCTGGATCCGATCACCGGCAAGCCGCAGATGGTCGACGAGGACGGTGTGCCGATCGAGGAGGGCGATGCCGAGACGTCGCCCTATCAGCCGATCATGCTCTGGCACGACGCGTTGATTGACGGTGAGCCGCGAATCGTCGGCGGCCAGAATGTCACCGTGCCGGCCGATGCGGTCGCGGCTGGAAAATATTATCCCGCCCGCGGCGGTGACCTTGCCCGCCTGCTGTTTCCTGTCGTCATCGCCGACGAGAAGCAGATCAACCCCAACGTCAAGCCTGATGATGCCTGGGGCTGGCTGCCGCCGCCGCTCGTCGGCGAGGGCAAGAAGGTGCAGTCAGGCTGGTTGCACAAATTCCTGCTCAACCCGCAGACGATTCGTCCTTCTGCAGTGCTCCGCATGCCGAAGTTCAACTTCAACTCGTCGGAGGCGGCAGCGCTCGTGAACTACTTCGCGTCCGTCGACGGCGCCGACTATCCGTATGTCTACGACTCGCGGCTCGACGAGAGTTCACTCGCCGCCATCGAGCAGGTCCATCCGGGGCACCTCGAGGGGGCGATGAAGATCGTCACGAACAACAACTATTGCGTGAAGTGTCATCTGGTGGGGAGCTACGCCCCGCCTGGTAATCCGAAGGCGCTTGCACCGCAGTTGGAACGCGTTCACGAGCGACTGCGGCCCGATTACGTGCACAACTGGATTGCAAATCCGAAACGCTATCTGCCCTACACAGGCATGCCGGTCAATATCCCCTTCGACAAGCCTGTCAGCCAGGACCTGTATGCCGGCGACAGCGAACAGCAGGTGGACGCCCTGACCGATCTGTTGATGCACTTCGATACGTTTGCCAAGAAGAATTTCTCCTTGGAGGCCTACCTGGGGCCACAGGCCGTCCAGCCAGCGGGCCAGCCGGCAGCCAGATTGGAGCCTGCTGCCAGCCCGCCCGCGGCCGAGAATCCGAAGTCAGCCAGTGGCAAAAGTGCCGAGCCTGAAAAAATCACCTCCCGGCTCACAGGAGGAGCGCTAAACTAACTGGAGAAGTCGACGGTCCCGCTCGTCGTGTTCCGGTGTCCAATCCCCCGATCGTTCAAGCCGCACTGCCTCATTTTCTTCACTCGTTGCCATTCCGGAGAGAGCCATGACGTCCACGAAATTCAATGTTGATGCTCGCCGCGTTCTCACCACTGCCATGTCGGGGTTTGTCGCGTTGTGCGTCTTTGCCTCAGGGGTCGCTCCTGCCGAGGAGTGGGGCACGATCAAAGGCCGCTTCCTCTACGGCGGCGACGCGCCGACACCGGCCGAGATCAAGGCCGACAAGGACGTCGAGGTCTGCGGCAAGCACAAGCTTCTGCAAGAGGAGTTGGTTGTCGGTGCCGACAAGGGTGTTGCCAATGTCGTCGTTTTCGTTCGCGACAAGGATGTGAAGGTGCATCCTGATGCCGCAGCCGAAGCCAAGGCCGCAAAGGTCGTCCTTGACAACAAGGGTTGCGTGTTCAGTCCCCACGTTCTCGTGGTGCACACAGGTCAGCCGCTGATCATCAAGAATTCCGACACCGTCGGCCACAACAGCAATGTGGCGACCATCAAGAATCCGCCGTCGAACAGCCTGATCCCGGCCGGCGGCGAATCGAGCATTCCGTTCGCCAACGAAGAGGCCATCCCGGCGCAGGTCACGTGCAACATTCATCCATGGATGAAGGCCTGGGTGGTGGTCCGGCCGAATCCCTACGCCACCGTCTCCGCGGCCGATGGGTCGTTTGAGATCAAGAATGTGCCGGCCGGCGAGGTGGAACTCCAGCTCTGGCACGAGAAGGCTGGATACATCGGCGAGATCAGTGTCGGTGGCAAAAGCGAAAAGATCGCCAAAGGTCGGCGGAAGGTCAAAGTTGAGGCTGCTGGAACGAATCTCGGTGAGATGGTTCTGGCTCCAACCATCTTTCAGAAGTGATCCAACATGAAGCGGACTCTTGCAGCGATTGTCGTTGGCTGTGTCGTGGTCACCGTGGGGTGTGGGCCGGGGCGGGTGACTGCACCCGGGGCCGACGCTGAAGCGGCCGGCAAAATTAGGGCAACGCTTGTCTCCGCGTCCAGCGTTTCCGGTGATTCAGCCGCAGGTTCGGCATCCACAGGCACCGGATGGGCAACGCTCCGGGGCCGGTTCATGTTCGCCGGAGCCTCGCCTCAGCCAAAGCCCTTGGTCGTCGACAAAGACACTGAGGTCTGCTCGATGGGGGGCATGAAACTGCTCGACCGATCCGTGCTCGTTGATCCGTCGAGCAAGGGGCTGGCAAATGTCGTCGTGTTCGCTCGAAAAACGAGCCGAGTCAAGACCGCCGCCGCCGAGGCTCCGCTCGTGTTTGACCAGAAGAACTGCGAGTTCCTCGCTCCCGTGTTCGCCGCCCGCGTCGGTCAACAGGTCGACGTTCACAACAGTGATCCGATTGGCCACAACACCAACATCGCCGGGTCGAGTTTCAACCAGTTGATTCCAGCCGGGCAGGGGACTGCCTACAAGCCAGATGCCGAAACTGGCATGCCCACGATGGTCACCTGCAACATCCATCCTTGGATGAAGGCCTACGCAGTGTTTCGGAAGGACGGCTATGTCGCTGTGAGTGGCGCGGACGGTTCGTTCTCCATCGCTGATCTTCCCGCAGGTGAAACCATTGAATTCCAGGTCTGGCACGAACGTTCCGGCGGCCCCAACGGTGCCGTCGGCCTGGAGAAGCCAGAGTTGAAATGGACTCCAAAGGGTCGCTTTCAGATCAAATTGGAGGCCGACGAGATCAAAGATCTTGGCACGCTCGAAATCCCCGCCTCGGCCATCGGCACGTAGTGCTCACGTCCAGCAGTTCCCGGACTTCGCTCGATCCTCACGCCCCATCCCACCATATCGACCAACAGGCAGCTTCGATGAACAGGTCTTCGCACGTCGCGTTCCTCCCCATCGCCGTTCTTGCTGCCGCATGCCTGCTGTCTGCCGGGTGCGGTAAGACGTCTTCCGCCTCCTACCGCCTCAACATGGTCGAGGCGACGAAGCAGCGGCTCACTTCGGATCAAGAGCGACAGGTGGCGACGGTGCTGCTGGCCATGTTTGGTACGCCCGACGAGCCCGTCGCACTTCCCGAAACCGGCCTTGATGAAGCAAAGCTCAGGCTTGCCAGTGGTCCGGTTCGCAGCGACATCGTCGGCAGAAAGAACGGGCTCTACCGCGAGCACTGCGCCCACTGCCATGGCGTGACCGGCGACGGCATGGGGCCAACGGCAGCGTTCCTCAACCCCTACCCTCGCGACTACCGTCCCGGGGTCTTCAAGTTCAAAAGTACGGAACGTGCCGACAAGCCGACGCATGCGGATCTGCTGCGAATTCTTCGGAACGGCATCGCCGGCACGTCGATGCCGTCGTTCGCGTTGCTCAGTGAGCCACAGATCGACGCGCTTGCGGAATATGTCAAATACCTGAGCATCCGCGGCGAGACCGAACTCGCGTTGATGCGTGCCTATTTCGAACTTGACGACGACGCGAAGGGGATACTGCCCGAGACCCGGGAGTTCCTCGTCGACGAAACGCTCACTCCAGTCGCTGAAAAATGGAAGTCGGCGACTGCTGCCCAGATCGTCGTTCCAGACATGCCCGCCGACATCGATCTGACGGCATCGATCGCCAAGGGCAGGGAACTCTTCTATGGCGACAAGGCCAACTGCGTGAAGTGCCACGGTGTCACCGGGCTGGGCGATGGTCAGGCCAACGACTACGACGACTGGAACAAGGCGATCGTGGAGATCAACAAGGAAGTCAAGGGAGGTCTGATCAAGACGGGCGAAACCTCGACCTCCGGCATGTCCGCCGAAGAGGCGGCAGAACACCGTCAGCAGGTGGCGTGGCTCGGCAAGTTCTCGCACGTGCTCGACGGCGACGCGCTGACGCCCAGAACCATTCCTCCCCGCAATCTGCGGCGCGGCGTCTACCGCGGCGGCCGTCGGCCGCTCGACCTCTACTACCGCATTCACGCAGGTATCAACGGAGCGCCGATGCCGGCTGCCAAGGGCACCGTTCCTCCGGAAGACATCTGGCACATCGTCAACTACGTTCTCTCGCTCCCCTATGAATTCGACGGGGAGCTTGGGGCAGACAGGCCGATGGTCGCCAGAGACAGGTTTTGAGCAAGAGGCACGAACGGAAACTCCTGGCATCAGTTGCCGGCATTATTCATTAGGGTTCGCTCAGTCATCGGCGGACCAACAACACAAACGACACTTCGGCAAACACCGACACGGAAAATATCAGAGAGGATCGAAGCGTAATGGGCAGCCGACTTGGTGGGATCTTCTGGAGCCTGATTTTCTTGGCCGTGCCGGTGCTTGGCGTGGCGACGTTTGCGATTGCTCCTTCCTACAACATCTGGCTGCCGAAGGACGTTTCGGAACACGGTTCGTCGATCGACAGCCTGTTCATGTTCATTCTGGCGCTGACGGGCGTCGTGTTCATCGCCACCGAGGGCCTGCTCTTCTGGTTTCTCTGGAAATACGATGCCGCAAAGGCCAAGGGTCCTGCGACCTACATCCACGGCAGCCACACCCTTGAAGTGGTGTGGACGATCATCCCGGCGGCCACGCTGCTCTTTCTCGCGATCTACCAGATGAACACCTGGGCCGACGTCAAGATGCGTCGTCCGGCCATGGCGCCGACGGTGGAAGTGGTCGCCAGGCAGTTTGAATGGCGGCTTCGCTATCCGGGCCGCGACGGCATGCTCGGCACCCGAGACGATCTGTTTCTGACCAACGACCTGCACCTGCCTGTCGACGAGGACATCCTCGTCCAGCTCAAGAGCATGGACGTGCTCCACAGCTTTTTCCTGCCAAATCTCCGGATCAAGCAGGACGCCGTTCCAGGCATGAAGATTCCCGTCTGGTTCAAGGCCAAGGAGACAGGGCAGTTCGACATCGTCTGCGCCGAGCTCTGCGGCTGGGGCCACTACAAGATGAAGGGCCGGGTCACGATCGAGTCTCGCGCCGATTTTGATCGTTGGCTCGAGGAAACCTACGCCCGTCAGGAAGCTACGCAACCGGCCCCAGAAGATGTCGTCGCCCCCGCTGCCGACTGAATCGTCCACGCATATCAACGATCGATAGTCCCGTCCGTTTTTGGAGAGATCCATGAGCACAGCCACCGTGTCCACGCTCTCGCATGGCACCGCCAGCACCCTACCGCCCGCCCGTAAGCCTCGGCCGCTGGCGGAATTTCTCTCCACCTACGTGTTTTCAAAAGATCACAAGGTGATCGGCCTGCAATTTCTCTTCTCCACGCTGCTGTGGTTCCTGATCGGTGGACTGTTGGCGCTGGCGGTTCGCTGGCAGATCGCGTGGCCGTGGTCCGACGTGCCGGTGCTGGGCAAATTGTTTGCTCAGCAGGGTGGGCAAATGGCGCCCGAGTTCTACACGATGCTGTTTACGATGCACGCCACGGTGATGATCTTCCTCGTGATCATCCCGATTCTCGCCGGTGCCTTCGGCAACTTCCTGATTCCGCTGATGATCGGCGCCGACGACATGGCCTTCCCGACGCTGAACATGCTCTCCTACTGGTTCATGTGGCCTGCGTTCTTCGCCTTCGGCGCCAGCTTCTTCGTGGAGGGTGGTGCTGCCTCCAGCGGTTGGACGAGCTACCCGCCGCTCTCGACCAACGTCGCGTCGGCGCCGGGAAGCGGCTGGGGCCAGACGCTCTGGCTCATCGGGCTGACGATGGTGGGCGTCTCCAGCATGCTCGGCAGCGTCAATTACATGACGACGATCATCCTGATGAGGGCTCCCGGCATGACGATGTTTCGCCTGCCGATGACCATCTGGGCCATGTTCATCACCGCCATCCTGCAGGCATTCGCGCTGCCGGTGCTGACGGCTGCCGGCTTCATGCAACTCTCCGACCGCACGATCGGCACCGGCTTCTTCTCGCCGGAGGGCAACATCGTCAACAACGCGATCGCGGGTGCCGGCGGTGGGCAGCCGCTCCTCTGGCAGCATCTCTTTTGGTTCTACAGTCACCCGGCCGTCTACATCATGATCCTGCCGGCGATGGGAATGGTGTCGGACATCCTCACGACGTTCGCCCGGAAGCCCCTCTTTGGCTACCGGCCGATGGTGTACTCGATCGCCGGCATCGCGGGGCTGGGCTTCATCGTCTGGGGCCACCACATGTTCATGTCGGGCATGAACCCCGCCCTTGGCGTGACGTTCATGGTTTCCACGATGATGATCGCCCTGCCGAGCGCCGTGAAAACCTTCAACTGGCTGGGCACCGTCTGGGGCGGTCGGATCCAGTTCACGACCTCGATGCTCTTCGCCCTGTCGTTCGTCTCGATGTTCATCATCGGCGGACTGTCGGGCATCTTCATGGCGGCCACGCCTGTCGACATCTTCATCCACGACACCTACTTCATCGTGGCCCACTTCCACTACGTGCTCTTCGCCGGCACCGCGATGGGTGTCTGGGCGGCGATCTACTTCTGGTTCCCGAAGATGTTCGGCAGAACGATGAACGAGTTCTGGGGCAAGGTGCACTTCTTTCTGACGTTCATCTTCCTGAATGGCACGTTCTTCACGATGCACATCCTCGGCGCGGTCGGCTTTCCTCGTCGCCTTGCCGACGCCTACCACTACGAGACGTTCCATCACCTGCAACCGCTCAACGCCTTCATGACCTGGTGTGCGATCGGCATGGTGGCGTCGCAGGCGATCTTCGCTGCCAATTTCTTCTGGAGCATGTTCTTCGGTCCTATCGCTGGTCGCAATCCCTGGAATAGCAACACGCTTGAGTGGACGGCGCCGAGCCCCCCAGGCCACGGCAATTTCGACTTCCAGCCTGTGGTGCATCGTGGCCCTTATGAATACTCCGTGCCCGGAGCGGAGAAGGACCACCTCATGCAGACCGACCCCCCGAACGCCCTGGCAGCAGCTGCCGCCGCGGCAGCGCATTGAAAAAATAGCCGTCCCGGCGGCCTAGGGGAAGCATCCGAAAAGCACCGATGAGCAGTACCATCAGGCCCTCCAATTGGTCGCACGCGATCGCGTGCCTCCTCGTCGCGGTGACGGCTCTGCTGCTCTGCTTCGGAGCGCTGGTCACGACGTTCGACGCCGCCATGGCGGTGCCCGACTGGCCCGCCACCTACGGCCACAACATGTTTCTGTTCCCGTGGGCGGAGTGGTTCTACGGCCCGTGGGATTTGTTCCTGGAGCACGGTCACCGTCTGCTGGGAGCCCTCGTCGGCATGATTTCGCTGACGCTGGCGGCGATTGTCTGGAGGAGTCGCCTGAGCCCTGCGGTCCGTGCACTGGCCGCTGCGGCGGTGCTGCTCGTGGTGGTGCAGGGAGTGCTTGGCGGCGCCCGCGTGCTGCTCGACGATAAGACGGTGGCCAAGGTGCATGCCTGTACCGGCCCACTGTTTTTCGCGGTGGCTGTTGCGATCGCCACGCTTACCCGAAAGCCCTCAGGAGGCTCCGTCAGGAGTCAGGCCACTTCCGGCCCCTCGGAGGCGTCGTCGCTCACGTCGTTGTCTGCAGGAAGAACGGCGGCTGGCCTGGCCCTCGCGAGTTATGTTCAACTCGTGGCCGGTGCCCAGTTGCGGCATCTCGACGCTTCTGTCGATCCGACCACATTCCGCTGGCTCGTGGCGTTTCATCTGGCCGGAGCCGTGGTCGTGCTGTCGCTCGCCATCGCCGCGGCGATCTCCGCTCGAATGGGAGAGCGGCCCGCTGCCCGCCGCTGGTCGCTGGCGATCCTGCTCCTCGTGGGGCTGCAGTTGGCTCTTGGCTTCGGTGCCTGGATCGTCAACTGGGGGCTGCCGTCGGGTTGGCTCCCCGCGTCGTGGATGTTTTCTGATCCACTCGTGGCCCGCAGCCTCTGGGGGGCGGCGGTAGTCACCGGCCATGTCGTGCTCGGCATGATGATTCTCGGTGCAGGGGTGGTGCTGGCGATCGTGTCGGGCGTGCTCGCCTCTCCGAGAGTGGGGCCAGCCACGCCCCCGCGAGCGGACCATCTCCGGGAAAGGGCCTTCGCATGACGCCCCCGCCAGATTGCTCGGCCGACTTCACAGCGTCGGCATTCGCGCCGTCGTCTGCCTCGGCTGTCGCGGTCGCGCCCATGCATCCTTCCTCGCCGCCGCAGTCTCGCGGCGCAGAAAGTGATTTCGCAGGCAAGGCGGCCGCCCTGTCGGCCGACATCTCGCGACTCACGCGACCACGGATTGCGTTGATGGTGCTCGCCACGGTCGTGACCTCCGGCTGGCTGACCGCCGGTCGCGGCTTCGCCGGCCCGGAACTCTTCTGGCTCCTGGTCGGAACGACTCTGGTCGCCGCCAGTTCGAGCGTCGCCAACCAGATCCTCGAACGTGACGCCGACCGGCTCATGCCCCGCACGGCCCGCCGGCCCATCGCAGCAGGCCGCTTGAGCGTTCCCGCCGCAGTCATGCTGGCGACGCTTCTGGTGGCCGCAGGAGGTCTGATCATGACGCTGGCGTCAGGCTGGCAGCCGGCTGCAGCAGCGCTCGCGACGTGGCTTCTTTATGTCGTCATCTACACTCCGATGAAGATGTGGTCGCCGCTCAATACCGCCGTCGGTGCCATCTCAGGGGCGATGCCGGTGGCCATTGGCTGGCTGGCAGCTGACGGCCCGCAGCGACTGGCTGGCGGAGATGCTGCCGGCGCGCTGGCCGTGGCGGCACTGGCCACCGTGCTGTATCTCTGGCAATTCCCGCACTTCATGGCGATTGCCTGGCTCTATCGCGGCCAGTATGCCGCGGCAGGCATGCGGATGCTGACCGTCGATGATCCCAGCGGCCTGCGTGCGGCCGGACAGGCCCTCTCTGCGAGTCTCGCGATGGTCCCGGTGAGCCTCGTGCTGGCCGTACCCTCTGGCAGCATCCGGCTGTTTCTGGCAGCAGCGATCGCCTCGCTCGTTTATGCTGTGGCCACGGTAGCCTTCGCTGTT
>Ga0114967_10003706_pt1 | contig 12495 bp, 9 predicted proteins | sample M_130628_MF_Meta_FD_92639 | JGI IMG/M metagenome (GOLD analysis project Ga0114967, IMG submission 92639) | Freshwater microbial communities from Lake Montjoie, Canada to study carbon cycling - M_130628_MF_MetaG | ecosystem: Environmental > Aquatic > Freshwater > Lake | place: Lake Montjoie... | reverse complement strand
TTTACTCGACTGGAAGCGGCGAAAGCCGGCAAATCCGTCTATGTGTGGGACGATGGATTAAAAAAAACGCCTTTTTGTGTATTGATTCGGCACGTGTTTTTGTGGCTTCAAACACACAAAGGAGGAAGTTACTTCAAGAAACCCGAAATGAAAGACTTTGTCAATGCTTGTTTGGAAGTCCAGGATGCACCGATGACGACGCTGTTGGAACGTGTTCCTGCCGCTTGGGAAAAGTTTTACTGCTAAACAGGAGTCCTATTGAGCGGAGCGAAATGGACTTCTGTTTAGACAGAAAAACGACCAAAGGTTTTATTTGTAGACGAACACTAATGAGCGGAGCGAATTGTGCTTGCTAAAAAAATAAATCGACCTAATAGTAAAATACCCGAACGCAAATTATCCACAGGAGATGTATTTCAAACAATCATTCTACGAAAAGGAACCGTATTGTTTCGTGGAATTAATTTTAATTCAAACTCAGATCATATTGTAGCAGATTTTTTCGGATTTGCAAGGAAAGTACATAATCCAGGTACAGCCGAGCGTGACTTTTCTGATAAATATACATCATCCGAATTCTGTGTGGATCCACACACAAATGTTTTTTTTTACCCCACCCCATTCGTAGCAGACGTACTTGATAGATACGCTGTTCATGGTGTTTTTATTGTAAATTATGATCTTGAGATTATCACTGTGATTTTACCTTCAAATAACGTTCATGACACGCCTACTGCGAGTCATGTATTATGTTCCACACAGAGTTCTATCGATTTATGTGGTAAAAGAAAATCAACAGAGGATCCATGTTTAACAGAGCTTTTAATAAAGGAATATCCTAACATCTATGGTTATATTGGCATTCACAAGAAAGATTCAGCAAGGTACACAACATTCAACAAAAGTGTACCAAAAGAATACACAGACATCACTACATTGTTTGAAACATCTAATGAAGACAAAACCCACGGAATTCCAGAAATAGTTTTATTCCCATATCATGTAAGACCTGAAAATCCACTAGAACCAATTATGCAGGATGTGCGTATTGGACGAAATAGACGAGTTGCGCACCTAATACAATACAGAAGTCTTTTTAATTATTTTCCACTTGTCTATATAACACGATCTAGAATTTTTACAATACCTGAAATTAAAGACAACCTTGTTTTGGACGAGCTGACATCCGCAAACTATAATAATGATAATTCTCTTGTAGATAATTCCATCGTAGATGATACCAATAGTGACAATCCAATATTAAAACAAATGTATATCTTCATGAAAGAATTTTTAAGTCCCAGAGGAATTACGATTCATTGCTCAACTTATAAATGTGTATTTAATTCAAATACACGTCTTTTTAGCATACAAATGCCTGTGAGAAAAAAACAATCCTATAGACATAAAATCTTAACAATCAAGAAAATAAACCCACATGAAACAGAAATTTTACAACAACCTGTAATGTACGACCGTTCAACGTATAAGAACCTACATCGCTTGTTGAAACAACCAAAGCATAATCATGAGAACTTTCTTAGAAATCTTACAATGTCTCAACACTCTTACACAACTCTTGCAAATCCAGATCCAAGTATTAGTAAAAAAATATTTAGTTTAGAATCCACCTTACCACGACCTGAATTTTTATCCCCTCGAAAACGATATTACACTCGTAAAGTTGAGAAACAATATTCACCATCAACTATAATAACTTACGCGTAATTGACTACTAATTTCTTTCAAACCACAAACAGAATGTTTGTGATTTGTTTCGATGGGGTTTTGCCGTTGGGTGGATACGGAGATCGAATTGTCGGTCTTATTTCCGTCTATTTAATGGCACAGGTTCTGCGACGTCCGTTTAAAATCCTTTGGACAAAGGAACCCGTAAAAACCTTTCTATCTTATGATCGCTATGATTATGAAACAAGAACACCAGAAGCCATAGACCTAATCAAAGTGTGGCACAGTCTCGACAATCAAACGCGGCATAAATCCTACCTAATGAACTCAACCTCCTTGTTTCCCGAACACGGATACAACATCCATAAATTTTACCTAAATCAAGAGATTGCACAGTATCTGTACAAGAATCGCAGATTTACAGGACGACCCTATCTTGCAGATATTTTTACGGCTTACAAACGGCTTTATACAGAAATTCTTGTTCCAACAGTCCCTACATCTCGGTTCATTGATTCTGTGGTTTCTTCTGCAAAACCCGTTATCGTTGGGATTCAAGTGCGTGCCGGCGACATCTACATGGATCGCACAGATTGCCACTGTGTCATAACAGATCCTAATTCAGAACTCACCATTCTTTTCGCAAATATAAAAGATCATATACGTGAATTGGGAGATTGTTCTATCTTTATAACCAGTGATTACGCTGGCGCTGGCGATATTGCCGTATCTGTATGGGGAGTTGAGCGGGTTCTTACAAGTCCTGGACTGCCCCAACATCTGGATAAGTCCCCCGCAGGTGATTTGTCAAAGATTTACGTGGACAATTATATCTTGTCGCAGAAGACCTCGCGACTCTATCTTTCAGAAGGTAGCAATTACGGACGAGTTGCAGGACTGTCTGCTGTTCACGATTCCTTGTATTCCTTGTCCTGCAAACCGCTGGAAAAGCGAAAACTCGTGTCCAAGGGCGAACGGCTCTTTTAGTGTTCCCAAAAATTGAGGGAGGGCAAGGCTCCCCCCTTGCCCTCATTCTTCCTTCCTATGACAACGCTTGCCGCTTCTACAGAACAGTATACTCAATTCACTGATAAGGAACATGTCCTGGAATTGCCAGGAATGTATATCGGTTCGACGGATGGTGTTACAGAGCCTCGCTGGGTCTATAACACGAAGACCCATGTGATGGAGTGGCGACCCGCACAGAATGTACCAGGCCTCCTCAAGATTGCCGACGAGGTGCTCGTCAATGCTGCAGATCAAGTGGTCCGAATGCGGGATCGCATTGCAAAGGGACTGGCTGACGGCCACCCTGTGAAGCATATTGATGTCACCATCACCGACACAACCATCACAGTCAAGAACGACGGCGATGGTATTCCAGTGAGCGTCCACGCGAAGACGGGCCTGTGGGCGCCTGAACTCATCTTTGGCAACTTGCGTACTTCTGCCAATTACGACAAGACTGAGGAAAAGACTGTGGGCGGTAAGAACGGTTACGGCGCCAAGTTGGCGAATATCTTCAGTCACACCTTTACCGTAGAGACGGTGGATCATCGTATGAAGAAGAAGTATGTTCAAACGTGGTCCAAGAATATGACGGTGGTCGGTAAACCTAGTGTCACGGCTTCCAGTGTGAAGCCTTACACCAGCATCAGTTTTACTCCTGATTTGACACGATTCAAATGGGAGGGTGGCGGGATCCCCACAGCCATTCCTGGAGATATGCTGGCGATTCTAGCGACTCGTGTCATTGACATTGCTGGATGCGTCAGCAAGGAGTGTAAGGTGACCTTAAATGGTGCTGTTGTCGGAAACAACACCTTTCCCAAGTACATGGATCTATACTTGACGCACGAATCGGATGCAGCAACTGTGGGGTCTGTGGAAACCGAAGGAGGAGCTACTGCGACTGCAAAGGCGAAGAAGCTTGTGGCGTATGAACAGGCGGGTGAGCGATGGGAGATCGGTGCGATTCTGACACGTGATCTTCACGGCGAAACGCCTCCTGATGAGAAGCATATCTCATTCGTCAACAGTATTGCGACTCGTCGCGGTGGCAAGCACGTAGAGTATGTGAGCAAGACGGTCCTCACACGCTTCTGCGAACTGGCGAAGAAGAAGGCGAAGTTGGATGTCACACCTGCGATGTTGAAAGACTCCGTTGTATGGTTTGTGAAGTCGACCATCGTCAATCCCGACTTTGATGCACAAGCGAAGGAGGTCCTTACGACTCCTGCTAATAAATTTGGGTCCTTGCCCGAGATCAGTGATAAGTTCCTCGATCAACTTATTAAGATTGGACTGCTGACGGAGGCTCAAGCGCTTCTGGATGCAAAGCAGGCCCGTGAGGCCAAGAAGACGGATGGAAAGAAGAAGGTCAGCATTCGTGGTATTCCCAAGTTAGAAGATGCGTTATGGGCAGGGACGGCCAAGTCGTCCGAATGTACGCTGATCTTGACTGAGGGAGATTCAGCCGCAACAACTGCCATATCTGGTCGTAGCGTGGTCGGTCACGAACGCTACGGCATCTTTCCTCTCAAAGGAAAGATCCTAAACGTCAAAGATATTAGCGCTGCGAAGAAAACCGCCAATGCGGAACTTACAGCACTCAAACAAATTATAGGTCTGGAAACAGGCAAAGACTACAAAGATAACAAGTCTCTTCGTTATGGGCGTATTATGATTATGACAGATCAAGATGTAGATGGTTCGCACATCAAGGGCTTACTTATGAATCTCTTCCATACGGATTGGAATTCGCTCCTCAAACTCCCCTTCCTCTGCTGTTTACTGACTCCGCTGTTGAAGGCTACGAAGGGTACTCAAACCCTCTGCTTCTATTCCGAGTCCGAATTTGAAGCATGGAAGTTATCACCTGAGGCGAATGTAGGAACGTGGAAGACCAAGTACTACAAAGGATTGGGCACAAGTACTGCCGCAGAAGCCCGTGAGTACTTTGAATTGATGAATGTAGTGGAGTACACGTGGGATTCGTTGTCCGACACGACACTGGACCTTGCATTCAATAAGAAGAGGGCCGATGATCGCAAGGAGTGGCTCGTCTCTTATGATAAGGATCGACACCTGCCTGTGACCAAGGGATTGTCCAAAATTCCCTACAGTCGGTTTGTCCACGATGAACTGATTCACTTTAGCAATTACGACAACATTCGCTCTCTTCCCCATATTATGGATGGACTCAAGCCCAGTCAACGTAAAATTCTGTGGTCAGCACTCAAACGCAATTTGACCTCCGAAATTCGCGTAGCACAACTCGCCGGCTATGTGTCAGAAACGGCGGCGTACCATCACGGTGAAGTGTCCCTTACAGGTGCGATTGTAGGAATGGCACAGAACTTTGTAGGATCCAACAACTTGAATCTGTTGGCTCCTAATGGTCAGTTTGGCACAAGGTTAATGGGGGGTGATGATTCAGCCTCCCCAAGATACATCTATACCCAATTGATGCCCATTGTCCGATCCGTAATTAAGAAAGAGGATGATGCCATTCTCACATATATGGAAGATGATGAACTGCAGGTAGAACCTGAAACGTACTTTCCTGTCGTCCCTCTTGTGCTTATCAATGGTGCATTAGGCATTGGAACTGGTTTCTCTACGAACATTCCTCCCTACAATCCTACAGATGTGATGGAAGCGATTCGCAATCGACTCTCAGGAGCAAAGACGTCCTTGGCCGACGTGGCTTTGACGCCTTGGTGGTACGGATTCCGAGGTACGGTTCGTCAAGCCCCAGGCAATCCCCACGAGTGGATTACGAAGGGGTTGTATGAGTTTCAGGGAGATGAGACGATGACGGTAAAGATTACAGAGTTGCCTATTGGTTGTTGGACAAAGGATTACAAACTCTTCTTGGACAAGATGATGACGGATCAAGAAGAGGCGAAGGCAGAAGCCAAGAAGACAGGAGCGCCTGCGCCAATGTCCTGGATCAAGTCCTACGAGGAAGCCTACACAGATGTCAAGCCAGACTTTCTTATCTATATGGACAGTGACGCCTATTACACCTCTCTGGCCTATCCATCCCAGTTTGAGAAGCAGTTCAAGTTGGAGACCAGTTTCCGCACTACGAACATGGTGGCCTTCAACACGAAGGGACACATTCACAAGTACTTGAACACAGGCGAGATTCTGGAGGAATTCTATGGAAAGCGACTCGATGCGTATGGAGAGCGAAAGGCGCATGAACTGGCTCGATATGCCACGGAACTGAGAGAACTTCAGGCCCGGCTACTCTTTGTAAGAGCGGTAGTCGAGAAGCGATTGGTGATTGCAAACGTCGAAGATGATGCTTTGTTATTGGCCCTGAAGAGATTGGGTCTGCCAGCATTGTCCGAGGGCGAGGGACTCAAGGGATATGAATACCTGCTTCGAATGCGTGTCGACAGATTGAAGGCCTCTGCAGTTGCTGAGTTAGAGCGAGAGGTGAGCGAGGTTCAGCAGAAGCATCGCACCTTGGCTGCAACAACTTCAGAAACCTTATGGCTCACGGACTTGGATGACTTCCGTGATGGATGGACAAACTATTGTGCTTGGCGAGAGTCGTGTTATGCATCCTCCACTGCTGCGCCTGCACTGAAGAAGAAGATGGTACGAAAGCCAAAGGCCTAAGGCACGTTCATATAAAAAGACAATTACCATTTTTAATAGCAAATGTCTATACAATTCGAAATATCTAAAAAAATGGCTTGTACGGCAAGGACTTGGTTCCGGCACTGCTTTGATTGACAGGTTGTTCAATGGGGATAGGTAAGGTGCTAATATCATTCAGGTAGGTTTTGTACATAGAAAGTTCCGCCAAGATCTTGGGCACACACCAGGCGCTCACTCGCTCATCTAATTCCCCAATTTGCCCCGGAATGTCTTCGTCTAAGTTGCGGCCGTACCACAGGTAGATCGCGCGCATCACCATGAAGAGATCATCGGTGCCCACAGGGTCGATGATTTCTCCGGATTTATCAAAGACAGCTCTACGGATCTTGTTTTGTATGATTTGAAAGTTGGCGGCTGAAAAGTAGGCCTGATTAAGAACACTGCGTTCTAAATTACCCCGAATACCACCACTTCCTGCGTTGCTCGGAGCCTTTGTGGGGTAATCAAAGCCGGGCACCTGGATGTTTCCCTGACCTTCCGAAATAGATACTCTCCCTGGACTTTGCATGTCTGCGATGTCTGCCATCTCCTGTTCCGGTCTAGGATTTTTTTCTCCGAACAAGGTATAAACGAATGACTTCCATCGGATCTGGATATGCTCAAGTTCAATCTCAAAAGCTGTACCTCAATCTCTCTAATGCTCAGGCTTTCGTGTTCACATCCAGTCTGGGTGTGCCCACCTGGATTTCTGGCCAAACTGCCACCAGTACTATCTCCACAGCTCTTGGCACCACTGGTGCAGCTATTTTCCGTGATCTAGGCAAGACTCTGTACCTTCCTTCTCCTACGAATACCCCCGTCGGTGCGGTCCCTGGCATCTCTACGGTCCTTCGCAAGGTTCAGTTAATTCCCTTCGGTGCCAATGGCACTTACGGCACAGGCGGCCCTGCGTCCGGAATTGAAACGGATTACTACACGGGCTACATCCAACTCAGTGGTCTCCAACAGGGTGGTGGTGGTAACGGCGCTGCTGTTAAGTTCGTGCGCCTCAACTAAGCGTTTTAGACCTTTCATGTTTATTTCTCCGATCTCCACCATGTGGAGTCAGAAAAATGTCCTAAACTTTTTTCTCCGACCTAAATATACGAATGACATCCGTGACATCTGCCTATGAGCAAGTTCCCTCTAATAAACTGTACGTCAACCTCTCCAATGCACAAAGTTTCTTGTACACGTCCAGTTTTGGCGTTCCCACCTGGATTTCCGGCCAAGGTGCTACAAGTACTGTATCTACAGTTCTCGCGACCACCGGTGCAGCCATCTTCCGTGACATGGGTAAGACTCTGTACGTTCCCTATCCCAGCATTTCCTCTGTCGGCGCTGTTCCGGGCATCTCTACGGTCCTTCGCAAGGTCCAGTTGATCCCCACTGGTACTATGGGCACCTATGGTGTTGGTGGCCCTGCGTCCGGTCTTGACACAGATTACTATACTGCGTACATTCAACTCGGCGGTCTTCAACAGGGTGGTGGCGGTAACGGCGCTCCTGTCAAGTTCGTGCGTCTCAACTAAACGTTTTTTCGCATTATATTTTTATTACCTCAACACAGCGTTTGGCTCTGTGTTGAGAATTTTAATGTCCATTAGGAATAGAATGGGCGACTCCGGCATCTATACACAAGATTTTACACGTCTTCTTCCAGGAGGTTCCAAAGCCGTCAGTGGGTTCAGTCTTGGAAAACTACTCTATTGGGTCATTGTTCTTGCGCTCGATGGAGCCATCGCGTACTTTTTGTACAGCATGCTGAACCGACAAATCTCCGGTCTTCTTGTGTTTCTAGCACTGCTTTTTATGGCATACTTCTATTACGTCAAGATCTTCATTGTTAATAAAACTGTGTGGCCCCCTATAACAACCTCCTGCCCCGATTATTTGACTCTTATTCGTACTCCTGCTAAAAATGGCAACCCTGCATCTCAAACCTGTGTTGACTTTGTCGGTGTCAGCAGCAATGGTGGACTTCAGAAGTGTAATTCTGGAGACCTCGCCATGTGTCTAACCAATCCTCAAATGCATTTCGATCCTCCTTCAAAAGACGAAAGCATCAGCACCGTTCGAGACCGTGTCTTAAATGCTGGACTCATTTGGACCAGTTTGTTTGGCGATGTTTAGACAAAACTGCGTTTATAAATCTTGTTTCGACCACGGATACAAATCCTTGGTCTAAACTACTGCGCTCTATGAAATCTCAATGGCTACGTTGCATGCAGATCTGATCGAGAACCTGACCCGTTGGGCCACGTCTCCCTTTCCGCGAACGTACAATGCCAGTTTTTTGTATGGACCTCCTGGCATTGGAAAAACCACCCTTGCGCGTGTAGCCTTAGAAAAAGCAAATCATCGTGTAGTGGAATGGAATGCATCTCAGCATCGTCATAAATCCGCTGTAGAAGAAAGTCTCGTACCCCTCCTACATTCCTGTAATGTGGCTGATTTCTTCTCCGAAACCGGTCCACGCCCCCTTGGCATTATTCTCGATGAAATCGACGGCATGTCCGTCGGCGATAAAGGTGGTCTTGTTGAACTTCTCCGAATTCTAAAAGAATACAAGGGCATCAATGCCATCGTCTGTATTTCCAACGAATGGATGGAAAAGAAGTTTCAACCCTTTCTCAAACTCTGTCAAACCTTTGCGGTCCAGGCCCCTACAGCACTCGACGTCGAAGCCCTGTTAAAAGCGCGAATTGGTGGTGCACAATCCTACACAACCCTTGCCACGAACTTATTGGCAGTTCATAATGGTGATTTACGAAAAATACTTCAATCCGTCGATGAAATTAAAACAAATGATCGGGTCACAAATGTGATTGAACATGGACTTGGTGAAGCCACTACCCTAAGTTCAAATCGCATTCGACGAAGTGAAACCATTCGCACGGCTGTGGGACAACTGCTGCGGGGTCGTATGGATATGTCGGCGGATGTACCGTTGAACAACAACGATCTGAATTTAGCAGGACTCCATCTACACGAAACACTTCCCACCTGGTTGAGAAAATACATGGGCAACAATGAAAGGGGGTATCACATGTACAAACGTGCATTCTCGGCGATTCTAAGCAGTGATCGTCTCGATTATTATACCTTTTTCTATCAACATTGGACCCTGTTCCCTTTGACCTATCAATCCAAACTTCAATCCGTCAATCAAATGCTGTTTGGGCCTGGAGGGGTGGACGATGAATCTACGACCGCTTGGACAGATGAGGCCATGGAATACACAGCCGTGTTAGCAAAACAGTCTATGCTTTATAATCAATTCCGATATCTGTGTGAGATGCGTGATGCGTACCAACAGGCGGATCCAGAATTTGATGGTGGATTTGATAGTACCGTATGGAAAACGAATTTATTTTTGAGTGCTGCTTCCGGTGCGTTAGATGCAAGTGGTACAAAAAAACCAGGACACGCAATTTGGGAACACTCGGACTTTTGGAAGGCGCAGTTGCCCACCTGGTTTCCTTCCGTAGATCCGAGTCGGTTTATGAGGCTCCTACAGTCACTTGAAGTGCCCCATCCCATTCCGTTTCCTTCTTAGATCGCTCATAACAAGGTGGTAATCCAACTGAAATCCATCGCCAGCATACAGTCTAATTCAAGGGCCTTGGACCACAATTTCGCCTCCTTTGCGTCTGGATCCATCGCCAAACGTATCTGCGTTTCCTCGCACTTCTTTTTATTCCAATGGATGAGTTTTTGCAAGCATAGGGTCATCGCTTCTGAATCTGGATTCAACTTCTGTAACAGTAACTGTTCCCGTAACTTGTCAATGGACAGAAAGGGACGATGTGTTGCGCCTTGCCGAATGGCTGCCCATCCTTTCACCTTGTTGAACGCACTTTCAATGGCAACAATGTACGCATTCGCCACAAGTTTTCGATCGTGCTGCCACTGTTGCGGTTTACAGTTGTTAATCGCATTGAAATAACCAATGGCTTCCGTTTCATTTCGTACAGTTTTTTCACGAACCAGAACCGTGAAATCCGCTTCAAAGCAAGGCGGTTGAAAGTGGTCTCTCAAGAGCGCAGCTCTGTGTTGGCCATCCACTATATATGTCTGCATGACCTCGTTGTCAGCAGCATCTAATTCAGGATATTGTATCGTACAATACCCTGAATCCAAGAGGTGAATTTTAGCACCAATCGCTTTTCGTAAATTTGCCACATGTTCCGTATTCAAGATTCGATTGCCTTTCCAAACGGGAATGGCAACGAGTGCTTGTGCGGACATTTTCCGTAAGACGGAACCATCGTGAAAGGTGTGAATGCAGTCCATACAGATGAATCTGTGACTTCAACTGAATTCAGTTTTTTATGCATGCACGATTCCCGTCTGAAGTTCATTTTCGTGATACAGATGAATCACTTCCAAGGGTTCTGTGCGTCCAAGTCGAACCGCCCGTCCTACAATCTGCTGCTCCAATTCAGCCGCCATTCTATGAAACAAGAGTACATGCGTAGCCGATTCCATATTCAAACCCGCGCCCATATTCCGAGCATTCAAAAAGAGTACTGAATGCTTGCCCTCTTTGAACTCTCTTAAAAGTTTTGTAATACGAGCCTGGCTGCCATTCACTGTGGCATGTGTGATACCTGCATCCGTAAGAGAAGTATTCAAACCCGAAAAGGTGGCATCATAACTACTAAAAATTAGGACGCGTGCCGCTGGATGTTCTTTTAAAAACGCAATACACGTGTCCTGCTTGCCAAGTTTCTTTTTCTCTGGAGCAGCCACAGTCACTGTATTCGTTTCGGTTCCCTCTCCTAGAACCTTCACAGATTTGAGGTCGCTAATACGAACTCGGCACAAGGGACAGGACGCAGCACGTTTCAACGATTCACACAGGCATCCAAAACAAAAGATTTGAGTACAGCAAGGCGTCAAGGCCGGATTCGTCGCCTCGCAACAACAAATAGGACAATTATGTTCCTTTGCCCGTTTAATACGGTCCTCTACCGCTGAAATACGACTTTCAATACTCGCAATCTTCTGTTCACAAGTTTCAAACGACTTTATTCGCGCGGCTTCGCTACTATACGTAATCGTCTTTTTAAATTCGTACGTTTTCTTTGCATTATCTAATTCTGTAAGCCATGACCCCGTGACAGCCGTTGTTAATTCAGATTCCGAATGAGCCGTCATGCCTACGCTTTCCAAGGCTCCTTTCACATCGCCTGCATGAAGTCGCTCCATCATTTCAGGACTGACAAAACTGTCCAAGACTCGCAAATTCGCCGGTGTTGCGCACACGATGGTGCTGTGTGTAATCAATGGATTCGAGAAAGATCTTCGAATGGCTTCTTCGGTCGAATGAATCACTACACGTGCAGATTGAGACAACACCACCTGAGAGGAGGGATGTGTTTGAAGTCGATCGGTTCCACACATGCGTCGCACAATGTTTTGATGTCTACATCCTGGAACACTAAAGTAATTATTGTTATATACCGATTTATGAATACGTTGAATCAAGGTGGGAGGCGTTTCAGGGAGAGGAGTGTAGACAGACATGATATTGTAATAACAACCGCCTGTAAAAATTAAATTCATCCAACTGGCGGTAATAAACCAATAGAATCGTGCGTGTAAATCATCGTGATCACTTGAAAATGCAATGCTGTCGGCTTCATCAATAAACAAACGCTGCCATAAAATGGTCCGAATCGGATGTGAAGCTTTGAACGTCAGCCACATGGTGCTGCTCACCACAACCAAGTCATACGTTTCTAAATCTGTCATAAGTGCTGGATCTGACGTGTCCGCCTTTCGTTTTAATATTTTTGCTCGTAGTGTGGTATCTCTGGCTATGTAAGTTTCCCACTGTTGAATCAAGGCGTGAGGAACAATTAATAAACTGGTTGTAACCTGTCTCAATGCAACTCCTGCAGCAGTCTGCCGCTGGGATTTCTGTCGTAATAATCCTATATCTCTGCCATCACCCAGTATTTGATTATGACGTGTGATGTATTCTGTGTACAAATCAGAGGGCGGAGGTTGTTTCACTAAGGCTAATGCCGTCAATGATTTGCCTGACCCGACTTTATCGGCCAAAATACCATAGGATGTGAAAAACCGTCCTCCATCGGCTTCCCCTGGAAGAGGATCCACCATAATCCCATCTTGTTTGGA
>Ga0114967_10003704_pt1 | contig 12498 bp, 13 predicted proteins | sample M_130628_MF_Meta_FD_92639 | JGI IMG/M metagenome (GOLD analysis project Ga0114967, IMG submission 92639) | Freshwater microbial communities from Lake Montjoie, Canada to study carbon cycling - M_130628_MF_MetaG | ecosystem: Environmental > Aquatic > Freshwater > Lake | place: Lake Montjoie... | reverse complement strand
GCTGGACGGAAGCGTCTTCTACGGCTACTCGCGTTCGGTGGAGTACCTGATCCCGGTGAAGCGCGTCGATGGCGTCGGCGATGATCCATGGTCGCGCGACAACAAGCCGGACACCAACGCCGCGTGGAAGCTGCGCGCGAAGGTCATGGCCTGCAAGGAGCGCTGCACCGTCTCCACGCTGGTGGCGGGCGGCGACTGGCCGCCGTTGGCGGAGGCCGGCACGGATGTGCGCCTAAACGGCGGCTCGTTCGGCGGGCGAGCATTGCCGGCCACGGCGGCATCGGCCGGCATCTTCGCGAGCCTCGAGAACAACACCGTGCGGATCGAGGGCCCAAGCCGCGGCACGTCCACCGTGCGCTTCATCCCGGCAGCCATCCCGGGCATGCAGCTGGGCGTGCCAGATGGCACCGTGGCCGTGGACGGCACCGTCAACGGTGACCGATTCCGCCTGGAATTCACCCTCCAGTCCCTGGGGCAAGGCCCCGGCGAGCCTGCCGTGGCCGGGCTCATCCTCCTTGGCAATGACCCCTCGGAACCGTGCGTTTGGCTGACCATCCCGCACCCCCTTGCCGGCCCGGACGGGGCGTTCGGGGCCAACGGGGTCGGTGCATCGGACCAGGCTCCGCCGTCGAAGTGAGCCGTGCAAGCAACCGCGCGCCTGGCGCATCCATACCAGGCACCGTTGGGTCCCCCGGTCGCGGGACCGCATTCGGAGTGAAACCATGAACACCATGAAGCTCTTCGCCACCTGCGGCATCGCCGCCGCGCTCACCGTGGGCATCGCCTACGCCGCCCCCATGCAGGATTCCAAGAAGGAGTCCAAGAAGGAAGCCGCCAAGGAAATGGCCAAGGAGATGGCCATGGTCGGCAAGCCCGCACCGGCCTTCACGCTGAAGGACTCCGCCGGCAAGGACGTCAGCCTCGCTGACTTCAAGGGCAAGGTCGTGGTCCTCGAGTGGATGAACCCCGGTTGCCCGGTGTGCCGCGGCAAGATGGAGGATGGCTCGGTGGCCAAGATGATGGCGGACAGCAAGGCCATCACGCCGGACGTGGCCTTCCTCTTCATCAACTCCACCGCGGCCACGGCTGGCAAGCCCGCGGAGAGCGGTGAGTACCTCGCGCAGAACAAGATCATGGCCCCCGCGCTGATCGACGGCGACGGCACCGTCGGCCACGCGTACGCCGCCAAGACCACGCCGCACTGCTACGTGATCGACTCCAAGGGCGTGCTGGTCTATGCGGGCGCCATCGACGACCAGGCCGACAAGAACCCCAAGAACTACGTCGTGAACGCCATCAAGGCGCTCAAGGACGGCAAGGACGTCTCGCCGGCCACCACCAAGCCGTACGGCTGCGGCGTGAAGTACGGCAAGGGCAAGTGACCGTGCGGCATGCGGCGGTGCGGCCCGGCGCCGCGCCGATCGCATCCCATGCATGAAAGAGCAGGGGCCGACCCTTCGATGGGTCGGCCCCTGTTTCGTTCGGCGCTTGTTCCGTGCGGGGCGGCTCGTTCCGTGCGTGGCGCTCGGTGAGCCTCCGCACCGGGCCGGCGTCAGACCACGTTCACCGGCATCACCACGTAGGTGAACTCCTGGCCCACCTTGAAGACGCCCGGCTTCTGCGGATTGCGCATCTCGATCATCACCTGCTCGCCGTCGACCACCTTGAGGGCGTCGACGATGAAGGCCGGCTGGAAGCCGATCTCGATGGCGTCACCCTGGTAGCCGGACATCGGCACGCGGATCTCCGCCTCGCCCATCTCCGGTGCGCGGCTCGAGACCACCAGCGTGTCGCCCTTGAAGGCGAAGCGGACTCCCTTGGATTCCTCGTTGGTGAGGAGGGCGGCGCGGCGGATGGCGGTGGCCAGGTCGGCGGCGTCGAAGGTGACGCGCTTGTCCTGGTCCTTGGGGATGACGTCCTCGAAGGGAGGAAAGGTGCCTTCCACGAGGCTGGTGACGAGCATGCCCGTCCCTTCCACCTGGAACACGGCCTGGCCCTCGGCCTTGCCGATGGTGACCTTCGCGTCGGGTTCGCCGAGCATCTTGACGAGGATGTTGAGGCTCTTCGACGGGACGATGAGCGTCATGTCGCCATCACCCGTGCAGCCGCCGGCGGCCACCGCCAGGCGCTTGCCGTCGGTGCCGACCAGGCGGATGCGCTTGCCCTTGCGTTCCATGAGCACGCCGTTGATCGCGAAGCGCGCGTTCTCCACGGCGGTGGCGAAGATGGTGCGCGCCACGAGCCGGCGGATGGTCTCCGCGGTGGCCTCGAAGGCGCCGGTGGGCTGCGGGTCGCGGCCGGCCGGGTAGTCCTTGGGGTCGTAGCCGAAGATCTTGAAGGTGCTGCCCTCGCTCTTCACGGTGGCGACGTTCTTGTCCATCTCCAGCGTGACGGTGGAGTCCTCGCAGGTGCGGACGATCTGGCCGAGCTTGTCGGCCGGGATCAGTGCCTCGCCCTCGGAGACCACTTCCACGTTCGGCACGGACAGCGCCAGGGAGATCTGGCCGTCGGTGGCGCGGAGCACCAGCTCGCCGTCCTTGGCGGTCAGCTTGAGGCAGGTGAGGACGGGCGTGGTCGTGCGGGTCGGCACCACGGCGGACGCCAGCGCGAGCGCTTCGACGATTGCGGACCGGTCGCAGTTGACCTTGAGATGCGATGCCATGTTCTGGGCTCCCGTGAGTGGCTGGTTTTTGCGGAAAGTCAGTGTAGCCGGATCCGGCCCGGGGCCGCGGGTGCGTACGCTTCGGACATGCTTCAGCGGTTCTTTGCCGCCATCCGCGCGCACTACGGGATCACCGTGTTTTTCCTGTACCTGGGCGCGTTTGCCATCGCCTTCGTGGGCACCTTCACGCTGCCCCTGATCGCCATCGGCATGGTGCTGTTCTCGATCTTCCTGCTGGTGCCGGCGGTGCTGGTGGGCGACCTGGTCGGCTCGTTGGCGCGTCGCACCACGCGGCCGTACCTGCGTCGAGGCGTCTGCCCGAAGTGCCGGCAGCAGCAGGGGCCTGCCTGGGAACCGCCCGTCTACCGCTGCGCGTTCTGCGGCGCCGCCTACGAGAGCGACGGAGATCCGCACGAGGGCGCCGATCCCGCGCCGCGCGAGCCGGACGTCACGCCTGTGCCGAATGATGGTCGATGACCGCGCGGACGGGTGCCGCCAGGTGCTCGTCGCCGGCCAGGACGATCAGCTGGCCGCCGGGGATGACCTCGATCACGACGCGCACGCCGATGGCGGCCACGCTGATCGACTGCGATGCGCCGTCGCCCGCGTCCACCACCGCATCCACGAGGTCGCGCAGCAGGTGGTGGTGCGCGGGCCCGAAGAGGAGCGGATCGCGCGTGTTGAGCTCCACCATTGCGGCCGCGTCGATGGCGCGCCACTGCTCGTGCGTGCTCATCGGCGTGGCCACGGCGTTGAACACGTCGCGCCAGCGGCCCACGGGGATGACCACCACTTCCGGAAGCTTCAGCTTGTGGACGATGCCCTCGACGATGGGGCCGATCTCCGCGCGCGGGACTCGCAGGACGCCGGCGGGAACCGTGCCGGAGAACTCCCGCGCGGCCAGGTCGAAGGCCACCACGGCGGTCGATTCGTCGAGGTCCAGGTGGAGCTCGCCCGCCGGTTCCTCGGTAGACGTGACGCCCTGCGCGCGCAGGCGGTTCCAGGTGAGCGGTTGTTCGATGAATTCCACGTGGGGTCTCGGTTGAAGGGCGCGTCCCACCAAGGTACCCGTGTTCCGTAGGATGCCGCGGCGTGAAGACCGTCCTGTTCGTATGTACCGGCAACACCTGCCGCTCACCCATGGCCGAGGCCATCGCGCGGCACCTCCTTGACGAGGGAAAGGTCCCGGGCCAAGGGCGCGAGGTCTTCGTGGCATCTGCCGGCCTTGGCGCGTGGGACGGAAGCCCCACCAGCCACGAGACGCTCGAGACGCTTCGGGAGCGGGGCATTCATTTCGACGGGCATTCCAAGCGACTGACGCCGGAGATGATCCGCAAGGCGACGCTGGTGCTCACGATGACGCGGTCGCATCTCATGGGCGCACGGGCCCTGGTGGGCGGCGAGGCGCACCAGGACAAGGTGCAGATGCTCGACCCGGGCGGCGACCTGGACGACCCCATCGGCATGGGGCAGATCGCCTACGACGCGCTTGCCGTGCGGTTGGAGCGGGTTCTTCCCGGACGTCTGCGGGAACTGCTCTGAACGAGGCCTTCGCTGCGCGGCTCCTGTAGAGTGTGGGAGTCATGCGAGTTGCCGTCGGCTCCGATCACCGTGGTTTCCAGACTGTTTCTGCCTTGGTCCAGCACCTGAAGGCAGACGGCCATGACGTCGAGATGCTCGGCGACTGCGGCGGCAGCATGTGCGACTACCCCGACGTGGCGTACCTGGTCTCCCGGGCCGTGGCCGACGGCCTGGCCGATCGCGGCATCCTGATGTGCGGCACCGGCATCGGCATGTGCATCGCGGCCAACAAGGTCAAGGGCGTCCTGGCCGCGCTGGCGCAGGATGAACTGAGCGCACAGCTGAGCCGCACGCACAACAACGCCAACGTGCTCTGCCTGAGCGCCGACCTGACCGGGACCACGCTTGCCAAGCGCATCGTGGACACCTTCATGAAGACCAACTTCGAGGGCGGCCGCCACGAGCGCCGGATCCACAAGATCCACGAGATCGAGGAAGGGCGCGCGCCGAGCAAATAGGTGTCGTATGCATCTGGCACCTATTTCCAACAGTGGGATAGCCCCCCGCGCCGACGCTGCGGGAAATAGGTGCCAGATGCATACGACACCTATTTAACGCGACTCGCCTTCGACCCAATCCGTCAGCAGGCGCACGCCCCAGCCGGTGGGGCCGGCCACGCACAGGTCGTTCGGGCTGTCCACGTTGCCCACGCCCGCGATGTCGATGTGCGCCCACGGGGTCTTCTCGTCCACGAAGTAGCTGAGGAACGCGGCGCCCTGGATCGGGTGCGCGCTGCGGGCGGGGTTGGAATTGATGAGGTCTGCGTGCTGGCCGCGCATGAAGTCCTTGTGCTCCTTCCAGAGCGGGAGCTTCCAGAGCTTCTCGCCGCTCTGCGCGCTGGCGGCCTCGATGCCCGTGGTGAGGGCCTCGTCGTTGCAGAACCAGCCTGCGCAGAAGTGGCCGAGCGCCACCACCACGCCGCCGGTGAGCGTGGCCACGTCGACGATGGCCGTCGCTTCCAGCTCTTCCTCGGCGTAGGTGAGCGCGTCGGCCAGCACCAGGCGGCCTTCGGCGTCGGTGTTGGTGATCTCGACCGTCACGCCGTTGTACATGGTGATGATGTCGTCCGGGCGCATGCTGTCGCCCGAGACCATGTTCTCCGCGGCGGCAAGCAGCGCGTGCACCTCGATGGGGAGATCCATCTCGGCAATGGCCTTCATGGCGCCGAGCACGGCGCAGCCGCCGAGCTTGTCGTACTTCATGCCCTTCATGCCGTTGTTCACCTTCAGGCTGTAGCCGCCGGTGTCGTAGGTGAGGGTCTTGCCCACCAGCACCAGGCGCTTGCCCTTGGCGCCGCGCGAGCGCTTCTTGGGAACGTGTGCCAGGTGGATGAGGCAGCTCTTGGAGTCGCTGCCATGGCCCACGGTGGCCAGGCCGCCCATCCCCATCTTCTTGGCCTTCTCGTGATCGATGACCGTGCACTTGAGGCCGGTCTCCCGGGCCAGCTTCTTGGCCTGCGCGGCCACCCAGGCGGGGTTGCAGATGTTCGGGGGGGTGGCGCCGATGCCCCGGGCATAGTTCACGGCTCCGCCGAGGAGGAGGCCGCGGCGCAGCCCGTCCCGGAAGTCGGCGTCCGACGAGTCCACCGCCAGGGCGCCACCGCGCTCGGCCTTGCGGCTGGCGGCACCGTCGAAGCGATCCACGCGCCAGTTGGCCATGGCCAGGCCCTCCGCGAAAGCGCGGCCGAGAGTCTCGACTTCGGTCCGCTTCTTGGGGAAGCCAGCCGAGAGGTCGATGGAGATTCCCTTGTCGCCGCGGCGGTCCAGGGCCTTGACCAGCTTGGCGGCTGCGGTCCGGACCGAGGCGGGGGTCACGGAGCCGGGCTCGCCGAGCCCCAGCAGGACGTGCTTGGCGCCAGCGGCCAGCACTTCACCGTTCTCCCCGCTGAAGCCCGGGGTGTCCAGGGCGTCCGAGACGGCCTGGACCGTGGCATAGGCGGCCGGGACGGTCTTGCCGTCGGAGGTGACCCCGACGATCGTGACGTGCGAGCGGGCGGAACCGATCGAGAGGGTGCTGAACATGGGGTGGTCAGTCTAGGGGGCCCCGGGGGAGGTGCGGAACGGCACTTTGGGGAGGAGGGCGCCAGCCGGCGCCGGAGGTACGCCTGGGTGCCAACGGTGCAAACGCACCACCGCCCCGTCATCACTGACGGGGCGGTGGGGAATATCAGAGTTGGCTCTGAATTCAGCAGACCGAGCCGGTTGGCTTAGTCGATGCTGGACTCGCCGAGCTTGTCGAGCATGGCCTGGTTCTTGTCCTGGATGATTTCCTTGGTGTCGGTCAGGCCCTTCACCGCGCCGCCAGCGACGATGATGCCGCCGACGCCGAATTCCATGCTCTCAACGCCGCGCTCGTCCGAGATGAAGTTCGCAATGATGTTCTTGATCATCTGTGTAGTCTCTTTCAATCTGTGGCCGGCACGCCGTGTTGCAGGCCCTACTTCGAATTTGCCGCCGACCTTCGGACGACAAGGGAGAGTCTAGCCCGGCCACGGCAGGGGTCAAGCGCGGTGCACTCCTTCATCAGCGCAATTCGCAGAAATGTTTTAGATATCGGACTTTATTCGCGATGGACCGTGCGCCATCGGGGCGGGGGGGCAGCTTCGCATCCGCCCACCGGCGTGAAAAACACCGAGGTCCCGTCCAAAGACGGGACCTCGGGAATGCTGACATGGGACCGAGGGTCGGCGTGCCGACCGCTCTGGCTCAGTCGATGCTGGACTCGCCCAGCTTGTCGAGCATGGCCTGGTTCTTGTCCTTGATGATTTCCTTGGTGTCGGTCAGGCCCTTCACGGCGCCGCCGGCGACGATGATGCCGCCCACGCCGAACTCCATGCTCTCCACGCCGCGCTCGTCGGAGATGAAGTTGGCAACGATCTTCTTGATGTTCATGGGTTCAAATCCTTAACTTCGGTGGGCTGCTGCCCGATTTGGTGAGAAACCACACGAACGACATCGAACGCAGTGGAGTCGCTGCAAGGTAGTCCGTCCCGGGCTGAATGCGAGGCGCGCAGGCGTGGAATGCCTGCGAATGCCGCACTTTGACGTGATTTCGACCTCTTAAAGGCCGATAACATGCAAGCGAGCAGGCCCACTCACTTTGACTTGCTGAACTTCGGCCGCGCCGCGATCGCCAACTTCATGTTGGCGTCGACGTCCGCCTGTGGCACCACGCGCTCCCAGAGCTTCCGGGCTTCCGCATCGTCGCCGGAAAGGGCACGGGTCAGTGCCAGGTTGGAGACGTAATCCGCGTCCGACGGATCCTTTGCATACGCGGCGTGGAAATCCTTGTCCGCCGCGGCCAGGTTGGCATCGAGCAGGTGGCACAGGCCACGGTTGTTGAGGAGGATCGGATTGTCCGGGAACCGCACCAGCCCCCGGTCGATCCACTGGATGGCGTCCGTGATGCGACCCTCGATCAGCAGGACTTCCGCGCCCTCGGAGTAGGTCCCGAGGTTGTCGGGGTACTTCTGGTACATGCGTTCGATCAGGTAGCCCGCCTGCTCGGTCTTGCCCTTGGCGGCCAGGACGCGCGCCGTCAGCTGCATGGTGTCGGGCGATGCAAGCTGCATCGGGCCGCCGTCGAACCAGTCCTTCTCCTTGTCCTTCTCCTGGGCGCCCTGGCAGCCAGCGAGTGAGAGGGCGGCAACCGCCATCGCGAGCGATCGGATGGTGCGTGAGGTACCGAGGGTGGAGTGGCTCATGGCATGCCTCCGTTCGACGGACCGTTCACGTCACGGGGATTGAGCTCCTGTGGCTGGCCCTGCGGCAGCGGGACGCTCTTGATGTTCTCGCGGATCAGGAGCGCGGCCGAGGTGGCAACGCCCGTTCCGCCGGCCGGGGCCTGGTTCAGCACGATCCGCGCGCGGGCGATGCCGGTTGCCTCGAGGCGCCTGCGCACCTCGCCGATGCGTGCGTCGTAGAGGGCGTCGTCGGCCAGTCCGCGGCGGACGGCGATGCTTCCGCCGTCATCGCGGAGCGCCTCCGCAAGGATGGTGAGGTCGCGACGGCCAAGGGGCGAGAGCGACGACGAGCCGGGCAGGAAATGCTCCTCGCCCATGCTGCGCTGCCGGATGACGCCCAGGCGCATCTGGTCGGTGAACGGCTCCCGCACCATCTGCTGGTCGAGCTCGTACTGCTTGTCGTCGCTGAGTTCGCGGCGATCGGGATCCTTCTTCGGCTCGGAACTGCAGCCGACGGGCGCGAGCATCGCGAGGCACAGGGCGGCCAGGCCGCACTGCACGTGCCGGGCGCTGCGAAGTGCCGGCACGGCGGTCATCCGGGCGCAGGCGGAAGCGGATTCATGACCTGATTTCATCGGCGTGTCCTTGCGTCCGGCGGTTGCGGCCGGATCCGGTGTGGGTTCAGTTCGCATTCGCCTTGCCCAGATTCTCGAGCATCATAGTGAGCACAGGCACCATCATGACCAACAGCGTGGCGGGGAGCAGCATGCCTGCCAGCACGAAGACCATCAGGACCGAGGCGCGGTGCGCGCGTTCCTCCAGGCCCTCGATCTGCTCGTTCCGCAGCGAGTCCGACATCACCTTGACCATCTGCGCCACCTCGGTGCCGAAGCGCTCGGTCTGTGCCAGGAGCGACCCGAGCGCATCGAACTCCTGCACGCCGGTGCGTTCCGCCGCGGCCGCGAGCGCCTGGGTCCAGGTGGCCCCGAACGACACCTCGAGGTCGACGCGCCGCATCTCCTCCGACATGGCGTCGTTTGAGCCCGACAGGTTCTCGCAGACCGCCATCCACGATGCGTGGAGGCCGAGGCCGCCCTGCAGCGAGAGCTCCACCAGGTCGAGCATGATGGGGAAGTCGGTGGTCAGCTCGACGCGGCGCTGCATGCCCCTGGCATCGAGCCACGATGCCGGGGCCCACCATCCCGCGTATGCGCCCAGCGCGCCCACGATCAGCATCGCGGTCGAAAGCGTGTCGCCTCCGCCGGTGATCCACAGGCCCCCGAGGGCGCCCGTGGCGATGGCCGATGCGTGCAGTGCCGCAAACCAGTTCTGCTGCGCGCCCTCGGAGAGACCCGCCGCGGCAAGCCGCTTGCGGTACCAGCCCGGGATGGCGCTGGTCGCCGTCGCCTGCGTCGCCTTGGGGGCCTGCTTCAGCATCCACGCCGAGAAGGCGAGGAGTGCGGCCGCTCCAACACAAGCCGCTCCGAGGTTCATGCGGACCTCCGGGGGCGAGCGAGCTCGATCTGGCTGAGGCGATGGACGATGCTCATGCCGCCCGCCACCAGGACCGTGCAGATGGCCAGCAGCAGGTTGCCGGCCGGGCGGTCGAAGACGAAGCCCGCGTAGCCCTCGAGGTTGACGCACAGGATGGGCACCACCACGGCGGGCAGCATGGCCAGGACGATGGCGGCGGTGCGGCCGTAGGTGAGGATGGTCCGGGCGCGGCGGCGGATGCGCCCTCGCTCGACCAGCGACCGGGCCAGCCGGTCCGCGGTGTCCGCGATGTTGCCGCCGGCCGTTAGCTGCACCAGGAGCACCAGCCCGAACGCGCGCAGTGCGGGCTGGCTGGACTTCACGAGGACTCGCTGGACCGAGTCGGTCATCTCCTCGCCGAGTTCCTCGCGCTGCTTGATCTCGCGGAAGGCGCTGCCTGCCTGGCCGCGCGCATCCTTGGCGAGGATGTCGATCATGCCGGTCACCGGGATGCCTGCGCGCAGCGCGCGGCTGGCGATGTGGATCGCGGAGAGCGCGTGGCCCTCCTCGGCGATCTCCTGCTTGGATCGCGCGCGGGCACGCAGGATGGTCAGCGCCGTGTACCAGACACCGAGGAATCCGAGTGCCAGCCCGAAGCGGTTGGCGAGGATCCAGAGCGCGCCGGCGATCACGATGCCAATGACGCCGAGCGTCGGCCCTTGCAACGGGAGTGCGCTGCGCCCCAGCGCATCGGCTGCCGGCGTGACTGCTGGCGTGGGTGCCGGCGGCAGCGCGGGCGTCGCGGCCGCCTCGGCGGCGGCCGTGCGGTTGGCGATCACGAACACCGTCACCGCGACGGCGATTGCCGCAAGGGCAGGGAGCCACGATGCCGATCCGGTGGCCGCGATCAAGTGGCCGCGCCCTCGTCGAGCTTGCCCGCCACGAAGGCGCGCGGGTCGATGCGGATGCCGCGGGATTCGAGGTACTCGAGGAACGCGGGCCGCACGCCGGTGGATTCGAAGAACCCGTCGGTGCGGCCCTCGTGGCCGCCCGTGACGCGGTAGCGGTGGATCGGCTGCATGCGCAGGCCTTCGTCGCCGGCCTCGCCCACCTCGAGGACCTCGCCGATGACGCGCCGGCCGTCGGGGAGGCGCATCAGGTGCACCACCATGTCGATGGCGGATGCCACGTAGTCGCGCAGGACGCGGATGGGCATGTCAACGCCGCCCATGGCGAGCATGGACTCGAGCCGGTAGATGGCGTCGCGTGCGCTGTTGGAGTGGAGGGTCGTCATGGACCCCTCGTGGCCGGTGTTCATGGCCTGCATCATGTCGAACGCCTCGGCGCCGCGGCACTCGCCGACGATGATGCGGTCGGGGCGCATGCGGAGCGCGTTGCGCAGCAGGTCGCGCGGTTCGACGGCGCCGATGCCTTCCACGTTGGCGGAACGCGTCTCGAGCCGCACGATGTGCGAGCCCTCGAGCCGGAGCTCGGCGGCGTCCTCGATGGTGATGACTCGCTCGTGCGGCCCGAGCGAGGCCGACGCGGCGTTGAGGAGCGTGGTCTTGCCGACGCCCGCGCCGCCCGAGAAGATGATGTTCAGGCGGCCCGCCACGGCGGCGCGCAGGAGTTCCGCGGTGGCCGGCGCCAGCGTGCCGAAGCCGACGAGACGATCGAGGTCGAGCGCGCGTTCCGGGAAGCGGCGGATGCTGAGCTGCGGTCCGTCGACGGCGAGCGGCGGGATGATGGCGTTGACGCGCGAGCCGTCGGCCAGGCGCGCATCGACCATCGGCGAGCGCTCGTCGATGCGGCGGCCGGCGTTGCGGACGATGCGGTGGATGATGTGCAGGAGGTGCGCGTTGTCGCGGAACCGGGCATCGCTCTGGCGGAGCTGGCCGCGGCGTTCCACGAAGACGCGGTCCGGGCTCACCACCAGGATGTCGGTGATCTCGCCGTCGGCGAAGAGCGGCTCGAGCGGCCCGAGGCCGAAGACGTCGTCGAGCACGCCCTTCACCAGCTGTGCGCGCATCTCCGCGGGCACGGTCTTGCCGGACTGGTCGATGAGCTCGCGCACGCGTGCATCGCACTGCGCCACCAGCTGCTCGCGCTTCATGACGCTGGCAGCGGCGAAGTCGAGCGTGGCCAGCAGGCGTTCGTGGAGTTCGCGGCGGAGCTGGTCCATGGATTGGTCCGTGCCGCCGGTCACGGCGCTGCTGCCTCGGTGGTGGCCGATGCGGGGGCAGGGGCCGATGCTGGTGCCGGTGCGGGCGCCGCGGTCGTGGAAGCGTCTGCTGCGGGCGAAGATGCGGCGTCGGTGCCCGGCAGGGGATCCGAGGCGGCCACGCGCGCCGCATCGGGGCGGCGCCATGCGCCGGGCCCGCGAAGGCCTTCGAGGCCGAGGTTCTTGAGGCGTGCCACCGGGCTGCCGACCGGCACGGCGCCGGCGAGCTGGCCCTTGATGAAGAGCTCCCAGTCGTTGGGTGTCTCGTGCAGGTCGCCGGGCATCGGGCGGTCCATGCCGTCATAGAGCGGCTCGACCACTTCCGCGGTGACCATCACCACCAGCTCGGTCTGCGCCTGCTCGTAGCGCACGCTGCGGAAGAGCGGCCCAAGGATCGGCATGTCGCCGAGCACCGGGACGCGCGAGACCGTCGCCTGGTCGAGGCTGCGGAGGAGGCCCGCCGTGGCGAACGACTGCCCGCTGGCGAGCTCCACCGTGGTGCTCGAGCGCCGCGTGCTGAGCGCGGGGATGGTGAAGCCGTTGACGTTGACCTTGCCGATCTCGCTGAGCTCGCTCACTTCCGGCGCCACCTCGAGGCGGATCTTGCCGTCGCCGAGGATCTCCGGGCGGAAGTTCAGGCGGATGCCGAACTCCTTGTACTCCACGGTGACGGTGCTGCCGCCGCCGACCACGGAGCCCTGCACGATGGGGATGGGGAACTCGCCGCCCACCAGGAACGTGGCGCTCTCGCCGCTGATCGCCACCAGGTTCGGCTCGGCCAGCAGGCGCACGTAGCGGTTCTCGCTCAGCGCGTGCAGGAAGACCTCGAGGTCCGCGCCGGTGATGCCCATGAAGAGCGTGGAGGTGCCGGCCACCGGG
>Ga0114967_10003703_pt1 | contig 12499 bp, 13 predicted proteins | sample M_130628_MF_Meta_FD_92639 | JGI IMG/M metagenome (GOLD analysis project Ga0114967, IMG submission 92639) | Freshwater microbial communities from Lake Montjoie, Canada to study carbon cycling - M_130628_MF_MetaG | ecosystem: Environmental > Aquatic > Freshwater > Lake | place: Lake Montjoie... | reverse complement strand
TAAGAAGTGCCCAGCAGCACGGCGCCCTTACCGAACAGGCCGAAGCGGTTGCGATCGGTCAGACGCACAGCCCGGAACTGCGCGCCCCGGATGTTTTTCAGGCCATATGCGGTTGCTACGCGCTCATTGACGAACGTTTGATCTGAGCGCAGCAGATCTAGCACGCTGCGGTCCGAGCGCAACACGCTGCTCAGGAACAGCCGCATCTCTTCGCGGTAGCCCTCGCGCAGATCGGGGTCAAAGTTCGGGTAGAACACCGGGTCGGGCTGGATGTTGTCTATGCGCGGAATGTTGAGCCATTGAAAGGCGAAGTTGGTGACCAGCGTTTCAGAGCGCGGGCTGGCCAGCATGCGGCGCACTTGTGCGTCGAGTACGGCCGGGTCGCTCAACTTGCCGGCGCTCGCACTGTCGATCAGCGCCTGATCGGGTCCTTGGCTCCACAGGAAAAACGCTAAGCGTGAGGCCAACTCCAGGTCTGATAGCCGCGTGGGTTTGCCGGCGACCGCGCTTACAGCTGTTGGCTCTGTGCGGACTAAAAATTTGGTGCTGGCCAAAATGGCGGTCAGACCGCTTTCAATGCCGGCGTCAAAATCACCGCTCTCACGGCCCAGCGCGTAAAACGCCAAGGGTGCCTTCAGGTCTTCCTCGTTCACCGGACGACGGAAGGCCTCGCCAGCCAGGCGCGACAGGATGCGACGTGCGCAAGGCAGCTCATCGGCCGCTGTGGCGGGACGGCACTGAAAGATGCGTTGGCGGCTGACGGTCTCGGTGATGCCGCTGACCTTGAACGGCCCTGACACATCAAAGCCCGGTATGCCGGGTACACGTTCCATCTCGGGCAGCATCGCGATGGGCTGCAACGGCGAGTCGGACTGCGCAAAAGACCGCTGCAGAAAGCTCACACCCACTCGGTGAGTGCCGGCGGTGATCTTCAGGCGGATGTGGTTAAAGCGGTTTTGCATGTCCTCGGCTGCTGCCGATTGCAGATAGTCGACAGCCTTGAGGTCTTCCGGCCCGCCGAACGATTGCTCGAACACGCGCGTGTCGTCGATGGTCAGGATGACCCGGTGCGGCGTATCGATCTTGGTGATGTAGCCCGCACCGTGAAAAAAGAAATTGCGGATGTTGAACTCGTATTCGCCATCAGCCGGAAAGTAATGCTCGACCATCAGGCCGCCGCGCGTGCCCAGTGGCAAACCGGCGATGTGCTTGGACTGATCGGCAGCCGGATTAGCGCGGTATTCGCGGCTGCTCGGCGCAACATTGAGGCGCCCGACAGCTTGCCGGCTGATGGTGCGCGCGGCGGTGATGTACTGGTCGAGGTAAGTGGGCGACACGCGTAGCGATGCAGCCACGTTGTCAAAGCCTTCGTTGGAGACATCTTTGGGCAGCAGTGACTTGACGTCGACGTTGATACCCAGCAGCCGGTTGATCTCGCGCCCGTACTCGGTGCGGTTAAGCCGGTGCAGACCGACGTAGCCCGGGTCTGGCATTTGCGCTGCAGCTTGGTCGAGTTGCTGCTCCATCCACTGCACGAATGAGTCGATGTGATACTGAGCGGGTTGCGGCTCGCCCGGCGGCGGCATCAGCCGGCCGCGCAGTTTGCGTATCGCCTTTTCCCAGACCTCGGCATCGGCTTGGGGTTTGGCGAGCGACAGCGTGTCAAAAGCCAGGCCACCGGCCCAGTCGTTGCTGTTGTGGCAGCCTGAACAGTTGTTTTGCAGCAAGTCGCCTGGTGGCGGACTGGCCGCACGGGCCGGGACGAGTAGGGTACCGCCTACCAAGAGCGCTAAAGCCGATGCGTGCCACGCCTTCAACACCTGTCGTCCCCCAAAATAATTTGCTAGGTCTTATCCAAATAAAGCTTACAGCAAGGAAAGCCGGTCAGGGCAGCGCCGACGAGTGGTGCGCGACGATCAGCCACTGCCCGCCGCGGCGCGCATACACGAAGGTAAAGCGTGCCGGCGTTTGCGCGGTCTTGCCGTTATCGGTGGCGCTGCGGATATAAAAACCGCTGCTGATGGCTACATCGCCCAGCAGTTGCACGCGATGCTCGGCCGTGGCCATGGTCGAGTTACCCAGGTTGGCCAAGCCGTTGAAGTACTCGCGCACCAGCGCCGGCGTGTCGCGCAGCACCGGCGATGAAGTGCCATGAAATACCGCATCTGGCGCATATAGCGCCACGATGTCATCGGTGCTCTTGCGATTGAAAGCGCTGATCCAGCGCTGCGTGGCAGCCTCGACATCGGTCCGGTCGTCAGCCAGCGCGGGCGGTGCAGCACCCAGCAAGGTGGCCAGAGTCAGCGCCACTAAAGCAGCAAGATATTTGATGCGCGACATGACTCAACCCCGTGACGACTGTTGTTCTCCGACATCGCTTATAGCCTGTGATGGTGCGGGCGACAAAGCGCAGACCAACTTTTTGGGAAGTAGTGAGACAGACCAACGGTTTAATGAAAGATTCATTTTGACCATATTGTCATCATGACATATTCGTTGATATTATTTTCTTGAGGCATCCGCCGCGACAACCAGAGATCGTCAACCATGAGCGCACAGCATTTCTCGCACACCGCCTTGTCTTGGGCCTTGGCCGGGCTGTTCGCGGTCCCGTGTTTCGCAGCGTCCAACGCCATCGTGCTTGACCCGACCCGCGGCGCCGAGATCGGCGCGGTGTACCAGTCCTGGCTGAGTCCTCATCAGGAGGGTGGCGAGGAAGCCGAGACGCCTAAGCTGGTGCCTAAGCAATTTCGTTCATCTACGCCGTCGGTCGATCGCAATTTGCGCAAGTCAGCCGGTCACGGTGTTCTGCGTTTCAGCCGTGACCTCAGCAGCGCCTACGTCGAGCTGCAGATCAGTGGCGTTGATCCCAAAACCATCAACCTGTTTCACATCCACTGCGGCAAGCCCGGCATTCTCGGACCGATCATTGTCGACTTCGCGCTGAAGCAGGATCTGCACACGGCTTTCCCGGATGGCCGCTTCAAGGCAGAAATCCGTAACGAAGACATCGTCGCAGTCGCCAGCCACATGCACGATGGCTTGATCTCTTTTGGTACGGCCGGCTGCCCCATCAACAAGGACGGTAACCCCAACGAGCGCGTCAAGACCGTTGCCGGTCTGGCTTCGATCGCGCGCGAAGGTGAGTTGTACTTCAACGTACACACCACCGGGCAAACCTATTTTGGTGAGATGCGCGGTCAACTGGAAGCGGCGCCATGATCGGGCTGTTTAAGCGCACTCCTGTGATGTGGAACGACAGCCGGTCAGCGCATCAATTTTATACGGCGGTGGCCGTGCTGCTGGCGCTGACCCAGTTTGCCTGTGCGGCGGGCTCGGGTAATCCGGCGACTGCGGCGCCTTTATCCGATGCAGTGAACATCGCCGCCAACGTGTTGGCGGTCGTGATCGGGCTGCTGGTGCTGGTACCGCGCACGCGCGCGCTGGGTGGCTTGCTCGCCGGTTTGAACATGGTCGCGTCGATGGTCACCAACTACACCGTCGATGGCCTCGACTACTTCCTGCAAGTACTGGCTTTTGATCTGGCCAGTCTCGCGCTGGCGCTGATCGTTCTGTGGCACTACCGCCCTGACTTGCGCCACACTTTTCGGTCGACCCCATAACGGGGAGGCCGGCTGGGCTACTCCCCCAGTTTGTACTCACCCAGAGTCTGGCCATTGACCGAACCGTTGCGCAGCCAGTCTGTGGAAACACGGAACAGCTGCGCGCGGTTTTTTTCCCACATCGCGTTGTGTGATGAGCAAGCCAGCTCCACCAACACTTTCTGCTTGGCACCTAAGTCGGCATACAGCTCCTGCACGCGCTCCGGCGGCACTTGCTTGTCGTAGCGGCCAACGACCATCAAAAACGGCGTCTGCATCCGGGCCACCACTTCGCGGTTAAAACCCCACGTCGGAACCTGCGGTGCGCGACGCACACCACTACCCCAGGTCGAGCCCACCGCATCAGAGGCGCGCAGATCGGCCCAGATCGCCTCGGCAGCAGAAGTCTCATATTGATCGACACAGCCGACCTGACGGTCCCAATTGGCCATGAACTCGGCTTGCGACTGCGTGGTCATCGGCGCTGTGCCCGCAGCCAGCAACGGCTGCGGTGCGTTGAGCGGTCCGCCGCGTTGATAGGCCGGGGCCAACACCACCAGCCGGTTGACCTTGGCGGGGTTGCGCGCGGCATAGCCGGCTGCGCGCGGTCCGCCCTGCGACCAAGCCACCAGCGAGACTGTGTCGACACCGCGCAGGACGCGCAGTTGATCAACCACCGCATCGATATCGTGCCAGTCCGAGCCCATGGTGGTGATGGGCTCGCTGCGCGAGGGCGGGCAAGGGGCTTTCAGCAGTTGCGGAATGAAGGCCGTTTGCGATTCCCGCGCCACATTGCAGGGGTCGTTCATCGCCGCCGGCCGGGTCGAGCGCCCGTAGCCGGTCATGTCGACCGCAAAGGTGTCAAAGCCGGCACGCGCCAGATGCGCCATCCAGCTATAGCCTTCCGGCGCGCTGTCAAAAGCCACTTCAGCCGGTGTGCCGGCGCCATGCACGAACAGCACCACGGGCTGAGCCGGTGCGCGCTGCCGCAGCGCCGGGCCCGCCATCACCACCTCGCGAACATATAACTGCGCGTCTTGGCCGGCGATTGATGTCGCTGTCGATGTGACTCTTACGTAATGGTCAATGGTCAGCAAGCGCGTGCTGTCCTCACCTAAGGCCAACGGGCCGCTGAGGCACAACAGTGCAGTACTGACCAGGATTGATAAGCGGCGCATGACTGTCTCCGGCTTCGCGTGTGTTGGTCGATGCTAGCGCGATGGTTGCCCGACCAGACAGTTTTTGTTTCCGTGCAGGTGGTGCTAAGTTCGACGGCCTATCAGATCCCCGCAGAGGGATGGAGAAGACTATGGCGATGTTGCGTAAGCGGACCTTTTGGGTGGGTGTGGTGGCCGTGTTAGCGGCTGCGGTCGGGCTGCGGTTTACCCTCGCGCAGAGCGACTTAACCGATTGGGTCACCAAGGGCGAAGACTGGCCTGCACGCAAGCAGCAACTTCAGGCCTATGGCGAACGCTTCAAGACCTCCGACGAGTTGTACCAACACCTGCGCGATGCCGCAGGCGGTGGCAAGGCGCTGACCTGGTCACAGATGGGCGAGCCGGCTTATGACTGGTCCGGCGTCTACACGCGCACCGGTGGCGGTCTGGAGTTCGATATGGATCTGGCTGGCCGTCCTGCCGCCAAAGATTTTCTGGAGCAAGTGGCCAACGGTAAGGCCACGCTCGCTACCGCTCAGCTCACACCGGCAGGTCAGAAAGTGGTGCAAGCCAAGGCCAAACAGTTGGCTACCACCGGCGGTGAATACGACCCGATCAGCGACTGCCGCCCGCCGGGCGTGCCCCGTTGGTTAACCGAGCCTTTCCTTCATGAATATGTGGTCACGCCCAACCAGACTTGGCTCATGAATGAGATGGTCAATGACGTGCGCCGTGTTTATACCGATGGCCGCGAACACACGCCCGTCGAAGACGCCTACCCCTCCTGGAATGGCGACACCATCGGCTTTTGGCATCAGGGTGTTCTGGTCACTCACACGCGCTACTTGATGCAGGGCCAATATCAACGCGGCCTGCAGCCCGATTATTCCGAGCAGACCACGGTGGTCGAGCGTTGGCACAAGGTCGATGAACGTACCTTGCAGGCCGATGTCTGGGTGTATGACCCGGTCAATCTCAAAGCGCCCTGGTACACGCGCCAGAGTTGGACCCGTCTCAGCAACGACGATAAGTCGCTGCGTCTGCGCTATTGGGACTGCCGCGAGAACAGCAACAACCTCATCGACAAAAAAGATGACGGCACTTCTGAGTTCAAGCCATTCGATTTCGAGAAGCCTTCAACCGGTCAGGGGAAATAGCCATGAATAAGACTCGCCTGTCTTTCTGCATGATCGCGTTGGCCGCAAGCGCTGTGACGGCGCCCGTGCTGGCGCATCACTCCGGTGCCATGTTCGATGCCACCCGTGAAGTGACGCTGACCGGTACGGTCAAAGAGTTTCAATACACCAACCCGCACTCCTGGCTGCTGGTCGATGTGAAGGGTGCCGATGGCAAAGTAACCACTTGGGGCTTCGAGGCCGAAGGCCCCAGCACACTGACCCGCGCCGGTATCCGACGCAGTGACTTCGTCGCGGGCACGCCGATCACCATCAAGGGCAATCCACACCGTGATGGCCGGTCTGCGGCGACATGGGCTAGTGCGACGCGCTTGTCTGACAAAAAAGAGTTCAATCCGCGCGCGGGGTTTGCGGTCCGCTAGGGCTGCGCCTGACGTGTAAGATGCCGGCCTGCTAATCCGGCATTCTGCACAAGGCGCTCGTCATGGCTAAAGCCAAAAAGAAATCTGCACCCAAACTGGTCATTCCGCCGCACCCGGCGGTCGCCAGTGCCAAAGAGATGGGCGCGATGTGCGCCGAGATCTATGGCTATGCCATCAAGGTCGCGCGCCAGGATGGCTTGGACGAACAGCAAGTTGAGCAGCTGGCACTGGGCAAGATTCAGCGCTTCATGGTTGCTTGCATCAAGCAGTCCAAGGACGACTGGAAGGCCTACACCAAGGCCACTGGTGTTCAGGCCGCTTACAAAGAAGTCAAGAAGCCGGCCAAACGCAAGTCGGTTGCTAAGACGGCCGTCAAGAAAAAATAGCGGTTGCGCAATCTCTGCTTAGTCCGGCGCTATAGTTGCGGCCGGGCTTCAGGAGTATTGCGCCATGGTTGATTGCCGCGTTGTGTTGCTCATGGGTTTGGCTGCCGGTTTGGCAGCCTGTGGTGGCGGTTCATCGGCCACACCTACCCCCACGCCTACGCCCAACACCGTGCCGGGCGCACCCACGGCACTGGTGGCCACCCCTGGCAATGGCAGCATCAGCCTGGCGTTCACCGCACCGGCCAGCAACGGTGGTACGGCCATCACTGGCTACACCGGCAGTTGCACAGCGTCGGGCCCCGCGGTTATAGCCACTGCACTGGCCAGCCCTGTGACCATCAGCGGTTTGACTAATGGCAGCAGCTATAGCTGCACGGTGACGGCCACTAATGCCGTCGGCAGTGGCGCGGCTTCGGCCGCGGTCAGCGCAACGCCCCCAGCTGCGGCCGGTACGGTGACCACCGCCGGCGTGCTGTGCCCGCTGAGCTACAGCGCCTTCAACAGCAGCAGCAAGGTCAACGCCACCAGTCAGTCCAGTTGGACTTGCAGCGGGTCGCTGCGGCAACTGACCGGCAATGGCATCCCCGATCATCCGGTGACCGATGGCAACTTTGCCACGCCGATCTCGACTCAGAGCGTCAGCACCAGCATGCGCTTGCAGCCCACCAACACCGGCAGCCAGACCAGCGGTGCGGGTAACGTGGGCTATGTCGTCAACGGGGTGAAGCTCGATCCGGGTACGGCCGGCACTTGCTCGCCCACGGCCACCGGCACGGGACCCGGCCAAGGCTGCGTGCAAATTGCAGGCACTGATCCGTGGCGCATCGAGGCCTTGGGTGGTGCGTTTACCTTTGGCACTGACTCCAGTAACGCGCACGTGCAGCCTACCGGCGACTACCACTATCACGGCATGCCCGAGGGCTACATCACGCGCCTGAATAAGGGCCAAGCCTTGACGCTGGTCGCCTGGGCTAAAGATGGTTTTCCTATCTATGCGCGCTATGGCTACACCAACGCTAACGACGCTACTTCGGCCATCAAGGTGCTGCGCGGCAGCTTCCAGAAGAAGGCCTCACCTGATGCAGGCCGTCCGGCTAACACCACCACCTTTCCGATGGGTACGTTCACGCAGGACTATGAGTACGTCGCCGGCTCTGGCGATCTGGACGAATGCAACGGACGCTTTGGCGTGACGCCTGAGTTCCCTAACGGCATTTACCACTACTACATCACCGATACCTACCCCTTCATCCAGCGCTGCGTCAAAGGCCCGCTGTAACAGCAGAACGCATTGCCTGTAGAGCCCTCGCGCGGCAGGTGCTAGCCTCCCACACCAATAACAACAAGGTGGGGGGCGTCATGAATATCATTCCGGGCTTATCGGGTCGTGCGCAGCGTGCGCTGCGGGTCACTGTGGCCTTGCTCGCTGCGGCCTGGCTGTCATGCCCTGTGTCTGCACAGACCGTTTGCGATCGCGCTTGCTTGGTAGGGCAGGCAGACGCCTATTTCGCTGCGCTGAAGGCACATAACGCACAGGGCTTGCCGCAAGCAGCCAAGGCGCGCATCACCGAGAACGGCGCCGAGCGCAAATTGGCCGAAACGCTTTGGGCCGGTGCGGGCGATGCCGTGTATCGCTTCGATGTGGTCAATCCGCGCCGCGGTGATGTGGCCAGCGAAGCAGTGATCCGCAATGCCGATGGCAGCAAGACGATGTTCATGGTGCGCCTGAAGGTGCTGTCCGGTGCCATAACCGAGATCGAGACCATCAAGGCCAACAAGGGCGAAGCCGATCGCCTGTGGGACCCCGACACCTTGACCCGCGTGTCGCCAGCGCTGCAGTTGTCCATACGCGAAGCAGACCGTGATTCGTATTACGACCTGATCGGTGCGGCCGAGAGCTACTGGCGCGCGTTTCAGACCAACGGCACGCCCAACTACCATCGCGCCCGGCTGTTGCCCGATTCGCTGCGTTTCGAGAACGGCCTGCAGACCACCGGCGTGGTGCGCGATGGCGTGTTCAATGACACCTCGCGCGGCTTCGATGAAGGCAAGTTCATCGGCCGCAACATCTGGGACCGCCGCTATCCGGTGGTCGACGAAGAGCGTGGCATAGTGCTGTCGATCGTGCGTTTCGGCCTAAAGGCCGGTGCCAAGAGCCAGAGTATTGCCACCTCCAACGATAGATTGGTCGCCGAGTTCTTTGCGATCAAGAGCGGCCAGATTCAGGAGATACACGCGGTGCTGTTCAACCTGCCCGATGCCAAGCCCACCGGTTGGCCGGCCGATGACGGCCCGCCGCGCGCGGCCGCTCAATAATTCTCGATTACTCAACACAAGGATCGCTGTAATGAACAAGTTCATGATGACGTTGGCTGCACTGGCCGTATCGACTGCTGCGGTGGCCGCAGAGCCCGAGTACGCAACCGTGCGCATGGAGATCGACATCGCCAAGCCTGCGGCTCAGGTCTGGGCCAAGGTCGGCAAATATTGCGACATCAGCGAGTGGTTGGGTCTGGAGTGCAAGATCACCTCGGGTGATGGTGGCATGGGCACGGTGCGTGCTTTGGCTGGTGGCCGAGTACTCGAGATTTTGGTGGCACAGACCGAGCTGTCGTATGGCTACACGCAACCGGTTAAGGAAGGCAGCTTCTACAACCTGTACCACGGCTTCATGGAGGCCCGTCCGGTCACGGCCTCCACCTCCAAGATGATCTACACGCTGACGCTTGACGTGTCAGACAAGGCCGACAAAGCTGCCAAGGACGAAGATCTGGCCCGTCGTCGCGCCAGCTTCGAGAAGGCGCTGAAGAAGATGAAGGAAATCGCCGAAGCCAAGTAAGCGATGAGCCTGCAGCACTCGAGTGTGACCGCGCCGGTGGCGGTCATCACCGGTACGACGCACGGCATTGGTGCAGTCACGGCGCGCGAGTTAGCGCGCGCCGGGTTCGCCGTGGTCATGCTCGTGCGCGATGTCGATGCCGGCCACCTTCAGGCCCGGCTTATCGAAGCTGCCGTGGCAGATGCTTGCATTGAAGTCATCCCCTGCGATTTATCGTCGCTGGCTTCCGTGGCTGCAGCCGCTGCGCAGGTACGCCAGCGCCATGCAGCACTGGCCTTGCTCATCAACAACGCCGGTCGAGTCACGCTAAGCCGGCAGCTTAGTGTCGATGGCTATGAGCTGACCTTCGCCACTAATCATCTGGGCCCTTTTCTGCTGACAGAACTGCTGCGGCCGGTACTGGCCAGCGCTGCGCGCATCGTCTCGGTGGCTTCCTGTGTGCACGTGAAGGGCAAGGCGGACTTTGACCGCGTGCCTCAGGCCCAGGGCCGTTACTCCGCACAGGCCGCCTATGCGCGCTCCAAGCTGGCCAACGTCATGCATACGCTGGCGCTGGCCCGACGCTTGGGCAGCGATGGTCCGACGGTCAACTGTGTGCACCCTGGTGTGGTGGCCAGCAACCTATTGCCGCGCTGGCTGCAGATCGTAAAGCCCTGGATCACACCGGTGACCTTTGACAACGAGCGTGGCGCCCGCAGCAGCTTGCATGTGGCCCTGCATGCCGACTTCGCCAGTCGCACCGGCTGTTACGTCGATGAGTATCAGCAGGTGGTTGCGCCTGTGGCGCTGGCGCGCGATATCGAACAACAAGAACACCTCTGGGCCTTGAGCGCGCAGTGGGTGAGTGCCTTCTTACCCTCTGCATAAGGATGCTGTCGCCATGACTCAAGCGTTGCCGCAAGCCGTATTAGATGCCGCCGATGTCTCGGCCATCACGCAGTTGATACTGACCGAGCGTGAGAGTCGCGACCTCGGTCGTTGGGATGACATGCGCGAGTGCTTCTTTGCCGACTCGCATGTGCATATCAGCTGGTTTACCGGTAACGGGCACGATTTTGTGGAGGGCTCACGCGACATGGCGCAGCGTCAGGTACTGGCGAAGCATCGCTTAGGTCCGGTGCGAGTGCGCCTTGCCGGTGACCGTGCAGTGGCCAGCCTGGTGGGCATCATCGATATACCCACGCGTGTGCAGGGTGTTGATGCGCTGCTATCGAGCCAAGCGCGTTTTCTCTATCCGGCGGAACGACGCGAAGGTCGTTGGGGCTTGATGGGCTTCTATGGCATCTACATGTGCGATGCCCTTAATTCAGTCATTCCAGGGCAGTCGCTGCACATCAAGCCTGCCGATGTTGAAGGCTTGCGTGCCTCATACCGGATGCTCTCATGGGTGTTGGCAAGCCAGGGCTATGTGGTCAATCACGAGCTTCCAGGTGAAGACAGACCCGAAAGTTGTGATGCACTGTTTAAAAAATTATTCGACTGGGCCGGCGTCAAGCACTAGCATGCGCGCGTCCGTTCATTCAATAGCAAGGTAGATAACATGGCCAAAGCCAAGAAGAAGTCCCCCGCGAAGACCAAGACCGTAGCTAAGAAGGCTGCGAAGAAGGTCGCTAAGAAGGCTGCCAAGAAGGTAGCCAAGAAGGCCGCGAAGAAGGCTTCGAAGAAGAAGTAACTGCTTGCTTGCAGTGACTTGATGCACGGCCCGGCTTGTCCGGGCCGTGCTTTATCTGGGCTTCACGTTGGTGGCGATACAGCTGCAGACAATGGCGCGAAGCTCATGGCGACTGTTGTTGTAGATGAGCCCGTTATAGATAGGATGCGTTTCGAAGCGGCCACATAGACGGATCGTATCGAGATCGCATTCGTTACTCTGAAGAAACAAACGCATGTGGGAGCGCGGACGTGGCCTTTGGTCCTATCGGCATACAGACCGGGTTGAACTAGACCGCGTCAACAATCGGCATCGCGTTCAAGGTGATGGGGGCATCGTCTGCTAGGACTTGCCGCTAAGGTATAGTCCGTCGATGTCTCCAAGTTCATCTGATTCAGCCGCAGACCTGCTGCGCCATCGCCCGTTCGCACTCTATTTCGCAGGACGCGCATTCTCCAATTTCTCGCGGCAGATCGTCGCGGTTGCCATTGGCTGGCAGGTCTATGCCCTGACCGGTAGTGCGCTATTGCTGGGCATGGTCGGGCTGGTCAGCTTTCTGCCCACCGCTTTGCTGACCTTCTTTGCCGGCGACGTGGCAGATCGCTTCGATCGCAAGCGCGTGGTTCAAATCTGTCAGTTGATCGAGGGCGTGGCTGCGGCCTATCTGGCTTGGGGTAGCTATGTCGGCGCGCTGACCGTTACACAGATATTTGTTGTGTCGGCCTTGTTTGGCGCGGCTGCAGCCTTCGAGCGACCTGCCGCGTCGGCGATGTTACCCGGCGTGGTACCCAACGGCATGCTGCAGCGCGGCACGGCGCTGACCAGCGGTGCTATGGAGTTGGCCTCTATCAGCGGTCCGGCGCTGGGCGGTTTCGCCTATGCATTCTCGCCCGCACTGCCTTATCTGTTTACGGCGGTGTTCTGGATATTAGCCAGTGTCTGCAACGGTGCCATCCGCATGGAGCGGCCGGTACGTCCACCGGAAGCGCCGTCCCTGTCATCGTTGTTTGCGGGTGTTCGCTTCGTGCGCGACAACCCGAACATCCTCGGTTCTATCTCACTCGATCTGTTTGCGGTGTTACTGGGTGGTGCCACGGCGCTGTTACCCATCTATGCCAGTGACATATTGCACACCGGCCCGTGGGGCTTAGGTCTGTTGCGCGCCGCACCGGCAGTCGGCTCGCTGCTGATGACGCTGGCTCTGGCGCGCCGTGCCATTACGCGTCGCGTTGGCTTACGCATGTTTCAAGCAGTCATCGTCTTTGGCGTCGCCACCTGCGTGTTCGCACTGTCGCGCGACATCTGG
>Ga0114967_10003702_pt1 | contig 12499 bp, 10 predicted proteins | sample M_130628_MF_Meta_FD_92639 | JGI IMG/M metagenome (GOLD analysis project Ga0114967, IMG submission 92639) | Freshwater microbial communities from Lake Montjoie, Canada to study carbon cycling - M_130628_MF_MetaG | ecosystem: Environmental > Aquatic > Freshwater > Lake | place: Lake Montjoie... | reverse complement strand
GGTACTTCCACACTACCGGCTCGCCCGGCACCCCAGAGTCTTCCGCCGAGAGAACAAAAGGCAGGTTGCGACGATACACTCCTGATTCCAGCTCAACGACCACACCTCTGGCAGCTGATAATGTGTCGTTTTTTTTCAATGTCCGCACAGCATCCCGCGCACGCTCCAAATTGGCAAACGGATGATTGCGGGAGCCGTCAGCGGCATCATCCCCCGAAGGCGCTACATGAAATGTGACAGGGTCTGGCGCACACAAACCCTGTTTCGTTACCTGAAAACAAGCTATGAACAGGAAAAATGGAACGGCCAAACTTAACGACAAAACATGGGGCATCGCTTCAGGATGAGGACGTCGAGTGACTTTTGAAAGCTCAACCCTTGAGGCGCACTTGTGGGGGAGAAGCAGGGAGGGAAAAACTTGGAATTCGCCCCACCTTATCGCGAAACTACCGTATGGTTTTCCTTTCCAACGGAAGACTGAAAAACCAAGACAGATCCATTAGTTCCATGTTCGCTCATGCGGAATCTACCTCCAAATCTGCTTAAAGCTCTGCGCAAGTCGAACTCCGGGAACGATCACACGGGCTTTGACAAACATTAATCGGAAATTGGACGTGTCCTCCGGTAGTATTGATAACGGGAGAATTACGTTTGAGGATAGAGCTTCGTTGTGCAAATGTAGTCAGAGTTGCATGGCCAAAGTAACCAAGAATATTCTCAGCCTTCGCTTGAAGCAGCCGAAGCGCTCTGCCGCAGCTGCGTACCAGCAGATGGAAGCGTCACTCCGGATGAGCTCTACGACTTGCGGGCAATTCAAATTCAAGCCCTTGAATCATGGGCTCGCGAAAACGGCTCGGTAGTAACGAAGGACGCGCTCCCTGCTCTTCAAGAGCGCACCAACGAGCATTTGGTGGCTTTCCGAGAAGCAGATAGCCGCTGGGTCAAAGTTACGAAACCCGGTCGGTTCGGCTATATTGCGGACACTGATTTTTCTTGGGACAAGACCTCGCAGAGGTGGATCGGCAGTATTGTTCTTCGGGAAGCGTTGCCCTCAGAGTATTTGGCTCGGCTGATTTTGCAAAATGAGGTGTTCGAGGATGCGGTGCTACTCGAAGCCATTTTAATCACACGGGACACTGGTTTGTCTTTGGTCAGCTCCCAACCCGACATCTCCGGAGATCCATCTTCTCTGACTGAAATTTTTGAATCAATGGAACAATCTGAATTTGAGAAAATTCCAGGATTACATTTAGGCTATGTTTCTTCACTTTCATTTTATCGCCGCATCGATGCCATTGCAGTCTTCGACGCTCACCCTGCTAATGCAGTAACCAGCCATGGAGTCGTTTTCCCAATCGACTTCATCATCCAACGCGTATCGAGCCTGATGAAAGAGCAAATTGAAAATATGATATAAATCCACTCTTCAATCAGACTTCATCGACAGAACAATTCTTTTACACGTAAGAAGGACATCTGATTAAGGGCACCGAGAGACATGTTTAAATTCCAAAGAATCTCTCCCGTTATCGATCTTTCAATTTGTTCACCCTCTAATCTGCCAGCGCGACTTTCCGCTTCTTCCCTCTTAAAGCTTATGCTCAAGCGCCTCTTTCGTCGCCGTCTCTTGATCGCTGCCTTCGCTACATTGGCTTCGGTGGCACTTACTTTTTCCTCCGACGCAGCAACCGCAGTCTCCGGAAAGCTACGTTTCAACGAAAGCATCCGCCCAATTCTTTCCAATAATTGCTTTCAGTGCCACGGGCCGGACGAAAAGAAGCGGGAGGCAGAGCTGCGTCTGGATACCTTTGAAGGCGCCACCCGCGATCTCGGCGGCTATCGCGCCATTAAACCCGGCGCCCCTGAAAAAAGCGCCCTTCTTGAGCGAATCCTTTCTCATGACCGAGACGAAGTCATGCCGCCTCCCAAGAGCAAGAAGCCACCCATTACCCCCAACGAAATCGCTCTGTTACGCCAGTGGATCGCTGAAGGCGCTCAGTACGAAGGTCACTGGGCGTTTCAACCTCTTTCGCAAGACCCGCCACCGGTCGTTGCGAAAAGCGCTTGGGTGCGAAATCCCATCGATCAGTTTATCCTGAGTGAACTGGAAAAGCGGGCATTACTCCCCTCCCCTGAAGCTCCAAAATCCGTTTTGCTACGTCGAGTCGCGCTAGACCTCACGGGACTGCCTCCCACGCCGGAGGAGGCGCTGGCGTTTGAAAACGACGCGCGCCCAGACGCCTACGAGCGCGCTGTGGATCGGCTTCTCGCCTCCCCACATTACGGTGAACGTTGGGGCCGCCATTGGCTGGATCAGGCGCGTTACGCAGACTCCGACGGATACTCGATCGATGCGGCGCGCGACATGTGGCCCTTCAGAGACTGGGTGACTCGCGCCCTCAACGAGGATATGCCGTTTGACCAATTCACTATCGAACAAATCGCAGGCGACCTCTTGCCGAGTGCGAACAAGCTGCAATTAGTGGCTTCTGCATTCCACCGTAACACCATGATCAATCAGGAGGGCGGCTCCAATCCGGAGCAGTTCCGCGATGAAACAGTGGTCGATCGAACGAATACGACTGGCGCAGTCTGGCTGGGGTTGACCGTGGGTTGTGCGCAATGCCATTCGCACAAGTACGACCCCATCTCACATCAAGAGTATTACAAATTATTCGCTTTTTTTAACTCCACCACGGACATCAACAGCAAGGGACAAACTTTAGAAATCCTGCCCGGAGAAGTCCTAAAAGTCGCAAACGCCAAAGTAACCCCCATCCAACTGGAGGACATGAAAGCGCGCTTGGCCCTTGTCCAAAGTGAGGCACCCAAACGTCAAAGTGCATGGCTGGAAAAACTGAAGGCCGCCGGCAATGCGGGCACCCCATGGCAGCCCGTCCGTTTGGAGAATCTCGCCACCGAGAGCGGTCGTGACCATGTCTCCCAGCCTGACGGCGTTGTCCAACTTTCAAACGGAGGGAAGGCCAAGGACGTATTCAGCCTCTCCTTTAGCACCAACCTAGAGCACGTCGAAGCGGTGCGGTTGCGCGTACTCCCGACGATGACCAAGGGTAAAATTGCGTCATTTACAGTGGGCGAATTTGAATTGCTCCTTGATGGCGTCCCTCAACCCCTAGTCCTTGCTGAGAGCGCTTCAGAATCCGCAAAAAACCCGCCAAAGGCCGCCATCGACGGCAACGCCACCACGACGTGGATCGCCGAAGCGAGCAGCGCCAAGGATGGAGCCTACGAAATCTGGTTCGCACCCGAGACGGCCATACAGCCCAACGGCCATGCTCTGAGCGTCCGAATCCGGCAAGAGGGCTCCATCGTTTTTAACGGTTCCTTTCAAGTCTCCGTCTCACCGACACTCCCGCTGCTCCCAGCAGCCCCCAAACTCGCCGCCGCCGCACTCCAAGCCGTCGCCACAGCAAAACCCAACCAAAGCGCGGAACAAAGCGCTCTTCGAAACGCTTTCTCCCCCATCGACCTCGCTCAGGCGAGCGCCGAAAACGCGCTAGAACGTCTGCGCAAGACCGCCAAACCTGCGACGCTCATGGTCATGAAGGAGCTGCCGGAACCGCGCCCAACTTTTCTCCACCTGCGTGGAGACTTCCTGAGCCCCGACCAAGAACTGGGCGCGCTCCAACCGGATACTCCCGCAGTTCTGCCGCCCCTGCAAAAGGGCACCGGCAAAGTGTCGCGACTCGAACTGGCTCGTTGGCTGGTGCGTGAGGACAACCCGTTGCCTCCGCGTGTGACGGTGAACCGCATCTGGATGCGCTATTTTGGGCTCGGCTTGGTGGAAACGGAAAACGACTTTGGGACACAGGGCACCGCTCCAACACATCCGGCGTTGTTGGACTGGCTGTCGTCGGAGTTCATCCGAAAAAAATGGTCCATGAAGGAATTGCACAAATTGATCGTGACCAGTGCAACCTACCGCCAAAGCTCCGACGTGCGCAGCGATTTGGCGGAACGTGACCCTCGAAATCTTTTGCTCGCGCGCCAAAATCGTGTCCGTTTGGATGCCGAAATCGTGCGCGACGCGGCACTTGTCTCGAGCGGTTTACTCGACCGAACCCTTGGCGGCGCGCCAGTGTTCCCGCCCCAACCAGACGGGGTTTACGCTTTCACCCAAAATTCCAAGTCTTGGGTGGCGAGCAAAGGAGCGGAACGTTACCGTCGGGCACTGTACACACAGTTCTACAGGAGTGCGCAACACCCGCTCACGAGCACGTTTGACGCGCCAAACTTCTCGACAACCTGCACGCGGCGCTTGCGCTCCAACACACCGCTCCAAGCCCTGATGCTCGCCAACGACGAGGCCTTTTATGAAATGGCCCAAGGCGCTGCCCTGCAGTTGTGGAAAGACGAGAGCCAGCCTGGCGAGCAAGCCGATGCAAACCGCGTTCGCCGTGCCTTCCAACGCTTCTACAGCAGGAACGTCACCCAAACGGAGTTGGAGAAATGCCTCCGCTTCTTGGAAGCTTGCCGCCACCAAGCAAAGCCCGAACCCGCTCAGGAAGTGTCGCCAGCCCCCGTTTTCGCCCTCCCAAATCAATCGCCCGTCGAGACTGCCGCGTGGACAGCGCTCACTCGCGGTTTAATGAACACAGACGAATTCATCACCCGCGAATAGCCATGGACCTTGAGCAATCACTTCTTCTTGCAGGCACCCGCCGCCATTTGTTTGCGCAGGCTGGGTTCGGGATCGGGGCGCTTGCCCTTCAGCAACTACTGAGCGAACAAAGTCAGGGAGCGCTTGAGGCGCCAAGTCTCCACGCTCCCTCCTCAAGCGAAGACGCCAGCAACCCAATGGCGCTGAAGCCGCCGCATTTTAATCCGAGAGCAAAACGGGTCATTTATTTGTTTATGGCCGGCGGCCCCAGCCAGTTTGAGCTCTTTTCAGACAAGCCCAAGCTTCGGGAATTCGACGGTCAGGCGCCGCCTCCCAGCCTCATGGAGGGCAAGCGATTTGCCTTTTTGAAGGGAACAGAAAAGTTGCTTGGTTCTCGGCGTAAATTTCAAAAACACGGCGAGGTCGGTATGGAGTTTAGCGAGTTGTTGCCGAACATGGCGAAAATTGCGGATGAAGCCTGCTGGGTGCGTAGTATGGCCACCGACGTTTTCAACCACGGGCCTGCTAAGCTTTTTATGAACACAGGGTTCCAAGCTCCAGGACGTCCTTCTTTTGGGTCTTGGGCGACTTACGGCCTTGGTTCAGCGGCGAAGAACTTGCCGGGCTTTGTCGTGCTTCAAAGTGGCCCCCGAGGCCCTCGATCTGGTGCTGCTTTATGGTCGAATGGCTTCCTTCCCAGTAGTTTTCAGGGAGTTCCTTTTCGCAGTCAAGGCGATCCCATCTTGGACTTGAACAACCCAAAAGGCATCTCGAAGAGCGATCAGCGCTCGCTGTTTGATTTCGTGCGGGCGCTTAACGAGGAGCGATTGGCGTCCGCGGGCGATCCCGAGATTCAGACGCGCATCAACGCGTATGAAATGGCCTATCAAATGCAGAGCAGTTCTCCAGAACTCATGGATCTTTCCCAAGAAAGCCAGGAAACCCTTGATCTTTACGGGGCGAAAATCGGAAAAGCTTCCTTCGCAAATAATTGTCTTCTTGCCAGACGTCTGATCGAACGCGGAGTGCGCTTCGTGCAGTTGTATCACACCAATTGGGATCATCATGGCGGAGGCGAAAACCTCGAAGGCGCTCTGGAACAGGTCGCCGCCGAGGTGGACCGCTCCACGGCAGCGCTTATCACGGACCTCAAACGGCGCGGATTGCTCGAGGATACGCTGGTGATCTGGAGCGGCGAATTTGGCCGCACCCCCATGGGTGAGGTGCGTGGGAGCATCGGACGCGATCATCACGTGGACGGTTTTACGACGATGCTGGCTGGCGGCGGAGTGAAGGCGGGGTACATCCATGGGGAAACCGACGAACTTGGATTCGGTTCGATTCGGGACAAAGTGCACGTGCACGACCTCAACGCCACCATGCTACACTTGCTTGGGTTCGACCACGAACGGCTAACCTACCGCTTTCAAGGCCGGGATTTTCGGCTCACCGATGTCCACGGCGGGGTGGTAAAGGCTTTGCTCAGTTGAGATGAGCGGGACTGACAAAAGAGCCGTAAGCAAACTTTGTTGCCGTGGCATTCTTAAACTTGGCTGACGTGCTGCGAGTCCCGCGCTAACGGCGTTGCGCGAGGGGAAAAGGCGCACATCCAGTGCGATTCCCTGCAGCTAGGTATCATGCATTAATAGTAATCAATGCAAACAAACTATGGCAATTTCACCAGCCATTTTGTCTACTCACCACCTATGTTTGCTGAGCGCGTTGGCCATTTGGCCCTTCAACAACTCGACGCCGCCGGGCGCTGGGCGCTGTTCGGCACGCGTGCGATCAGGCATGTGGGTGCGGGAGGGGCACTTGGAGCGAGGTTGGCGAGGGCCATTTTCGAATTGGGCGTGCGCTGTGTCCCAGTGATTGTGATTGTCTCGGCCTTCGCCGGTTTGGTGCTAGGCCTGCAGGGGCACTACGTTCTTTCCCGCTTCGGTGCCTCTGGGATGCTGGGGACGCTGGTTTCTCTAAGTCTGTGCCGGGAATTGGGGCCGGTGCTCGCCGCGCTGATGATTGCCGGGCAGGCAGGAACCGCGCTGGCAGCGGAGTTGGGGATTCAACGTTCGACGGAGCAAATCGACGCCATCGAGCTGTTGGATATTTGTCCGGAAGGATTTCTTGCTGGAGCGCGTATGTTAAGCTCGCTGTTTGTGTTTCCCGCGCTGACCTCATTATTTGTCATTGTGGGAATAGCCGGTGGCTGGTTGTCCGGTTGCGTGCTAATGCCGCAAGATCCCGACGCATACTGGGCCGCAGTGCATTCTGCAATCAAAAGCCGTGATGTGTTTGAATGCCTCCTGAAAGCGGGCGTCTTTGGCCTGCTCACAACGGCACTCTGCGCCTATCAAGGCTTTTACGCCCACCGCTCAGGAGAGGTTGGGGCTCGCGCCGTCGGCGTGGCAACCGTGCGGGGCATCGTTCTCTCTAGCATCGTCATCCTCGTGGCCGATTACCTCATCACCGCCCTTCTCCTGTGACGCCTCCCCCTTCCGATAAACCTCCCATTCTGGAGGTGCGCCACTTACGCAAAAGTTTTGCAGAACGTGCTGTGCTTGCAGACGTTGATTTTGACGTACCCACTGGCGCGGTAGTCTCCATTCTGGGGCGCAGCGGGACGGGAAAATCGGTGCTCTTAAAGTGCATCATCGGCCTGCTCGAAACCGATGGCGGCCACGTTTTATACAAAGGTGAGTCGCTGAAGTTACCCGAAGTCCGCAGTCAACTCCGACAGTCTTCGAGTTACGTTTTTCAACAAAACGCATTGTTTGATTCCGCCACAGTCTTTGAAAACGTCCTTCTGCCCCTGCGAGCACGAGGCAAGGGCACACGGAAAGAATGGGAAGTAAAGGTGCGCAAAGTACTGGCGCGAATGGAGCTGGAAGAGTCCTCTGGCCTCTATCCCGCAGAACTCTCCGGCGGAATGCAAAAGCGCCTTGCCGTTGCCCGAGCGCTTGTGACCGAACCGGAGTTGGTGTTTTTCGACGAACCCACCGCCGGACTGGACCCGTTACGACGCAACGCCGTGTTCAGTATGGTGTGCGAACTCCAACGCGAACGTGGTTTTACGGCGATCCTTGTGACCCACGACGTCCAGGAGGCTTTGGTGGTGAGTTCCCGCATTTTGTGGCTGGATGCCGGACGCGTCCGTTTCAACGGCGAGGCGGCGAGCTTCGAAGCGTCTCAAGAACCGGAGTTGCGTGAATTCCGAGATAATATCGAAGCGTTACGCGCGACTTTGGAAAAATCCCGCTCCCGTCATTCTCCTACCCTTTAATACATTCTCATTTATGAAATCTCCACAGCTTGAGCGAATTGTCGGGTTATTCCTATTAGGCGGAATGCTATCAATCGGCTATTTCGCTTTAAAGATGGGCTCGGTTAATTTGGGTAATGCCGAGACTTATACATTGGAAGCGCGCTTCAGTAACGCCTCGGGCTTAATCGACGGCTCGCAAGTGGCGGTGGCTGGGGTTCCTATTGGAAGCGTTACGGGAATGAAACTCGCCAAAGATTTTTCCGCCGTGGTCCAAATGCGCCTTCAAAAGGAGTTTCGGCTGCCTTCAGATTCGACCGCATCCATTCGCGGCCACGGGCTCTTGGGTGATAAATATGTTTCCATCACCCCAGGAGCGGCTGATGATTTTCTTTCAAGCGGCTCGCGCATTACAGATACTGAGTCTTCTGTAGACTTGGAATCATTGTTGAGTCGATTCGCCTTCGGTTCCGTACAATCGGATAAAAAGCAGCCCGTTAAAGAATAAACTTATGCCCCTCCCATTCCGTTATTTGCCGCATGCCGCTGCGCTTGTGTGCCTAGTCGCTCCCTGCTTTGCAATCGCAGCGAGCGATTCATCGCCTGAGGCTACGCTGACTAAGGGCCTAGCCGACTTGCTGCGTTTGGCAAGAAGCAAAAGCAATAACGACCCTGTAGAACTAGCCCACCGCGTGCGCCCAACCATCGAGCGCTTCTTTAATCTCGAGAGTCTCACTCGCAAAGCATTGGGGCCCGGGTGGAAAGAGTTTACTCCCGCTCAGCAAAAGCGAGCCGTGGAATTGTTCTCCGAAATGATCATTCGCAGTTACACGAGCCGTTTTGATCCAAACAGCGACGTTGACGTTCAGTTTTCCAAATCCACCGAACTCGGGAACGGCCGCAAAGAGGTTCCTGCCGCTGCAAGGTATCAGGGAAACACAGTGGCCTTGGCTTACCGTGTAGAGAATATCGGTCCAGAGGGATGGCGCGTGTACGACGTGGTGATCGAGGGCGTGAGTTTAGCATCAAACTATCGGGCGCAGTTCGATGCAATTCGGCAGAAGGGTGGTCCAGAGGCTGTTCTTCATGCGATGGAAGATAAAATTAAGTAAGGGAGTGAGAGACGTGCGGGTTGATATATTGATAAACTCGCCTCGCAACTCTCTTACACCGTCTCTTTCAGTTTTATGGGTGATTCAAAAGACCTTAGCACCTGGGAGCGCGGAGCCCCAGCTCCGCAATGCCTGTCTAAGCTTTTGGAGCGTCAGAGCGGAGCTGGGGCTCCGCGTTCCCGGGAGAGAAGGACCAGTTTTCTTCGAGATTTTGTATCAGTACAAGGCAACGTATCTTAAGGCATTGAATGCTCTCAACAAACGATTCCCTTTCATGAAACCATTCTCTTGCCGTGCGCTGCGAGGCGGCGCATTAATTAGCTTAATCCTTTTAAACGTTTCGACGCCAAGGTCATTAGCGGGATCGGATAAAATTTTAAAACCGTTAAAGTCGTCTCCTAACCCATCCAATGGAGTCCAGAACGCCACATTTCAACAAGGCCCGACATCGACCGCAGATGATCCTTACGCAGACGAAATCATTAAAAAGCCAAACGACACCTGCGAGGGCCTGAACCGTCAGACGTTTAAGTTTAACCACCAATTTTATCGCTTCGTCGCCCGCCCGATCGCAAAGGTGACCACTTTTATCATTCCTCCTCCAGTGCTGAACGCGCTTGGGAATGCTCTGGAAAATCTCGAGTCCCCCGTGCGAATCACCTCCTGTGTGCTGCAGGGGAAAGCAAAACGTGCCGCGCAAGAAACCGGTAAACTGGTGTTGAACTCGACGGTGGGCGTGGGCGGTTTGTGGAAGCCTTCGGATCGTGTGAACAGTTTGAAGAACGTTCCACCCGAGGATCTGGGACAGACATTCGGCAACTGGGGCATTCCGCAAGGGCCTTACCTCGTCCTTCCTGTGCTCGGCCCGAGTTCTATTCGCGATGCAATTGGGAAAGGAGGCGACAAATTCCTTCACCCCGCAAGATGGGTGCCTGTTTCCGGCGTGAAAACAGCCACCACAGCAACTCAGGCTGTGGTCGAAAACCCAGACCGTTTGGACGTTTACGATGCCGCAACGAAGGACGCTCTAGATCCGTACATTGGAATGCGCGAAGCGTATCTGGAATATCGCGCCGCTGCCGTGCGGAAATAGGTTCGCAAAGCTTTTCTGCAATAAAACGTCTCCGCCCTTGAGCCTTGAGGCGGCAACGCGGATGCTACTCTCATGGCCACCCTTGCTCCAACCGACCCCTCTCCATTTGATCCCATTGAGACTGTTCTTGATGCGATCCGCGCCGGTGAACTGGTCGTGGTCACCGATGACGCTGACCGCGAAAACGAAGGGGATCTCGTGCTCGCCGCGGACAAAGTGACCCCGGAATTGGTCAATTTCATGGCCACACACGGTCGCGGCTTGATCTGTGTTCCGGTCACTGAAGAGCGCGCCGATGCACTGGGATTACAGCGCATGGTCTCACGCAATCGCGAAAGTCATCGCACCGATTTCACCGTCTCCGTCGATGCGACTCACGGGATCACCACTGGAATTTCCGCCCACGACCGTTCCGCCACCATTGCCATTCTTGCCGATCCCAAAGCGCAACCCGAACAGCTCGTGCAACCCGGCCACATCTTCCCGCTGCGCGCAAAAGCTGGAGGCGTCCTGCGCCGTGCGGGACACACCGAGGCGGCAGTTGATTTGGCACGCATGGCGGGACTAAATCCCACGGGCGTCCTGTGCGAAATTCTGAGCGCCGATGGCACCATGGCCCGTCTGCCTGAACTGGTGGAATTCAAGGAACGGCATCAGCTCAAAATGTGCAGCATCGCGGATCTCATCGCCTACCGACGCACCAAAGAAAAGTTAGTCGAACGCGAGCAAATCATTCAATTACCTACAGATTACGGTGACTTCGAACTGCACCTCTACAGAAGCACGGTGGATGGCGAACATCACCTTGCTCTGGTTAAGGGCCACCCGGAAAACGCCGACGCCCCTCTGGTGCGAGTCCACAGTGAATGTCTCACGGGCGATGTTTTCGGTTCGCGCCGCTGTGATTGCGGCTCACAACTGCAACAGGCCATGCAAATGATTGAGGCCGAGGGCTGCGGCATTGTTTTGTACATGCGCAGCCACGAAGGACGGGGTATCGGCTTGCCCGCCAAAATCCACGCCTACAAATTGCAGGAGTCCGGTTTGGATACCGTTGAGGCCAACCTGCGTTTAGGTTTCCCAGCCGAACTCCGTGAATATGGCGTGGGTGCTCAAATCTTAGTGGACCTTGGTATCCGCAAGATGCGCTTCCTGACGAATAACCCCAAAAAGGTCATCGGGCTGGAAGGGTACGGCTTGGAGATCGTGGAGCGTATTCCGATTAACTCCGCCCCCAACCCACACAACGAGAAGTACCTCGATACTAAGCGCTCCAAGATGGGGCATCTGCTCTAGCGTCTCGCCTTTCTGTATTTGAACCGCGGCGCTCTTAATTGCGTATTCGCACACAGTCGCTGCCCAGCGCGCGGACTCGATACGCAGCAAGCGCCGTTGAGGTCTGGCCCGCGGGTTTGATTCAACCCTTTCAGGGTTGGATCGTCTTTTGGGGCGGTGCCCTAGGGTAGGCCCTCCTTCTTCGCGCCAACCCTGGGCTGGATGAATCAACACCGATGGCGTTGAGGAACGCAGCCAGAACTCCCAGTCGGGAATACCAACGGCGTTTGGGGGATCGCAGCCAGAACTCCCAGTCGGGAACACCAACGGCGTTTGGGGAATACAGCCAGAACTCCCAGTCGGGAACACCAACGGTGTTCTATCAGTCAGCCCAAGGTTGGCGCGACACAGGAGCGCCTACCTTGGGTCACAGCAAAACAGCAGCAACCCTGTAGGGGTTGAATCAATCCCACCACGCCGCCCACCGCGGGAACTGCCCTTGATTAGGTTTAATTTCCCAGAAGGAATTAAATTGCCCTCCTCCCTGCAGCAAGAGCCGGCCACCTTTGTGCTAAACTATCTTCGTACATTTGCTATCTCGCCATCAGATGCCGCCCCTTGGCAACCTTCCCACCAAGCCGCATTCTTAGCACCTCCTAAATACCCTTTCCCGTCCAATCCAGTCCCGCCCATGACGCTCATTCATTCTGATTCCCCCCAGTCCGCCTTCGACCATCTGCTGGACGCAATGAGTCGTATGCAGCAAGATCCCCTTGCCCAATGCTGGCTGGTCGCTCCCTCCCACAATTGGGGAGACCGCATCGTGCAATCTCTAGCGAGGAAGCAGGGCATCGCCAGCGGCATCTCCACTAGCAACCTACGAGCCCTTCTTGAAAGCATCGCCAAAACGGATCCACGCCGTTGTCTAAGCGTAGGCTCGCTCGCTCTGCTTATTCTTGAAAGTATCCGCGACACGCATCAAGAACCCGAGTCCCTGATCCACAGCGCCCTCGGCGATGCTGACGAAGCCCGTCCGCTACGGGAGTTGGCGATCGCCCAGTCGTTGGCCGAGGCCATGGACGCGGCGTGGTTGCATCCCAAAAGCGATCAATCCTTTCTCGCTCGCCCTGAAATCCAGC
>Ga0114967_10003699_pt1 | contig 12501 bp, 10 predicted proteins | sample M_130628_MF_Meta_FD_92639 | JGI IMG/M metagenome (GOLD analysis project Ga0114967, IMG submission 92639) | Freshwater microbial communities from Lake Montjoie, Canada to study carbon cycling - M_130628_MF_MetaG | ecosystem: Environmental > Aquatic > Freshwater > Lake | place: Lake Montjoie... | reverse complement strand
GCCCCGTCGATGGCGACATGCTGAAAGCGCGGATTGAGCACGCTCATCAAGGTCAAGGCCTGCACCACATCGGGGCAGTTTTGGCAGGACAGGGAGAAATAGGTCTCGAAGCGGTAGTCGCCCTCGAGCGCCACAATCTGGTCGATCACGGCCTGCTCGACCTTGGGCGGGTGTCCGCCGCTCCACAGTAGTGCCAAGACCAGCGAGGTGAATTCGTGACCCATCGGCAGCCCAGCAAACTGAACGCGCGGCGACGCGCCGACGGGTGCAATGGCGAAGGAGGGCTTGCGTCCATCGGTCCCGTCTTGGCGCAGGGTGACGCTGTCGGACTGGGCGACAATATCGGTCAGCAGAGCCAGCATCTCTTGCGACTTGGGGCTCGCATCGAGCGAGGCCACCAGTTCAATCGGCTGGCGCAGATTGACGAGATAGGCCTTCAACTGGGCCTTAAGGCTGTCTTCCAACATGGGGTGGGCTCCGAATAGTGAGATGAGGTGACCCTCAGGGGGCCTAGCGGTGACGGATCGGTGCTAGGCCCCCCTTGGACGGGGGTATCAGAGTAGGGTCGGTTAGATCTTGCCGACCAGATCAAGCGACGGCGCGAGGGTCTTCTCACCCTCTTGCCACTTAGCGGGGCAGACCTCGCCGGGGTGCGAGGCAACATATTGCGCGGCCTTGACCTTACGCAGCAGCTCGCCCGCATCGCGGCCGATACCACCGGCATTGACCTCAACGATCTGGATCTTGCCTTCGGGGTCGATGACAAAGGTTCCGCGATCGGCGAGGCCCGCCTCTTCAATCATGACCTCGAAATTGCGGCAGATGGTGCCGGTAGGATCGCCGACCATCGTATATTGGATCTTGCCGACCGATTCCGACGTGTCGTGCCAAGCCTTGTGGGCAAAGTGGGTGTCGGTGGAGACACTGTAGATCTCCACGCCCATCGACTGGAACGTCGCATAGTTGTCAGCCAGATCTTCCAACTCGGTCGGGCAAACAAAGGTGAAGTCGGCGGGGTTGAAGAACACCACAGACCACTTGCCCATCAGATCGGCGTCGGTAACGGTAATGAACTTGCCGGCCCTATAGGCGTCGGCGGAAAAGGGCTTAATGGTCGTATTGATCAAGGACATGGGGTCTCTCCGGGGGTTGGTGTCTCAGTGACCGGAGAGATAGGGCAATAGGCTCCATAGATGAAATTGATATTATAATTAATTGGTATCGGAAAAATCTATGAATTTCGTCCTGTGCGGGGTCAGCGGAGCCGTCGCGCGATCAGGGATCTCTCATTCTATTGGGGAAAAATATGGTGCCGCTTAGGTGACTCGAACACCTGACCCCCGCATTACGAATGCGATGCTCTACCGGCTGAGCTAAAGCGGCTAACCGTGGCGCTGTTTAGCGCTCCGAGGACCATTTGCCAAGCGCCGTTGCGTGATCATGAACGGTCTAATGTGTGGCGGCATTAAGGCGCGGCTGGTCTCACCCACGATAAGGATCAGGTCCACCCGTCGCACCAGACCCCCAATCATACGGACATTATGGTGGCATGCCCTTTCCATTGGGCTCGAGATCCTGCCCGGCATCAAATAGGCTTTTCGAGTGTTTCGTCTCACCGGCCCGCATGGGCTTGCTTATATGAATTGGAGAAAGGTTACTGCTCAATACAAGTGCGACCGTTGGTCTATAATTCAACCTAAAGAAAATTTCCTCGGCTCAAACTGACCGGAAGCCATTATAGCAGCCCATTTTGGGGTTATGTAACACCCCATGGGCGTAAATATCGTTGTATAGGTTAGTCCCGCCCATTATTCTTATTCCAAAGGTTATTTCTTGGAAGTGCCCTTCACGTGACACAAGCCGTTGATTTGTGACAGGAGTTTTGATCGATGAGTGACGGAACCACGGATGACGTCATCCAGACAGAGGCACAGCAGCACTCTGCGCCGTCCGATCAACACTACGCTTTCAAGGACCTCGCCCTATTGCAGGCCTTTTCAAATGTGATGTTGACGAGCTTCAGCGCCGTGTCCAACCGTTGGGCGGGGGGTGATTTTGTAAGCTGGACCATCTTTTGTGCCTTTTTTTTGGCTGCCACATCCGACACGACCCGTAGCATTCTCTATGGCACCGCAACGGCGACGAGCCCGATGCAGGACGGCCTATTGTCGGTGAGCAGCATCGCGCAAATGACCGGTGTTCCGCGCGAAACCGTGCGGCGCAAATGTGTGGAGTTGGCCGAAAAGGGTGCCATCACCCGCGAAGGCTCGCGGCTCTATCGGTGCGTCATTCCTCAGGACATCACCACCGAGATGTTGGCCAAGGTTGACAGCATCATTCAGCTCAATGAGCGCCTGACCCAGAATTAGCCCGAACGGGGAGTTACCAAACCTTCGCGCCCTTGTCGGCACTGATGCCCAGACCCAGTTGGAAGTCCAAAAATAGCTCCATGAGGTCCGGCCCCGAGATTTTCGGGTTGGCATAGCGACTGTGGAACCGAAAGGCCCAAAAGTGGCTCATATGGTTGATGGCCGCTAGCTGGCCACCCAACCTATGGAACAGGCGCGGTGCCGTGAGCAAAAACTCCCGAAACAGTAACGGGCTACCGTTCTTGATCAGATCGCAATAGGCGCGGTCATAGACCAAGACGATCTTCTCAATATTGTCGAGCGCATCCATCAACCCACGCCGTGTGACCATGCGCGCATGGTTCAGATATTGCCGCTCGGACGGTTTCAAAAACCCCATAGGCTGAACGTTGAGTATGTCTTCGATCAGGGCCTGAGCATTGTCCAAAATGTCATTCTGGGCCCATTTATAATAGAGAAAGGCCTTCCAGCAGAACAGGCCCTCTTCAAACTCCTCGAGCGTGAGCTTTAGGGTGTGACGAAGCGGTTCCAGCTGCTCATCCGGCTTGGTGGCCAAAATCTTGCTGATCAGCCGATCCGTATAGGCGACGAGGCCTGCATTGCCGGAAAAGGACAGACGCACCAGGCTCGACACCTCTTCAGTGGCCAAGGCCCGCATGGCCGCCAGATCGGCGGGTGACAGTTCAAAATAGCAGGGGGCGACGTCGAGCCCTTTCTTGACCACGGCCTCTCGAAGCAGAAACGGATCAAAGGAGGGCAGGGCGTCGAGCATGGTCAAGACCTCTCGATCGCGGGCATTGTGCCGCGAACGAGACCCCAAAATGGACCTTATGCGCGCTTCATAGTTCCGCTCACCGATAAAGATCGAATAGCCGCCGGTATTTAGATTATCCATGTCGATGGGAATAATGATCTTGGTGGCCGAGAGGCGCTTATCGTCAAAATAGACCCGCTCATTGGCCCGGAGCTGGTGCTTGACGATGATGCTCCGATTGAGCACCCGATTTTCGAGCAAGGGCCGATCCGCATATTGCGCCTCTGGGCCACTTTGCTTCCAGGTCGTCACCAGGTTCAGAACCCGCGAGCTTGCCGCGGTCTCTTGCAGACTGGAGAGTTTGCGGACGGTTCGGCTGCTCACATAGACCTCTTTGCCAAGGGGATGTTCGGCCCAGAAGGGTCCAGCCCGCACGAAAGCGCAGAAGATGGTTTATGTAGTTTTGACTATAAATATTTAGTGAACCTTTTGATCATCGGCCGCCATCAGAAGCGTTGACAGGGCCCCAATCAAGGCTGCCGGACGAACCGGTTTACTCAGATGGTCGTCCGCGCCCGCCGTCATACTGGCTTCCCGATCCGCGGCCATAGCGTTGGCGGTGACAGCGATGATCGGCGTGCGAGATGCGCCGCTGGCAACTTCGAGTTCGCGCATCTTGGCCATAGCGGCCAAGCCATCCATGATCGGCATCTGGATGTCCATCAAGATGACGTCGAAGTCCGCGTCCTTAAAGGCCTCAACGGCCAAGGCGCCGTTTTCTGCCAAGGTCACCTTGGCCCCGATGGTGTCGAGGATCATCATCATGACCCTCTGATTGACCTCATGATCTTCTGCGACGAGCACGCGGAGCGGGGGCCATCCGTCCTCCTGACGGTCTTGACGTTCCGGTTCCCCCGCAAGCGGAGACGGCGCGTGAGACGCGATGCGCTCGAGGGGTAGTTGCACTGAAAACAGCGTTCCCTTGCCGACGATAGAGCGGACGCGGATCGTCCCGCCCATGGCCCGCACCAAGGCCCGGCTAATCCATAGGCCAAGACCGGTGCCGCCATGACGACGATTGATCGAGCTGTCTCCCTGCTCAAACCGCTTGAACAGGCGGTCCGATGTGGCGCGGTCAAAGCCTTGGCCCGTATCACTGACCACCAGATGCAGACCGGTCGAACAGCGCCGCGCCGTGATTGCAACCCTGCCCTGGTCTGTGAATTTGACCGCATTGCTTAGAAGGTTGGAGATGACCTGACTGACCCGAACATGGTCACCGACATAGGTCCCAGCCGCCCCCGGCGTGATATTGAGCTCCATTTGCAAGCCCTTGGCCTCAGCCGTCGCGCGATGCAGGGCGGCGACATCGAGCAGCAGACCATCCATATCGAAGGGCACACGCTCGAACTCGACCTCGATCGCCTCGATCTTCGAAACATCCAATATGTCGTTGAGGACCCGCTCCAAGATCCGGCCTGAGGCGACAACCGTGCGCGTCATCTCGCGACCCTTCGGGTCCGTCTGCTGCTGGTGCAACATTTCGGACATGGCAATAATGCCGTTCAGCGGGGTGCGAAGCTCGTGGCTCATATTGGCCAGAAAGCGCGACTTAGCGAGATTGGCCTCTTGCGCCTCTCCTCGGCTGACCTCAATCGCGATCTCGTTTTCAGCGAGCGCGACAAATAGCCGGCGCACACGGGCCATCCCTAAGAGCAGGGCTAAAAGCGCGACCGAGATTAGGAAAATGAGCGGCGGCGCGGCATTGATCAGAAGCCGCCCACCCGGTCGACTGGCCTGCCATTGGATTCGGCCCACCACCCGCCTATCGGGACCGATCAAATCAACAACAGGCTGTTCAAAGGCCGTCCCCGCCAACAACAGCCGAGGTCTGAACAGACCAAGATCCTGAGACAATCGCGGTATGACACTGGAAACCCTCTGGCCGGTCACGACCAAGGGGTCGGCCTTGCCATAGTCTCGATAGCCCGCGTCCCCCGGCACAATGTTCGAGATGGCCACAAAATAGGGGCTGCCCTCAACCACGACCGTGCCTTCACGAGCAACGTGGGCGGAGAACCCGAAGGACTGATGGACATCTCCCTTGCCTATTCGCGCATTGGACTCTTCGCGAACGGCCTGAACCAAGGGCGCCACCGCTTCGATAAACTTTGCCTCATATGAGACGGGCACGATCTTTCCGTCACGCGACGCATAGCTCGGTTTTCCGGCGGGAGAGAAGGCGACCGTCACCGGATAGTTCATATAGTCTGCGAAATACTTCCCAAGATTAGCGTGAATCCAGTTGGTATTTTCGGCCAACAGATTGCTGTAGGCCTCATTCCAAACGACGGCTGAACGGACGTCATCTCGCATGGTGAGTAGGACACTATCGATAAGGTGCGTCGTCTGGAGCGTCTCTTGCTCTAAGCTGGCCTCATCGACCAGACGTGCGGAGTAGTAGACCGTTCCGACCACCGCCAAAATTGTGGCAACTGCAGCAATCGTCATAAACGCCAAGAGACGAAACAGTTGGCGGCCTTGGCCATGAACCTGTTTAGCAGAAACGGTGGCCATCACGTCCTATTTGATCATAGCGCCAACCATCACGGAGACTTGGCCATCCGTGCTGTCTAGAATCAAATATGCTATGTTTCAATTATCTAAACTACTGAATTCAGCGACGGCCCCTAGCCGAAAATCGCCTCGCATCCGGTGCCCTGTAACAGACCATCGACGGACCCGCGCTCATTGTCAGAAAGGGCGCTGTGGCCGTCGCGCAGCCATTTGAGGCACTTGGCTTGGTAGGGAAAGCTCGGCTGGGTCCAGGGGCGGCCGTCGATCTCGGTCTCGAAGCTCTTTTCCCCGGCCATGACCGCCTTGGCATTGGCCAGCAGGAACGGCGCATAGACCCGGCCAATCTCGGCCAAGAACGGCGATAGGGCCGCGCGCGCCTCATCGGCGGTGAACCAGTCGCCCTCTTGCGGATCGAGCCCTGACAAATCTTCCATCAGGTCCAACCAGGCCCGCACCCGATAGGACCGTGCGATGGTAATGGCCGCAGAGGTGGGCTCAATGATCGCCAGCTGGGTCAGTTGACCATAGAGGGCGAAATCGGCCGATGAGGGCCTAGCGCCCAAGACATAGCCCCTGTGCTGCAAGAGGGCGTCGAGAATGTCGATGAAGCGCTCATAGCTCGATTCAATGGTCTCGGCGGTTACGGCATTGGAGCCCACCACATAGAGCCGATCAAATTGGCGCTTCGAAATGGCGTCTGAATATTGCCTGGCCGGCTCTGGCGCGGACCGGTTCTGGGCCCAGTAGACCAGCATTGGCCCGGCATTGTCATGATCGGCCTTATGGTACCAACGGAAGTGGAACATGGCCTTGGTCAGCCACTCGTCAGCGTAATCTTCAATCAGGTCATTCAGGAACGACAGGACAGGATCGGTCGGTATCGCAGAGCGCCCCTCATATTCTCCCTCGAGCCGGCGGGTCAGGGGCGTGGAATCGGTCACGGCCTCAAGACCGCCCTGTCCGTCAGGATAGTAAAAGGTCGGCAGGAGCGGCACCTTAGGGACCGGATAGCCCGGCTTGGGTGGTCGGCCCGAGGTCCAGTGGACCGCATAGGGAATGCGCCGATAGCGCAACAGGGCCACCATCTTGCGGGTATAGGGCGAGCCTGGAGCCCCCATCAGTTCCAACGGCGCTTGGGTCTTGGTCATGGGGCCCTCCGACAGGCAAACAGGCGTGATTATTATTGGCAACAAGACTGCCAATAATTCGAATTGGGGTCAAGCCATGCCGGTCAGGACGATCAGATTGGCCGCGGCTTGGCACCCAAACGGCGGCGCGGCGCCGGACGGCGGGTCACCGAGGCGCTGAACTCGGACGCAGACAGATTGATGCCGTCACCGAGCGGGCCGGGATCGTCGGGGATGGGCGCGGCGCCAATGATAGAGGTTGCCGCCGCCACAAAGGGGGCGGAGACCTCATAGGCCGTCGGCAAGGACGGCAACTCACTGATGGACCGTTCCCGGCGCTCGAACCGGGGATGGATCAACTCGCCGGTCTCGGCATAGGCGACAGACAGGCGCGCCCAATCCCCGGGCGTGTAGGAAAAGGCCCGCCCCTCAGGATCGAGATCTGACCAATCAAGCTCTTCGGGCGCAGAGGCTCCGCGCGCGATCCAAGCCCGGGCCTCGTCGGACCGGTGAGCTGCAAAATGGACCCGCGCCATCAACCCGCACAGGCGCGCGGTCGGCGCGCCCTCCGGTTCAAACAGGAACGATGACTGCGCTAGGGCCGCCACGGGATCGCCCAGCAAAAGGGCTTGCTCGACCATCAGAATTTGACTTTCCCGATGGGTCGGGTTGAGGGCCGCCAAGGCCTGAAGACGCGCTGCCCTCGCCCTTGGGGTCTCTTGCGTGTTCAAGTCGCGATAGGCCAGCCATAGGGCCGGATGGGGGCCAGAGCGCCATGCCGTCTCGATCAGGGTCGAGGCCCGCGAGGCCTTGCCGTCGGCCTGCAACAGACGCGCGGCCATAACCACGCCAGGCGCGAAGCCCGGCTGAAGCTTGGTGGCCTGGAGGGCCAAATCCAGAGCCTGAACCCGCGCCCGATCATCAATCTGGTTCTCAAGACCCGCTGCCGTCGCCGCCAAGAGAGCGGCCCGCCCACGGTCGGCGACAATCGGCGAAACGATCTTACGGTCTTGGGCCCCCTTCAAAAGGGCTAAGGCCTCAGCCCAATCGGCGCTTTGCAGCTGATGTTCGAACACCGCCCGCCACGCCCAGCGCGCGGTCTTGGCCAAACCATAGGCCTCTTGGGCATGGCGAAGGGCCTTGCCGCGATCACCCTGCAGCAGGGCCGCTTGCATTAGGCCGCGATGGGCGGCCAGCCGCATATCGGGAAAGCCCAGCATTGCCGTATAGGCCGCCTGAACAGCCACAGCGTCACCCGCCGCTTCAGCCGCTTGCGCCGCCAACAGCCGAACCAAGGCCGGCGTGTCCTCGACAAGATCGGCGGCCTTTTGACCAAGCCGCCGCGCCTCAGAACCATCGCCCGCCGCAGCGGCCAGAAAGCCGCGCGTGAGGATCTCATTGCCTTGCCGACGGCGCGTTTCGGCGCGAGCCAGGGCGGCGCGGCGCGGCATGCCGATCAACCAGATCAGGCCCTGCCAAAACAGGGTTGCAAAGAGAGAGGTAAAGACCACCGCCAGCAGGGCCGCTGCTGCCGTCATATCGAGACGCCAGCCCACCCACTCGACCGTTGCATGACCGGGCGTACCGGTCACGGACAGGCCGATGACAGCGGCGACGCAGACAAAGAATAGAATGAAGGCAACGCGGATCATGCGCCGACCTCGCGACCCGCCGACCGGCTCAGGGCCTTAAGGGCCGAAGCGCGCAGGGCGCCCATCTGGCGCTCCAACTCCGCCCGCCGCTCCAGTCCCGAGCGCCATTGGACCATAGAGAGTTGCGCGTCCTTGGGTAGGTCATCCAAGGCCTTTAGGGTCGCATCAAGCTCGCCATCATTGAGCAGTCGCTCGGCGCGGGCCAGAACCGCATCTGGGCCCTTGCCGGTGACCCTATCGACGCGCCGAATGGTGACGATCGACGCCAGAACATGGAGCGCCTCCGCGAACGGCCCTGAGTCTTTACCCGGCGTTCGGGCTGCTACGGCCGCTTTTGCAGCAACCTCTGGAAAACTGCTGGCAAGGGCAGAGCGGGTCGGGGCACCGGTTTGGGCAAGACGGCGTAGGGAGCGCAAGTCTGTGGCGGCAGGCAAGAGCGGCTCAACCGCCTTGAGGTCTTCGTCAAAGGGCTGTGAAGATTGCGCCGCCTGTTGCAGGGCTGACGCCGCCAGCGCGGAGGCTGCAGCCGCAGCCTGCTGATGTTGGTCCGCCTCAAGCCGTCCGACCCGCTGGTTGATCGCAAAAAGCTCTGCATCAGGAACGGTGGGCTTGGGCGCGTCAAGCGCAAGCTCATCGGCCGGCGCCGTCGCCGCATCGGCTGATCCCGAAGCGGAAGGCACGGCCGCCCGGGTCGCGGTCGCAGCGGGGCTCGGCGTTGCAGCGTTCTGTCTAAAGACCTGTGGCCCATAGAGGCCGATAAAGACACCCAGTCCGATACAGACCAGACCGAAGACCATCGACACCCAAAAGCCCAGACCCAGCAGCGACCGGCGCCGCGTGAAGGGCGAGGATTCAAAGTTTGGGGCCGTGCTGTGATCGGGTTCCATAATCAAAGGCCTGCAGTTTCAATTGCCGCCGGATGCGGCCTCACGGTGTTTGATGTCTAATCTAACAGACTAAGGATTGAAGCTTCGTTCGCAATCGGTGCAACAGCCCTTTGACGGAACTTTATGGCATTTAGTGGCATAAGTGCGGCCTCAGAGAGACCAAAAAGACACATATTTTGCGCTTCGTGCGGCAAAATCACCGCCGCCGCCCGTCGCGCGGCCATCGCGGAGTGAATAAGAATCGCTTCGACAGCCTCTGGAACGTCCTTTCTTGGCGCATCAATGGTCTCATAGAGGGTCACGCGGCGTGCCGGGCAACCACCATGCGCAAGCAGGCCCGTCAGGTCTCCAGCCGGTTGCCGCGCGCTGAAATGGACCAGATCGCCATCCCAAGAGCGGTGCATTGAGAGGATCAGGGCCGCCAAATCCGGTACGGCCCCGCCCGCGGATCGAACCTGTGTAAAACCTGCCCGTTGGGCCGCCTCTGCCGTGGCATCGCCAACGGCAAAGACCGGCAGATCAGCTAAGGCCGGAACGAGGCCTTGGAATATGGCCGTATCGATTGCGGTCTGGCTCGTAAAGGCCAAGGCCCCAGCGCACGCCCACTCTTCCTGAGCCACCGGCACGCTACGTGTCTCAATGAGGGGCTGGACCACCGGTTGATGGCCCATCTGGACCAGCCGCTCGGCGGTGGCGGCGGCTTGAGGCTGAGCGCGGGTGACCCAGACGCGCACCCTTTGGCCTAGTGTTCCGGCAGCAGCAGGCGATCCCCGCCTGCCGCTTGGATCAAGACCCCCATGCCATGGCCAAAATCGCGCACGGCCTTCAGTCTTAGGGCATCGGTGCCAAGGCTTGCCAGATCGAGCGTGCCCTCTTGACGGAAGCGTTCTTCGCCCATCGGGGTCAGGGCCTCAACGGTCAGGGTCATCAGGCTGCCGACGGTTCGCGCATGGGCCCCGATGGCGGTGCGGCAAGACCCCTCGAGGGCCTCAAGGGCGCCGCGTTCGGCCGCTACAGCCAAGGCTGTTGGCAGATGGTGCAGAGCCTGAACCCAGGCCGCATCGGCATCCTCGATCCGGGTCTCGATGGCCAGCGCCCCTTGACCCGGCGCAGGCGGCGCTGCCGCCGGATCGAGCAAAGAGCGCGGCAGATGGCCGAGGCCGAGCCGGTTTAACCCCGATAGGGCGAGCAAGATGGCATCAGCCTCGCCGCGCTCCAGCTTGGCGATCCGGGTATCGACATTGCCACGCGTCATGACGATCTCAAGATCGGGCCGCACGCTCAGACATTGGGCTTGGCGACGAAGGCTGGCCGTCCCCAGCCGAGCGCCTTGGGGCAGGTCTTCCAGCCGGTCATAGTGCAGCGACAGGAACGCATCGCGCGGATCTTCGCGCTCGGGCACGGCCGCGATAATTAGGCCTGCGGGCAACTCTGCGGGGACATCCTTGAGCGAATGGACGGCGCAATCAATGCGGCCATCGAGCAAGGCCTCTTCGATCTCTTTGGTAAAGAGGGCCTTGCCGCCCACCTCTAGCAGTCGGCGGTCCTGAATAAGATCGCCCGATGTGGTGATCTCAACCAAGGGCGCGATCCGGTCGGCGTCCTCAGGCGCACCGCCAAGGGCTGCGACAATACGGGCCTGCATCATGCGGCTCTGGGTCAGGGCCAGCTTTGAGGCGCGGGTGCCAATTCGGACAGAAGGTTGCTTAAGCACGGGCGGAAGGCTACCTCGGAGGGACAATATATGCCTGCTACAGGAGAGGCGGCTAGACCGCAACCTATGAGCCCGTCCGCCGCAGCCCACTCGACCGCCACTGTAACCGTGCTGGGAATAGAAACCAGCTGCGACGAAACCGCCGCGTCGGTGGTTCGTCTGGGCCTCGAAGGCTCGGCGGTCCTGTCCAGCATCATCGATAGCCAGATCGCCAAACACGCGCCCTTTGGCGGTGTGGTGCCTGAAATTGCCGCCAGAGCCCATGTCGAGGCAATTGACCATGTCATCCGCGCGGCGATGGATGAGGCTGGCCTTGGCTATGAGGACCTCGATGGTGTGGCGGCCACCGCTGGGCCAGGACTGGTCGGCGGGGTGATGGTCGGCCTGTCCGCCGGAAAGGCCATCGCCTTGGCCCGCGGCCTACCCTTGATGGCGGTCAACCACCTCGAGGGCCATGCGGTGTCGGCACGGCTTGAGGCCGATGTCGCCTATCCCTTCTTGCTTTTGCTGACTTCGGGTGGCCATTGCCAGCTTTTAGATGTGGCCGGGATTGGCCAGTGTAAGCGACTGGGCACCACCATTGACGATGCCGCCGGTGAGGCCTTTGACAAGATCGCTAAGACCATGGGCCTGCCCTATCCCGGTGGTCCGGCGCTCGAAAGGCTGGCCGAGGGCGGGGACCCCAATCGCTATCCCCTGCCCAGAGCCCTTTTGGGTCGGCAAGATTGCGACTTTTCCTTTTCGGGCCTCAAGACCGCTGCCGCGCGTGTTGCGGTGACCTTAACCACTGAGGATGAGCGCCGCGATCTCGCCGCCGGAGTTCAGGCCGCGATTGCGCGCCAACTGACCGAGCGGACCGAGCGGGCTATGGCGCTGCATGGTTTGGATCGTGATCCAGAAGATCGCCGGTTCGTGGTTGCTGGCGGCGTTGCCGCCAATGGGACGGTGCGGGCAGCCCTTCTGGCCGCTTGCGAGAAACAGGGCTACAGCTTTGCTGCCCCGCCGCTGCGCTACTGCACCGACAATGCGGCCATGATCGCCTTGGCCGGAGCCGAAAGACTGTTGCTTGGCCTGACGGACCCCTTGGATGTGGCGGCGAGACCAAGATGGCCCCTTGATGAGGCCATGGCGGCGTCCAATCCCGTCCACAAACCCAGTCGCAAGGGGGCCAAGGCATGACCACCGCGACAAGGAGCTTTTCCCATGTCGGCATTTTGGGTGCGGGCGCTTGGGGCACGGCCTTGGCTCAGGTCTGCGCTGGATCAGACCGCCCCGTCACCCTTTGGGCGCGCGAGCCTGAGGTGGCGGCCGAGATCAATGGCGACCACGAAAACCAGCTCTTTCTGCCCGGCGTGACGCTGGCCTCCAGCATCACGGCCCGGTCGGATTTGGCAGGGCTCGCGACTTGCGACCTGATCCTC
>Ga0114967_10003697_pt1 | contig 12502 bp, 10 predicted proteins | sample M_130628_MF_Meta_FD_92639 | JGI IMG/M metagenome (GOLD analysis project Ga0114967, IMG submission 92639) | Freshwater microbial communities from Lake Montjoie, Canada to study carbon cycling - M_130628_MF_MetaG | ecosystem: Environmental > Aquatic > Freshwater > Lake | place: Lake Montjoie... | reverse complement strand
TGGTTCTGGTGCTGGATAGTGCCATATATGGCACTATCCAGCACCAGAACCACAACTTGGGTTAGGCCTTTTTGGGAGGCCGAGGGAAGAACGGACTCGTGCGGGCTATGTAATTTTCGTAGCCTTCGCGCCGCTTCTTTAATGACTTCTCCAAGAGGGTCACTCCACTCACACGGCGCAAGAAGAAAGTCATCACCGCTGCTCCAATCAAGCCCCAAGCACCCGAACCAGTTTCCGCCGCCACAATGGCGATGCCCCACCAGACACATGAGTCACCAAAATAATTTGGGTGTCGAGTGAATTTCCACAAACCCTGATCCATGACTTTGCCGGCATTGGCTGAGTCGCCTTTGAATCGCGCCAACTGAGCGTCACCGACCACTTCAAAGAACAATCCGATGAGATAGACCAACACACCGATGACCGCCAAAAGACCGATTTTCGGTGTGGCATCAGACTGGCCAAGTTGAACTGGCAAAGAAACTATCCACATCAAAGTTCCCTGCAAACCAAATACTGTCACCAAACTAATCAGCGGAAATCTTGGTCCCCAGTGTTTACGCATTGATCGATAGCGGAAATCTTCACCGTGTCCTGAGTTGCGCCATAGCAAATAGATTCCTAGGCGCAGACCCCACACCGATGTCATCACTGTGAGGAGCCATTGCCGAGCATTATCTCCATCGGCAACAGCACGCGAGATCCAGGCCACAAGAACGAAACCAAGTCCCCACACGATGTCAACAATGGAAGCATTTTTCTTGATCAGACTGATGACCCACGTGGACAACATCAAAGCCACAATTCCAATCGCGGTAGACGACATCACTTCACCCATGGTGATTCCTTTCGCTTAATGCGACCTCAACTTCTTGATCCATGCGCATCCACTCATTATCTAACCACTGAGTGAACGATTCGATGTTGTTGGAAGGAATCTGCGAACGCGACACGCGTCGCATGACAAAACGAATAGCCGCCATCTTGCTTGATATTGCCCGAAGAATTCCAGCAAATGTGTCAAGTCCTTCAAAACCAATGTGCCACACGAGGACCACGTCTGCCGTTGGATTGCCGCGCATCATGGCTGCGGCACCGGCAGGTCGTGGAGGTAAGAGATGTTGCATTGCATTGAGTCGTTGACCTCGCAATGGATCAATGGACGAGATTTTCTCCAACGCTCGGATGCGTTTGGTGTCGTTCGCCCGAGTACCTTCGGGAAAAATAATCCCGACAGTTGATGCATCCATATCACTGACGAGTTTTTCAAGAGCGTCAAGTTCGGGTTGCGCATCATTGGCATTTCGATCGAGAAAATGATTCGGCAAGCGTTGCCCCACTACATCGAGACACGGATCTGCTAGAAGTTCTCGCTTCAGCACATAGCGCGGATTCATTTGCGCCAAAGTTGTCACCACATAAGCCGAAACCAAAGAATCCGCAAGACTGGCGTGTCGTGCAAACATCAGAACGGGGCCAGAACTCAATGATTCAATGTTCATGACCTCAACACGTATGCCGCAGGTTTTTCCCAAAGCGCCCAGCAAGCGCGCTGCCCACCAGCGTTGCAATGCATAATGCCTTGGCAGATTTTTACGTTGACCGGTAAGCCACAACAACGAAGCTCCCACGACTCCCGCAGTTTCTAGCCACACCCAACACACCGCAAAGGACAGCAGGCGCATCAACGGCAAACGAAATTGGCGGCGACAAAGATCAATGAGGATCACTAGCGGAAACCAGATGGGAATGAGGGCCGTCAAAATAATGGCCCCCAGAATCAATCCGGGGATACTCACCAAACGCCTCTTCATACTGCAATCGTAGGTCCCTAGTGACAGCGAGGCGAGACGAAGAACCCGTTCTGCGACCGAGTTGTGCGCCAAAATAGTTCCATGACCTCCACTCAAAATTCCTGGACACGACAACGGTCATTCCTGCTGATCATCGCCCTCTACGCCGTGGCCTTGACGGGAATGCTGCTCATCGCCTCCGCCATCGGCACCGACCATGCTGTCAAGGGTTTGATCATTGGATTCGCCGCTTCAGTGGCGTTTCTCTATCTCGCCAGCCAAATAGTGCAAAATGGTTCAACCTTTGACGCTTGGTGGAGCGTCATTCCGCCGGTATTTGCGATTTGGTTGTTCTTCGTGCTCGATGATGCGGACGCTTTCACCGACGGTGACCTGCGGCGCTTAGCCGTTGCCGTCTGCGCCACACTGTGGGGCCTGCGCCTGACTGCCAACTGGGCCATCGGGTGGACTGGAATGGGGCACGAAGACTGGCGCTACCGAATGTTGTACGAAACCGCTCCGATGCCACGGTGGGCTGTGAGCCTGACCTCAGTTCATCTATTTCCCCTGGTAGTGGTCACTTTAGGGTCAATCCCGATGGCCATCGTGGCTTCGCATTCGGGTCGAAGTTTTGGCATTTTGGATATTCTGGCGGTGGTCGTAGCCCTGACTGGTGTCACCATCCAACAATTTGCCGACCTTGATCTGCGGCGTTTCAATCGCACGAAAAAGTCCGGTGATGTCCTCAATACTGGACTTTGGTCCCGTTCACGGCACCCCAACTATTTGGGCGAAATGATGTGGTGGTGGTCGTTATGGCTCTTCACTTTGGCTGCCCACCCTGCTTCCTGGTGGGCTGGAGTCGGAGCGCTTGCCATGACCGTGATGTTCTTTGCCGCCAGCATCCCACTGGCAGAAAAGCGCAGTGCTGAGCGCCGACCAGGCTGGGAGGCCTATCAGGCTGTGACGCCCATGGTCTTGCCGCGTTTACGTAAAAACCCCTGAATTGAGGTCAAGGTTCGGTCTCCATTGACCGATACATAGATGTGCTTGGATCGGTCACACTCCTTTCAACTTTCTTGGTCATTGTGGCAACATGTCTCGCCATCACCATCGTTCGTCTACGACATCAGCACGCCCGGACAAAACAACTCGTCCTCAGTCTGCAAGATGAGCAAACACAACTTGCGGACGCTAATGCTCGACTCGCTGACCTAGCCATTCATGATTCACTCACTGAGTTGCTCAATCGCGCAGGCATCGTGGCGCACCTTGATACGGCGATCACGCGAAGTCGCGACTCACATCAGATAGCTGTTCTCTTCGTGGACATTGATCGATTTAAAAGTATCAATGACTCACTTGGACACTCTGCCGGCGACCAGTTATTACAAGTCATGGGTCGACGCATTCGTACCGTGCTTCCGAGTGGATGCATCGCTGGTCGCCTCGGTGGAGATGAATTCGTCATCGTCATTGAAAATGTTCCAAATGTTGAGCGAGTTTCCGAGATCGCTCATCGCCTCACTCGGGACCTCAGTGAACCCTTAGAAGTGATGGGTCGCATGGTGCGTATTTCAGCGAGCATCGGCGTTGCGATCGGACCTGATGCGCAAGATACTGCGAGTGAACTTTTGGGCTTCGCCAATATCGCTTTGCATCGTGCGAAAGATGCAGGCCGTGACCGCGTTGAAATCTTTACACCACAGATTCGTAGCGAAATGCAACAACGTTCACAAGAAGAACATGCATTGCGCCGCGCTATTGACGCTGGAGATGTCGTCCCATTTTTTCAACCCGAGTTTGATGCAACGACCGGTCACATCATCGGTGCTGAAATTTTGGCACGCTGGCTAAAACGTGATGGAACAATTGCCAGCGCCGGAGCGATGCTGACAATGGCGCAAGACGCCAGCACCCTAGAACGAATGACAAACGTCATCATGCAACAAGCTCGACCAGTGATTCGTCGTTTAGCCACTCTCGGTCTGCCAAGTGGTTTTCGCTTTCGCGTCAATTTGCCTCATCGTTGTACCCCACGTGCTTGGCGCGATGGCCAAGTCGCAGGATATTTCACTGGAATTGATCCAACAATGTTGATGCTTGATGTATATGAAACTGCCGTTTTCGGCGACTTAGTCGGCGCTGCAGGAGTGCTCACAGAAATGCGTCAACTCGGGGCCAGAGTATGTCTAGAAGATGCAGGGCGCGGTGGTGGCTCAATGTCAATGTTGCGCTCTCTACCGTTAGATGAGATCCGAGTTGATCGTGTTCATGTTGACTCCTTAACCTCACAAGCCAACGATCGTGCAGTGATTCGGGCGATGGTCGGTTTAGCGCGCGACTTGGGTCTGAGTATTTCAGCGGACGGCGTCGAGACGAGCGCTCAAGCGGACGCCTTATTGGCGATTGGGTGCACAACCCACCAAGGTCACTTGTATTCACGAGCCATCACAGCCGCCGCGCTGGAAGACTTAATCCTCAAGATGTCAGCAGAGCGCGCAATTGAAGGGCTGATGGCCTAGCGTTGTAAGTCGTGTCGTCCAAAAAACTTGGTGTTATCTGGATGTTGCTGAGCGCAAGCGCTTATTCCATGTTCACTATTTTTGGCAAGACAGTACTTGAAGAACTGAGTGCAGTGGACGTTCTTCTGTGGAGATTTCTGATTGCGGTCCCCGCGGCATGGATATTTGTCTTCATCCGTTTTCGCCGAGGTGGTCCGAGTCCCTTGAGTGTGGCTTTTAAGCCACGTCTGCTTGCCGGCATAGTATTCGGACTTGTTTCTTGGTTGGGCTTTGCTGCCTTAGACCGCATGCCAGGCGCGCTGTACATCGTCATCATTTATACCTATCCCGCAATGGTTGCTGTGGGTTCAACATTCTTGGGTCGTGCCGCCTCTCGACATATTTGGATGGCAGTGGGAATCACTTTGGTGGGAATCGCTTGCACTGTGCCCGAGGTTTTTCAGGGTAGTGATGGGGCCACCGTGGCAGGTCTGATTTTTACTCTCAGTAACGCCGTGATGTACGCCGCTTACATGATCTTCAGCGAGCGCTTGGTCACTGGTTCTGGTGGAGGCGATGGTTTTGTTTCGTCGGCATGGAGTCTGACGGGTTCACTCATTTTCGCATTAGTCGTCACGGCTTTTTCTGGAACACCACAGTTTCCAACAACCTTTAATGGTGCTGGCTCAATGATTGGTCTAGCGCTCATCAGCACCGTTGTTGCCAGTATGACTTTCTTCTTGGGTCTTCGCCATCTCGGTCCCGCCTCGGCAGCGTTAGTGGCAACGAGCGAAGTGGTATTGGGATTGATGTGGGTTGTGCTCTTCTTGGGTGACTCACTCAAAGTAATTCAAGTATTGGGTGCGATTTTAGTGATCATTGGGGTTGTCTGGTCGCAGCGTGTCATCCCTCAGACCACGACACCCGAGCCCACTAAGGCTTGAAGTTCATCAACGGTGAATGCCATAAAGGTACTCGTCGTATAAGAAGGCAATGATCCCCCGCTAGCGGCGTTTGATGTCCAAGAAATTTTCCAGATGACAGAAACAATTGCGACAAAAACTCCCTGATCGCGTTGAGCCGAGGAGTGTCGATACGTATACATGCATCCAGATACTGCTGTATCCCCAGCGTTAACAGTCCACACACTTCCTGGGCCAGTACATTGCATTGAACCAAGAGCGGTCCCATTGACATCGGCGTCATCTTGGGTGACGAACGATAAGGACACGGGAGTTGCAGTTGTACGCGCCCATGCCGAGCCGAATACCGTAGGTATCCAAGCCATTGCGGTGACGCCATACCACCAGTCGGCGTTGGCCCACAACCACATTCCAACATTGACAACGCCACGGTTCGTTGCGGGCGCAGTTGTCACCATGGGTTGTGGCAGTCGACCTTTCACAATCACTGCCGCATTTTGTGCTAGTTCGCTGCCCGTCGCACGAGTGATCCAGATCAATACCATTCCACTTGTACTGTGCCGCTCATATAAGTCGTAGCGCACAGTCCCCACCAATTTTGTGATTCCTGTGGTGGCCCCAATTTGCGAATCATAAATAGTTGCAGGCTTCCATGTATAACCCGATGAATCTGCCCCTGAGCCTGTCGGTGGTGATGAAGTTTGCACGCCTGCCCAGATGGAGCCACTGTCAGTGCCTCCACTTCCGATCGCACCATCAGTGGCTAAAGCTTGTCGCTGGGTATCAAAACTTATAAGCAGCAACAACGAAGTGATGACGAAGGTTGCGCTCAGGCGGCGAATCGACATAGATCCTCCTCAACGTCCCAATGCAATGCTTGGGCACTTTCCCATAGCCACGTTTGACCACTGCGCACCATTGTCCATTTCGTTTGAACGCTGAATAAAGAATCATCGAAAATAATTTCTCCATCAACCAATACCGTGTCATCGGTGATGCATGTCGTCACAGTTGCTCTATCCGTATTTCTCAACTCCACAGCTTCAATGCGGTAGCGCAGCGAACCACTCTTGGAGGCCACAATGTTTGCGTTCCGGCGAATCTCCATCAGTTCACTGATCTCCACAAAAAGGGGACTACCAACCTCAGTGAAACTCTGCACATCACAGTCATATGGGTCGCGACCGCAATCAATGCGTTGGTGTATCGCAAAGTTGAACGCAGTCATCAACTCCTCTTCGGTAGCAACAACTGATAACTCCACCACCGAATCTGGTGAGGCTTCATTGCTGTGCGACTCACTTGTGGTTGTGGCAACTGCTATCGGCAGAGTCGCAGGCACTTCACCTGTGATTGAGGTCGTGCTTGTTCGACAAGCACTCAAACACAACAATGCGCTGACGACTAGTAGTTTTTTCACATCTCCCCCTCCAGCGACACATTGTGGGAATGAACCACTCCTAAATGGCGCCTGAATAAAGAGATGATGTTCAAGGAACTTTTGACTTTCTATGGGTCATGTGGCCCACCCGCAGGCGGTCATTCTCCAGCACTCATGAGAAACCTGTCAGACTTGAAAAATGACTACACCTCTTTCACGTCGCATGTTCTTGGCTCTCGGAGCAACGGTGGTTGTTGCTGCCTGCTCCAGTAGCGAGGAAGGAAAATCTTCTGTATCAACTGAAGTTGCTTCGACCGTCCCAGACACAAGTCTCGTTCCACCCTCGGATCTTGCAAGTGATCCATTTACCCTCGGCGTGGCATCGGGTGACCCCGACACTAAGTCAGTTGTTTTATGGACACGCTTGGCTATTGACGCTCTCAATGGTGGCGCAATGCCTGATGAAGATATTGATGTTCTGTGGGAGATGTCGACAACCGACTCCTTTGACGAGATCACGATCGCTGGGATCGCTACAGCTTCGCCTCAATATGGGCACAGCATCCATGTGATTGCCGCACCAGCAAACGTCACTGGACTTCTTCACTACCGTTTCCGTCTGGGCGATTACACAAGCCCGATCGGTACGACAAGATTGAGCCCAAGCAGTGATTCATTGGAACCTGTAAAGATTGCTTCAGCTTCATGTCAAAATTGGACGGCTGGTTTTTACACCGCCTATCACGACATGGCTGAACTTGCGCCAGATCTTGTGCTCTTCCTCGGTGACTACATATATGAAGGCGGTACCGGTTCACTTGCGGATGGGGATGTGCGATTGCACAACAGTGATGAGATCAGAGATCTCGTCGCCTATCGCAATCGCTATGGCCTGTATAAGAGTGATCCTCTGTTGCAAGCAGCGCATCAGATGTGTCCCTGGGTTGTGACGTGGGATGATCACGAAGTTGAAAACAACTACGCCAACCTGACACCAGAGGATCCTGCCGATACTGCCGGCCACACCGCTCGCCGGGCCGCGGCATACCAAGCGTGGTGGGAGCATATGCCAGTTCGCTTTGATCCTCCCGTTGATGAAAACCTCACGATCTATCGGCAATTCTCTTGGGGTTCATTGATCAACATGTTGGTCTTGGACACTCGTCAGTATCGCGATGACCAAGCCTGCAATGACGCGGTGTTACAAACCACCCCAGCCTGTGATGACGCGTTACTTCCCGAGCGAAGCCTTTTAGGCGCCGAACAAGAGGCTTGGGTGGCAGCAAATATCCGCGGCGTTGACAAGGTCTGGAATGTCCTCGCAAATCAGACAGTGATGACTGATATCCGTCTTGGCGCGGCCGTTCTCAATTTCGATCAATGGGATGGCTACACCCCCGATCGTGATCGCGTCCTCACGGACATCACTGAGCAAGGGGTGGAAAATCTCATCGTGCTCACCGGTGATATTCACCTCTCGGGCATCGGCCAACTGACGACGACGACCAATCCCACCACCGCAGTTGGAATTGAGTTCGTGACAACTTCAATCTCATCTGGCGGCAATGTGCCGCCAGAGACTCAAGGTCTACTGCAAGCGTTACCCAACATCATTGATGCTGAGGCTTCGCATCGTGGTTATATTTTGCATACCATCACACCGGAAACCTGGACCGCTCAATACCGCATAGTCGATGATGCGAGAGTTGAAAACTCTGGGGTCGGTGATTGGAAAACATTTAGCGTGACAGCAGGAACTGCCGCAGTGGCCGAGATCTAAATCAGCGTTGTGCCTTAAGCACTTATTGGTACAAGTTGTGCTTGTTTCGCTAACTCTTTTTGTTGACGTTTCGCAGCAACTTGCATTCGAATGCCACCAGCGATTCCTTCAGGATTCAAGATCGCCGTGATAATCAATAACACCCCACCGATAAGAGCCTCCCAACGACCAAATGACCCGAACATCTGATTCATGGCGTAGAAGGAAACTCCCGAAGCCGCAGAGATACCAGCGGCGATTGCGCCACTGACACTCGTGATACCACCGAGATATGCGAACGACAAAGCCGTGAGTGAAGCGATCGTTCCGTACGACAGGTCGGACACGGCACCAAATCGATAGGCAATCAATGCTCCGCCCATGCCAGCGATAAATGATGAGAGAGCAAACATCATCATTTTTACTCGAGTGTTATTGATTCCGATAGCCGCTGATGCACGTTCATTACCGCGAACAGCCAACATCACACGTCCAGAACCACTGCGACGAATGTTGGCAACCATCAAACACAAAATGGTCAAGATCGCCAGTAAGAAAAAGGCAAAAATCGGTCGAGATGTTTTATTGCCATAAATCAAACCTAGGTTCCAACCACCTAGTGAAGGATTGGGAACCTTGGCTCCACCATTGTTCACTCCACCGATGACCCACGGTTGTTTGAAAACGAATTCAGCAATAGTTACGCCCCCAGCGAGAGTCACAATCGCCAAATTGGTACCACGTACTCTCAAGGCAGGAAGACCAACGAGAAGCCCGAATAACATCGCGCCGAAGGCCGCAAGAATCGGCGCGAACGGAAACGGGATGTCGTAATTACCGGCCAACTTTGATAGCGCAAATCCACCGATACCGGCGAAAGCCATTTGAGCGAGCGATGTCTGACCACCAAAACCAATGAGAACAACTAAAGACAAAGCTAGAACGGATGCAATCAACGAACTCATGATGGCGGCGCGCCATAGTGGTCCAAGAAAGATAATTCCGGCCGATGCCATCACGAGTGGTGCACCAACCGAGAACCAGGTCACTCTGGCGGGCGGAACGTAAGGCAACTTCCAGCCCCCCACCGAGCCTCGTTCGGGAAGACGCTCACCAGACACAATCATCGTGACGATGATGACGAGAAATGGCAGACCTTCACGCATTCCGTATTGAGGCCACCAACTAAAATCGAGTTGCATTTTTGTGAAGGTGCTTTGCACCATTCCGATCGCCACACCTGTCAGGACCGTTGGCCAGAAGTGTCGGAACTTTCCGATCAGAGCAGCACCCAAAGCTGGAATCAAAAAGCCGAAGGTGAAAATGGAACCGTTCAACTGCACAAGTGGCGCCGCCAAGATAGCGACAACAGCACCGACAACTGAAGAAATAACCCAACCAGAGGCGGCAAGAAAATCAGGCGAGTGCCCGAGCAAAATTGCTCCTTTTTCATTTTCGGCAGCCGCTCGCGTGGCCAACCCGAAACGCAAGTACTTGCTGGCGGCCCATACAACCACCGTGATCAGAAGCACGACTGCCAGCAACCACAAGCCGTCACGCGGTACACGCAACGTTTCAGTAATCGTCACTACCTCACGGGGTAAAATCGGATCAACGCGCATTGCCATCTGGTCTGGGAAACGTCGATCCTTGAGCCCGATCATGACGATGATCAAGCCAACACTGGCAACAACGCGAGCCAATGCTGGAGCATCTCTCAACGGGCGAAAGATCAGAGCATAAATTAATAAGCCCATCATGGCTGCAGTGAGCAAAGCCAGAATAAAAGCCCATGTAAAACCAACATCTTGACCAAAGTGGTAACGGTCTGGCAGACCCGGAATGGGGAAAAGGTATGCCCCATTCCGGAGTTCTGCATAGACGTAAGCACTCCACATTGCAATCGCGCCGTAGGCAAAATTGACAATGCCAGAACCTTGATAACTAATCACGAGGCCCATCGCAAAACCAGCGATGATGGCCCCGGCCCCACTACCGAGCAACAAATAAAACAGATAGTCATTCATCGTTACATTCTCCGTCTTGTTTGTTGCCCAGCAGTGGTTGACAGGTCAGGGAAGGAGTGGGGTGCTATCCCACAACTTGCCATCATCAACGGAAACGACTGCGCCATCTTTGTATTCGGTCGCCTCAAAGACGTACGAACAAACTGATGGGTAGCTCGGTGTGGCTAGACCACACTTGACAGGGGTGATGCCTCCGTACAAGAACAGACCATCGGCCGACTTCAAGAAGTCGTACAGATTCTGACCAGTCATTTCGGTACCACCAGCAACCATCTCGGCGGCGAAGTTGCGAAGCGACAACACCAAAACGGTACCCAAACCACCCAGACCAAGAGCGCCGGTCTTGACGTCTGCGGGCTCGATACCCATTTCGCCAGTTGCCTCGTTCTTGATGTAAGGAGCCACAATCATTTGCAAGAATGCCTTTTCTGGAGTGTCGCGCTCAGGAGTTGCGCCAACGAATACCCAACCGGTTGCATCATCGCCCACTTGAGAAATGACGTCACTGTCTGAGCAAATACTCGTTGTCAGCACGGGCTTGGTGATTCCAGCAGTGGCATAACCACGAATGGTTCCGATACAGCCAGCGTCTGCGTAGAGCGAGATCAAAAGATCAGGATCATCAGCGTTGGCAGCCTGCATCAAACCGAGATAGCCAGCATCGGTTTCGTTGTCTCCACCCTTGACGGCCTTCCAAGTAATTCCCGCTTTATCAAGAGCAGCTTCAACACCTGCGGCCGTCGAGTTAGCTCCGGCGTTGTCAGCGTGAATGATGCCGACAGTCTTGGCCTGATAGCGGTCCTGAGCGATAACTGCCATCACAGCAGTCGTCGTCGCATTTCCACCGGTCAAGAACAATGCGTTAGCAGTGAAGTCGGGCGGCAAGATCGGCAATACGCCGATAACTGGTACACCAGCTGCTTCATAAGTTGCGAAGTCTGGGAACAAGTCCAACCCGAGAAGGATTAACTCAACACCCTTACCAACCAACTCTTGAGCACAAGCCTGGGACGTCTCTGGAGTTCCGCCGGCAACACAGGTCTCCAGTTTGACTGGTCGACCACCAAAGCCGCCGTGCGCATTCATGTATTCAAAAGTGCCCTCGGCAAAACGACGAATGTCTGGAAAGTCGAGACCGGCGGGATTGCCTTCAGTGTTGACCATCCCGATAAGCATTTCGGGACCAGTCGGTGGACCGTCTTCTGGTGCCGGTGCGTCTGAAGTGCCTGGCGCGTCGGTGACTGCTGGTGCATCAGTTGACGGTGCTTCGGTACTCGAAGAGCCACCATCACTTCCACAGGCAACAAAAAATAGGCTTCCCACGACGATCGCGGCAAGTGCGCGTGAGCGCCGCCCAGATCGTGGAGTCCCCAAACTCATGGATCGTTTCATATTTCCCCCTCAGTTGTTTGCCGCAGGTTGCGGCACTTACTTAATTGGCCACAGTGGCCGGTACCCAACTGCCGTGGAACCCAAAGGGGATTCGTGGCAATTGAACTGTTGCGATCGGTTCGTCGCTCATTGTTTTAGCGTCGAAGATCACGAACTCACTTGAATCTTGAGACTGGTCATAAACATAAGTCATGACGTACCCATCATCTTCTGACTTGGCTCCGTCGGCGGCAACGAAGACCGCTTCACCACAAACTCGACCTTTACCAAGTTCGATGCTGGTGCAGTTGCCTGCTTGGCGGTCATACTTCAGAATCGCGCCTGCATCAACTTCGCCGAAGCCTGCATTACCCATCGACATTTCATATCCGAAACGATGCTTTGAACCAATCACAGCATCGTTGACACGTGGGAATTCTGCTCCACGATCGTCGATCTGCTCTTCGGTGACTTTGCCGGTTGTGGTGTTGATCGTCCAACGCCACAAGTTGGGTGCCGGGAAATCCATGGCGTCTTTCTTCCAAATGTGTTCAAAGCGGACAACATCCAAAATGATCTTGTCACCTTCTTCGTAACTATTCATCGGGTGGAAGACGTAACAAGGATTGATGTCGTACCACACCACTTGAGAGTCATTGCCGTTACGTGGCATCACACCGAGTCGTGCTGGATAGGTGTCGCTCCAGGTGATCGGCATCTTGCCTTCAATGGCCAAGTTGAGAT
>Ga0114967_10003694_pt1 | contig 12510 bp, 9 predicted proteins | sample M_130628_MF_Meta_FD_92639 | JGI IMG/M metagenome (GOLD analysis project Ga0114967, IMG submission 92639) | Freshwater microbial communities from Lake Montjoie, Canada to study carbon cycling - M_130628_MF_MetaG | ecosystem: Environmental > Aquatic > Freshwater > Lake | place: Lake Montjoie... | reverse complement strand
GGAAAACCACCGGCGCTCTCGTTCCTGCCGGCCGGCTCCCAGTTCGTTGTGCTTGCGCGCCCGGCCGAGATGTTGGCCCAGCCCGAGGGGCGGCTCTTTCTCACGGCGCTGGGGCCGCAGGTGGCCAGCGGTCTTGACCGTTTGATCGCGCTGGCTGGCTGCCCGCTGGAAGAGATCGCCTTGATCCAGGCGGCCTGGCAGGCAGGGATCACCGAGCCGATTCTGGGGGGCTATTGTCTGCACGGCTTGGAGCCGCTGCCGGTGGCGGTCGATCTGGCCACACGCCAGCGGGCCTGGGGAGATGTGCGGGAAGTTGCCTGCGACGGCGAGACGATCCATGTCGGGGCCGACATCGCCTGCTGGTTGCCGGTGGCGGAAGGGGGGCGGGTGCTGGTGGCGGCGCCGGAAGACTGGCTGCGGGGGATGGTGGTGGCAGGAACCACAGCGTTGCCCCGCGAGTGGGAATCGCTGGTCGGCATGCTCGACGCCAACCGTCATCTCACGCTCTTGGGCTCTCCCGACTTTCTCCTGCGCGACGGCCGCGTGGCTTTGATCGGACCGCTGGCCGGGCTGGCCGAACCCCTGCAGAAATTTCTCGGGACCTCGCTGCGGGCGCTGGCGCTGTCGCTCCAGTTTGGCAGCAGTTGTTATGTCGAAATCGATGCCATCCCGGCCAGCGGAGCCCCGGCCGAACTTTCCACCAATCGACTGCAGGCCGCGCTTGAATCGCTGCCGACCGGTGCGGCAGCCTTCACCAGCCGCCTGCCGGCAGCAGCGGCCGGGCAGAGCCTGATTGTGCGGCTGCCGGAGATGCTACGGGTGGTGGCGAGCAATCTGCGGGCCGGAGTCGAGCAGGCTGGGGTGGTGGTCAACGCCTATCTGCCGGAGCATGCGGCTCATAACCTGGCGCTGGCGACGCTCGTGACGCTGGCGGCGGCCGAGCAGCCGGGGCCTTCCTCGCAGCCAACCAAGCCAAGGGCCTTGAGCCTTGAGGCACGGCTGGCCCGCCCGATCTCGCTGGTGTTTGCCCGTGACACGCTCGAAACGGCTGTGCAGATGCTGGCGGAAGAAGTGGGCGTGCCGGTGGAAATTCTCGGCTCCGACCTGCAGCAGGAGGGGATCACCAAGAATCAGTCGTTTGCGCTCGATGAGCGCGACAAGCCAGCCGAAAGCATCCTGCGCACGATCCTGGCCCGCAGCAATTCTGCCGGGAATCTGGTTTATATTTTCTCCACCCGCGCGGGCAGAGAAACGATCCTGATCACCACCCGCGCGGCGGCGGCCCGCCGGGGGGAAAAGCTCCCGGCAGTATTTTCTGGTTCTCCTATCCCCCCAGCGAGTGAATCACCATGATCATCGTCATGCAGGCAGACGCATCCCAGGCAGACATCGACAGCGTGGTCCAGCGGGTGGAGGGTTTGCGGCTACGGCCGCATGTGATCGTCGGCACCGAACGCACGGTGGTGGCTGTGGTGGGAGACGAGCGCGACGCGGCTGGCTCCGGATTTGAAACGCTCCCCGGCGTGGCCTCCGTGATGCCGATCCTCGCGCCTTACAAAGTGGCCAGCCGCGAGGTTCAGGCGGAGCCGACTGTGGTGCGGGCCGGATCGCTGGTGGTGGGGGGAACCTCGATCGGCGTGATTGCCGGTCCCTGTTCGGTGGAGAGCCTTGAACAGATCGTGGAGACGGCCCGCCAGGTGAAGGCCCTCGGGGCGACGGCCCTGCGCGGCGGCGCCTTCAAGCCCCGCACGAGTCCCTACAGCTTTCAGGGAATGAAGGAGCAGGGGCTGGAGCTGCTCGCCGAGGCGCGGCGGGAGACGGGGCTGGCGATCGTGACAGAGGTGGTCTCTCCCGAGGATGTGCCGCTGGTGGCCCGCTATGCCGATGTGCTGCAGGTCGGGGCCCGCAATATGCAGAACTACCGGCTGCTGGAGGCGGTGGGCCGCACGCAGGTGGCGGTGCTGCTGAAGCGCGGCCCGGCGGCGACGGTGGAGGAGCTGTTGCTGGCGGCCGAATACATTCTCGACGGGGGCAACCGGCAGGTGATGCTCTGCGAGCGGGGCATCCGCACGTTTGAAACGCACACCCGCTTCACACTGCCGCTGGCGACGGTGCCTTGGCTGCATGCCCGCACGCATCTGCCGGTGGTGGTCGATCCGAGCCATGGCACGGGCCATGCGAATCTGGTGCCGGCGATGGCCGCGGCGAGCATTGCGGCGGGGGCAGATGGGTTGATCGTGGAGGTGCATCCCGATCCGAAGTGCGCGTCGAGCGACGGGGCGCAGTCGCTCGATTTTCCTGCCTTCGGCCGGATGATGGACCTCTGCCGCCGCGTGGCCGAGGCCATGGGCCGCACGCTGGGGTGAGGCTCAGCCCAGAACCAGCATCGCGACCGACATGTAGAGCAGAATTCCCACGACGTCGACGATGGCCGACACGAAGGGATTGCTCATGAGGGCGGGGTCGAGCCCCAGCGACCGGAACATCAGCGGCAAAACACTGCCGACGAGCGTGCCGAGCATCACCACTCCCAGAATCGTCAGCGGAATCACCAAGGCTGCTGCGGGAGTCGGGGCATAGAGCAGGGCCAGCAGATACCCCGGCACGGCCAGGAGCAGGCCGAGCAGAATCCCCAGCATGAATTCGCGCCGCAGGATCTGCGGCCAGTCGGAGAGCCGGCAGTCGCCGGTGGACATTGCCGTGATCACCAGCGTGGCCGACTGGCTGCCGGAGTTGCCGCCGCTGGCCATCACCAGCGGGATAAAGTCGATCAGCCAGGGAGCGGTGATCGGCCGGCGGGCCAGCACCGTGGTGGTGACCGCTGCGGTCGCAAACAGGATCGTCAGCCAGCCACCCCGTTTCCAGGTCATCGTCGTGAGTCCCGCCTGCAGGTAGCTCTCACCCAACGGGGCAACGGCGGCGATCCGTTGTGCTTCGTCGGTGGCATCCTGGCGGACGGCATCGAGAACGTCGTCGTGGGTGATGATGCCGACGAGCCGGTTCTGGTCATCCACGACGGGAATTGCCAGAAAATCGAAGCGGGCCAGCTTTTGAACCACCTCCTCCTGCGGCTCCTCCACCAACACGCTGATGATGTCGCGCTGCATCAGATCAGAGACCAGCGCCGTCGGGCGGGCGAGGATCAGATCGCGCAGCGAGATCAGCCCCAGCAGCTTGCGCTCGGCGTCGAGCACGTAGATGTAGTAGATCGACTCGCTGTTGGGAGCCTGGGAACGCAGCCGCGCGATCGCCTCGCCGGCCGTGATGTCAGCTGGCAGCGAGGCATATTCGGTGGTCATCAGCGCCCCGGCCGAGTTCTCGGGGCAGGAGAGGAGCATGCGGATGTCGTGGCGCTCCGCCTTGGCGACCAGCGGCAGGATCTCCTCGACCAGCTCTGGCTCCAGTTCGCGGAGCAGATCGACGCGGCTGTCGGGGGCCATCGATTCGAGCAACTGGCCGAGGGTCTGCCGGTCGGCCACCTTGACGAGCTCCACCTGACGGGAGAGTTCGTAGTAGGGGAAGATGTCGGCCTGCCGCTCCACCGGGAGGGAGGCGAGCACCTGCCAGAGTTCGAGATCGGTGAGGCCGGTGGAAAATTCCGCCACCGTCGCCGGATGGAGCTCTTCGGCCACCTCGCGCAGGCCGGCCGTGTCGCCCTCGGCGAGCATAAACCGCAGTTCCGGCAACAGGATGGGGTTGGCAGTGACCATACGGGCAGTCGCAGCGGGGATGATGCCTATACTGGGGCTGGTTGTCACAGCCAGTCGGGCCAGAGATGCCGGCTGGGGTGCTCTGGCGGCCCACGTTTGGCGGCACCATGCCCTTCATCCATCTCTCCACACTCGACCAGTATGCCATGGAAGTTGAGACGATAGCGGTGGCTTTTTTTTGGCGTCTCCCTGCTGCAGAGCGGCTGAGGAGCCGATTCTGCATGGTGTGCCTGCTGGCGGGGCTGTGCCTCCTGTTTCAGCCGGTTGGGCCGGCGCTGGCGGCGGAGGCTGGAGAGCGGGTGGAAGACGAGGGCAGGGGGGCCGCCAGACGTGAGGGGGAGTCGCAACGCGGCTGGGAACTGCTCCTCACCCGGGCCTATCTGCCAGCCGATTTCGATCAGGAGGTGTTTGACTCCCTCTGGACCACCTGGGAAGAGCCGCTGCGGTCGCGGGCCGAAGGGGCGCCGGTCGAGGAGCGCCGCCGGATGGCGATGGCCCGCTACGGTCTTTCGCCCCACCCGGACAACCCCTCGCGGTCGCTGCAATATGCCGTGGGAGAGGATGGCCGCTGGACCATGAGCTGCCTCGCCTGCCATCAGGGGCAGGTAGAAGGGCGCACGATCCCCGGTCTCCCCAATTCAAATTATGCCCTCGAGACGCTCACCGAAGAGGTGCGCAGCGTGAAAGTGCGGCAGCGGAAGCCGTTTGGGCATATGGACATGGGCTCGCTTCTGCTCCCCTTGGGCACCACCGACGGCACGACCAATGCCGTGATGTTTGGCGTGGCGCTCATGCGGCACCGCGACCAAGAGCTGAATATTGTCTCCCGGCCCCCCCGCTTCGATCTCGCCCATCACGATATGGATGCCCCGGCCTGGTGGAACTATTCCAAGCGACGCTTTCTCTATGCCGATGCCTTCGCCCCCACGGGGCACCGAATGCTGATGCAGTTTCTGCTGGTAAAGGAGAACGGCCCGGAGCGGTTTGCGGAGTGGGAGGACGATTTCGTCGCCATCGAGACCTGGCTGAAGCAACTGCAGCCGCCGAAATTTCCCGGGGCGATCGATGCCGCACTGGCCGCCCAAGGCCGCCCGCTGTTCCTCTCCCACTGCGCCGGCTGCCACGGCACCTACGGAAGTGAGCTGGGCGAACCGGCCGAATATCCGGAGCGGATCGTGGCCATCGACGAGATCGGCACCGACCGGGCCCGGTTTGAGTCCCTCGCGGCGCAGGAGCGGCTCGATCTCAACGACAGCTGGTTTGCCGGAGACGCAACTGCCCGCGAGGAGGCCAAGCTGGCGGGGCGGGAAACGCCGGCGGGCTACGTCGCGCCTCCGTTGGATGGCATTTGGGCGAGTGCTCCCTATCTCCATAATGGGTCGGTCCCCACGCTTTGGCATCTGCTCCATCCGGCGGCCCGGCCGGTCGTCTGGAAACGTTCGCCCACCGGCTACGACCGGGTGAAGATGGGGCTGGAGGTGGAGGAGCTGCCCGCCATGCCCACTGGCAAACTGCTCCCCGCGCAGCGGCGGCGGCATTTCGACACCCGGCGGCCCGGCAAGAGTGCGGCTGGTCACGACTTTCCCGATGCCCTCACAGAAGAGGAAAAAACCGCCGTGCTCGAATACCTCAAAACGCTGTGATTCGCTCGGAGGACAGCTCTTTTTCTCTTGATTATCCCCCATGAAGCCCAAACTTTTGCTACCGTATTGACGATCTGCAAACAGCCCCCAGGGAGTCCGGCGATGACCCAGTTTGAACGTGCCAAGAGCGGTGAAATCACCCCCGAGATGAAGTTTGTTGCCGCCCGCGAAGACCTTCCCGAGGAGCTGATCCGCGCGGAGGTGGCCCGGGGGCGCATGGTGATTCCCGCCAACCGGGTGCATCTGACCAAGCGGCTCGAGCCGATGGCCATCGGCATCGCCTCGCTGACGAAAATCAACGCCAATATCGGTAACTCGGCCGTCACCAGCGACGAGCAGACCGAACTGGAGAAGCTCCACATGGCGGTGCATCACGGCGCCGACACCGTGATGGATCTCTCCACCGGCAAGAACATCGACACGATCCGGCAGGCGATCATCGATGCCTCTCCGGTGCCGATCGGCACGGTGCCGATCTATCAGATGCTGGAGGAACTCGGCGGCGACATCGACGACATGCGGCCGCAGCACTTCCTCGATATGTGCGAAAAGCAGGCCTCGCAGGGGGTCGACTACATGACCGTGCATGCCGGCCTGCTCCAGGAGCACCTCGGGCTGACGATGAACCGCATCACCGGCATTGTCAGCCGCGGCGGTGCTCTGATCGCCCGCTGGATGATGACGCATCGTCAACAAAACCCGCTCTACACCCACTTCGAAGACCTCTGCGATATCTTCCGGGCCTACGACGTGACGTGGAGCTTGGGCGACGGCCTGCGGCCCGGCGCCATTGCCGACGCCAGCGACGAGGCGCAGTTTGCCGAGCTCCATGTGCTTGGCGAATTAACCCGCCGCGCCTGGAAGAAGGGATGCCAGGTGATGGTGGAGGGGCCGGGGCATGTGCCGATGGACCAGATCGACATGAACGTGAAGCGGCAGATGGAGGAGTGCGACGAGGCGCCATTTTACGTGCTCGGACCGCTCGTCACCGACATCGCCCCCGGCTACGACCACATCACCAGCGCTATCGGCGCGGCGCTGGCGGGCTGGAGCGGTGCGGCGATGCTCTGCTACGTCACGCCCAAAGAGCATCTGGGGCTGCCCGATGCGGAGGATGTGAAGCAGGGGGTGATCGCCTACAAAATCGCCGCCCACGCCGCCGATCTGGCCCGGCACCGCAAGAATGCCCGGAAGCGCGACGACGCCCTTTCCCGGGCCCGGTTTGCGTTTGACTGGAACGAGCAGTTCCGGCTGTCGCTCGATCCGGAAACGGCCCGCAAATACCACGATCAGACGCTGCCGCAGGACACGTTCAAAAGTGCCCATTTCTGCAGCATGTGCGGGCCAAAATACTGCTCGATGAAGATCACGCAGGATATCCGCGACATGGCCGCGGCCGATGCCGCCGGCGGCAGCGTGAGCGAGCCGGTGGCGATCCAGCTGCCGTAATCGTCCCCCCCGGGGCCGGTTTGGTTTGGTTGCCGGCCCGGTTTGGTCGCCGGGCGGGGCCGCTCGCAAGCCTGGAACAATTCTGCCGTTGATTCCGGTTGTATCGGCTGGCCGGTCGCGGCTACTATTTTTATAAGGGCGGCTGGCGCAAACGGGGAAAAATAGGAGCTAGTTTTTCCTGAGGTGGGCGAAGAACCGCCGATACATCCAGAGGGGACTAAGACGCGGGGATCGATCTTCTTTGGATCCTGCGTTCTCAGGTCGCTCACAGCTCTCTCTTTCCAAGGCGAGACCAGCCCATGGCTACCACATCGTCCACCGCATCTGCCAGGCAGCACTTGTCGCTCCCGCTGGGTAAGGGGATCGAACTGGAGCTCGTGCATATCCCGGCGGGCTCCTTTCAGATGGGATCGCCCGAGGCGGAGCATGGCCGTCGCGACGATGAGACGCAGCACCCGGTCACGCTCACCAAATCGTTCTACATCGGCAAGCATCTGGTGACGCAGCAGCAGTGGGAGCAGGTGATGGGGAGCAATCCGAGCATGGAGAAGGGGCCCGACCTTCCCGTCACGGATGTCTCATGGGATGAGTGCCAGGAGTTTCTCGCTAAGCTCAACGAATCTCACCATGGCGGCTTCCGGATGCCCACCGAGGCGGAATGGGAATACGCCTGCCGGGCCGGCACCACCACCACCTACGCCTTCGGCAACACGATCTCGAGCGACGAAGCCAACTTCGACGGCGTGAGCATCACGCCGGTTGGCAAGTATCCGCCCAACGCCTTCGGCCTCCACGACATGCATGGCAACGTGTGGGAATGGTGCAGCGATTGGTATGCCCCGGCGCATGCCGGCGCCGTCACCGATCCGCAGGGGCCCGCCGCGGGGGAAACGCGGGTGCTGCGCGGTGGCACCTTTTTCAATAGCGATGCCTTCGTGCGGTCGGCCAACCGGGTCAATCTCTCTCCCACCAACCGCACCGACATCGTCGGCTTCCGCGTCGCCCGCGAGGCGTAGACGCCCCGGCCGGTTTACTTCCGGCTCCAGAGCGTGCCGTCGGGGCGATCCTCCAGCACGATTCCCGCCTCGGTGAGCTTGGTGCGCACGATGTCGGCGGTGGCAAAATCCTTGCCGGCCCGGGCCCGGGCCCGGATTTCGATCACCAGTTCCATGAGCTTCGCCACGAGCGCCTCGTCGGCTCCGCCTGCAGTCGCCTGTGGCTTTGTCAGGAAGAGCCCCAGCGTGCCGGAGAGTTCGCGGAGCACGCTCAGCATTGCCTCGAGCGTGGCCTTGGCGGCGGGCGTGGCCTGCTTCTCCAGCCCCTGCTGATCGATAAAGCGGTTGATCACCCGCACCAGATCGAACAGCGTGGCGATCCCGCCGGCAGTGTTGAAATCGTCATCCATCGCCTCGAGGAATTTGGTCCGCAGGGCGACCACCTCCTCGCCTGCCGCCGCCACGGCAGCATCCCCCTGCTTCCGGTTGCGGAAGGGAAGCGTGTAATAGGAGGCGCCGGTGAGGCGTTCGCTGCGGGCAAAGAGCCGCTCAAAGGCCTCCATCGCCCGGGCGCTTTCGCCGAGCGGTTCATCGCCGAAGTGGATCGGGCTGCGGTAGTGGGTGGAGAGGAGCAGCACGCGCACCGCCTCCGGCCGATGCCGCTGGAGAAGCTGCTTGAAGGGCTGCGCCCCGGTCGACTTGCTGATCTTGGTCGCCGTCTGCTCAGCCACGGCATCGAGCGCCGGTTCGCCTGCTGAACGCGGCCGACCCCCCACCTTGCCGGCGGCGCCGGAGGCCTGCATCAGTCCGTTGTGCATCCAGTAGGTGGCCATCGGGCAATCGTGGAGCGACTCGCTCTGGGCGATCTCGTTTTCGTGGTGCGGAAAGACCAGATCGAGGCCGCCGCCATGGATGTCGAAATGTTCGCCGAGGATTGCCCGGGCCATCGCCGAGCACTCGATGTGCCAGCCGGGCCGCCCGGGGCCCCAGGGGCTGTCCCAGGCCGGTTCGCCCGGCTTGGCCCGCTTCCAGAGGGCGAAGTCGGCCGCCGAGCGCTTGCGCTCTGCCGTGGAGCCCCCTTCACCCTGCATCGCCTCGACGGAGCGGTTGGTCAGCTTGCCGTAGTCGGCGTCTTTGAGCACATCGAAATAGACATCGCCATCGGAGGCATAGGCGAGATCCTTGGCCAGAAGTCCTTCGATGAAAGCGATGATCGTGCCGATGTGGTCGGTCGCCTTGGGCATCGTGTCGATGCCGGTCACGCCGAGGGAGGCGAGGTTTGCCAGATAGTCGGCGGTCATCTCCTCGGCCACCGCCTGCATCGAGGTGCCACGGGCGATGCTCTCGGCGATGATCTTGTCGTCGACATCGGTGATGTTCACCACCCACGTCACCTTCCAGCCGCTGTATTCCAGGTAGCGCTTCACCGTGTCGAAAATCACCGGTCCGACCATGTGGCCGATATGGCTGGGCTTGTAGACCGTCGGGCCGCAGAGATACATCCCCACCTGTCCCGGCTTCACGGTGGCAAACCGCTCCTTCCGCTTGGAGAGCGTGTTGTAGATCTCGATCTGGGGCAGCTCTGCCGCTCCGTCTGCCGTCTGTTGCCTGTCAGCCATCGCCACTGGTCTCCTGAAACTCTGGTCGTCAGTCTTTTTGAATCAACACCACGCACTCCGCCGCGATCGCCTGCTCCTCGCCGATGGGGCCGACGCCCTCGCCGGTTTTGGCCTTGAGCCAGATCTGCCCGACATCGATCGCGAGCACTGCCGCGATCCGCTCCCGGATCGCCGTGCGGTGTGGAAGGATTTTGGGCCGCTGGGCGAAAATCACGCAATCCAGATTCACAATCCGCCATCCGGCTGCCACCACCCGCTCCAAGCCCGCCCGCAGCATTTCGGCCGAATCACGCCCCCGATTGGCCGGATCGGTGTCGGGGAAAAGTTCGCCGATGTCGCCCAGAGCGGCCGCTCCAAGCAGGGCGTCGGTGATGGCGTGCAGGAGCACATCGGCATCGCTGTGGCCCAGCGCCTGCCGGTCGTGGGGGATGGCGACTCCCCCCAGCACAAGGCTGCTCCCCGGCCCCAGCCGATGGGAGTCGTGCCCTAATCCGATTCGCAACATGGCAGGTGACACAAGCTTGGCCTCCGGGTGAGCGGACGTTTTCCCCTATACTCGCCCCATGCACAACTCCAGCGCTCCCCCTTTCGGTTCTCCGGCTCCCCTGACACTGCCGCCAAGCCCTGGTGCGGGCCCTCACGCGGGCTCTGGCACGGGTCCTGTGATCTCTGTCGCCGGGCTGGCCAAGGAATATCGGGTGTATGACAAGCCGGAGGGCTTGTTCTCCAGCATTTCAGGCCTGTTCCACCGCACCAGCCGGGTTGTGGAGGCGCTCAAGGGGGTCGATCTGACGGTGGAGAAGGGGGAGTTTGTGGCTCTCCTGGGCCCCAATGGGGCGGGCAAGACCACCTTTCTCAAACTGCTCTCCGGGATCATCACCCCCACCCGCGGCGAGGCCCGCGTGCTCGGGGCTGTGCCCTGGCAGCGCACCGATGATTTTCGCCGCCGGTTTGCCCTGGTGATGGGCCAGCGCAACCAACTCTGGTGGGATCTGCCGGCCGCGGAGAGCTTTCGCCTCCACAAGGAGATCTACCGGCTCGAGCCGGCCCGCTTCGAGCGCACCCGCGACGAACTGGTCGATCTGCTCGATGTGCGGAAGCTTCTGCTGCAACCGGTGCGCGATCTCTCGCTGGGGGAGCGGATGAAGCTGGAACTGGTCGCCGCGCTGCTGCACGAGCCGGAGGTGCTCTTTCTGGATGAGCCGACGATTGGCCTCGACGTAGTGGCGCAGCATTCGCTCCACCGGTTTCTCGCCAAGGTGCAGGCCGAGCGCCAGATGACGGTGGTGCTCACCACGCATTACATGAAAGATGTCGCCGCACTCTGCAAACGCGTCGTGGTGATCACCCACGGCAGCATCCTCTACGACGGGTCGCTGGAGCAGATTGTCGACCGCTTCACATCGCACAAGATCGTGACGCTCGATCTGGATGGTCCTCCCGCCGAGGATCGATTGAAAAGGCTCGGCTTTCCCTATGAGATCCGTGGCCCACAGGTGATCCTGCGCATCGACCGCACCCGGATCGCCGATGTGCTTCCGGAAATTCTGCGCGGCGAGAGCGTGCGGGATGTATCAGTGGAGGATGTGCCGCTGGAGGAGATCGTGGCGGAGCTGTTTCGCTCCGAGGCTGGGCAGGCCCCCGCCGGGAGTCAGCGCTGATGGCGTCGCTTCCCCCCTCCGATCTGGCTTCCGCGCGAGAGCCCGGGCTGCTGCAGGCCTGGATGAACAGCTGGCGGATCTGGTGGACGATGCTCGCGATCTGTCTGGAGGAGCGGCTGGTCTACCGCGGCGACTTCATCCTCGGCACACTGATGCGGTTTTTGCCGATTGTGACGCAGGTGTTTCTTTGGACGGCGGTGTTTGGCGCCACCAGCCGGGGTGACATCGCCGGCTATTCCCGCAACGATATCGTCGCCTACTACCTGCTCACGATGGTGACGCGGGCCTTCTCCAGCATGCCCGGTTTGGCCAGCGGCATTGCCCGCAGCGTGCGCGACGGATCGGTGAAGAAATATCTCGTCCAGCCGGTCGACTACATCGGCTATCTGCTCGCCGCCCGCATCGCCCACAAGCTGGTTTACTACGCCGTCGCCACGCTCCCCTTCGCGGCGGTCTTTTTCTTCTGCCGCTCGTATTTTCCCCCGCTCCCCGATGCCAGCACGATTGCCGCCTTCGGCCTGTCGCTGGTGCTCTCGTTCTTTCTGGGATTCTTTCTGGAGGCCACGCTGGGGATGCTCGGATTCTGGTTTCTGGAGGTGTCGAGCATCGTGTTTGCCTACATGCTCGTGCAGTATCTCCTCTCGGGGCACATGTTCCCGCTCGACATGCTCGCCGGAATCCCCAGCGGCATTCCCGGAGTGAGCCTCGCCAGCCTGGTGCACTGGCTCCCGTTTGAATACACCGCCTACCTCCCGGCGGCAGTGTGGCTGGGGAAAATCAAGGGGGCCGATTTGGTCTGGTCGCTGGTGATTGAAGCGGGCTGGGTGGTGGTGATGGCAGTGGCCTGCCGGATCGCCTGGCGGCGGGGCACGCGCAGGTACAGTGCCTTTGGTGGATAGCAGGCTGCGCAAAAGCCGGCTGCATGCTTGGCAGGAGGATGTGCGGATGGGGCGGTATCTGAGTATTTTTCTCTGCTGTGCGCGGGCCTGCCTGGTGCGCGACATGACCTTCCGCGCCAATTTCCTGCTGGAATGCCTGACGAGCGTCGGCTGGATGTCGATGAACCTCGCCTTCTATCTGCTGGTGTTCACGTTCACCAGTGAGATCGGCCGCAACACCGGCTGGACCCGCGAGCCCTTTTTTGCGTTTGTGGCGACCGGGCTGATCATCAACGCGATCGTGCAGGCCTTCTTCATGCCCAGCGCCGAGGAGCTCACCGAGATGGTGCGCACCGGCGGTCTTGATGGCGTGCTCGTTCAGCCGCTCGATGCGCAGTTTCTGCTCTCGATGCACCGCTTCGATTTCTCGTCGCTGGCCAACGGCTTCGTCGGCATCGGGCTCTTGGTCTGGGCGCTACTGCGCATGGAGCAGGCTCCGCCCCCGATCGCCTGGCTGCTCTACCCACTGACCATCCTCTGCGGCGTGGCGATTCT
>Ga0114967_10003693_pt1 | contig 12510 bp, 21 predicted proteins | sample M_130628_MF_Meta_FD_92639 | JGI IMG/M metagenome (GOLD analysis project Ga0114967, IMG submission 92639) | Freshwater microbial communities from Lake Montjoie, Canada to study carbon cycling - M_130628_MF_MetaG | ecosystem: Environmental > Aquatic > Freshwater > Lake | place: Lake Montjoie... | reverse complement strand
TCTTCTTTAGAATGGTTTCTTTAGCTTCTTTGGTATATCTAATAGCTTCTCTGTTTGGTGTAGGAAATAATCCATCACTAAGACTAAATCTTAAAGCCATTTTCATACGTATTCTCTCAATACCAAGCTTTTCCCAGTCAATTGGATAACTAACATTGTCCAAGCATAAATGCATGTCACTATTAGTGGCTATTTGAGAATATTGAAAATGTTCAGCTCTGTATATTGTGAAATCATTAGGAACATTATAACTGCCCATTGGTTCTACATCAAAATAAACATTATCAAAATAAGCTAATTGCTCTTTAATTTTGTTATAAAATTGATATCTATCAGAATAGTCCACTGGAACAATCACCTTTACACCATTTGGTTCTGCTGTAGGTTTTTCATATAAAAGGTCAATACTATTTGTATCCTCTCCTTCGTACATCATATATTTACGCTCCATAAAATCTTTTCTACATATAAAGTAGAAGCTAGAGCTATATGCTAAAGGTGCCTTAAAACCTAAGCCCATCATACCTAATTCTGTATTACTGTCTCTTTTGGTTGATTTACCATATTTACTGATTATATTTCTTACATCATCAGCATCAAGACCAATACCAAAATCTTCAACAGCAAATTCATATGTATCTGCGTGACTGTTTCTTTTGAATGAAACAATAATAGGCTCTTCACACCCAACTCTTCTATGACTATCAAGTGCATTAGATGCACATTCTCTGATAGTAGAGCCTATTGAATCTGAATATAGATTCTTACTTAACATCTGCATCAAGACTTGTGCAGAATCTAAGTCTAATGACATTTTCACAGTTTCCTGTGTGGTTCCTTCTTCAAGGATGTGTGATTCTGTTTGTTTTTCTAAAATCATGATTAGTAGTTTACTATAATTTTAAATTCTTTTAATATTTCTTTTGCTTGTATTATTTGTTCTATTGTTTCTTGGTCTGTAATGTTGTCTCTGTTCAATTTAATAATTCTAGTATCTCTTGGAGTGTTTATAAATGATTTCCAGAGATGATTAAGTTTAAAAGGTCCTGCTTTTTCAATACCAACACGAGCTACTTCTTTATCATAACGATCTTTACAATATCCAGGAACACTAGGTCCATAATATTGAACTGTACCACCACTTGAACCTCTACCAGAATAAATACCAATAGTAAAATCATTACCGTTGCTAACTGCTATTAAATCTCCTCTGTGGATAATTCCACCTTGTTTAACTGTGTACATAATTGTGTTTTTTAGAATGGTGCTCCATCTAACCATTCGATTTGAAAATTGTTGTTGTCTTTTAATACCTTGTTTACCATTTTAAATACATCTCCTGATTCCCATTCTGTGTTTCTATAACTAGCAGATGCTGGATGTGTTGTTGTAAAGCTCCAACTGAATGGATTTGCATATTTTGCATACTGTGCAGCATCTTTACCTAAGAATATATAAGGAACTTGTGTAGGATTTAAAATCTCTTCTATGACATATTTAGTAAATGGTTCCCAAATATGCATGTGACTACCAGCTTTGTTGATTTCAGTGGTTAATGATGCATTAAACATTAGCACACCCTGACGAGCTAAATAGCTTACATCAGGATTAGTTTTGTCACAATAAGCACATAACCCATTATAGTTTTCTCTCTCAATAGCACCATAAAACTGTGTTAATGATGGCTGTAATATACCAGTGGTAGAACAACCCATCAATAAACCATCTGCTACAGGAGATCCATTCTTTAATGTATGATATGGGGCCATACCCATCATAACCACCTTTAAATCATCTAGTGGTGTCTCTATAAAGCATCTATAAACATTTAAAGAAAGAGGAGCAATGTTCTTGCCCCTCTTACTTTCAGCTTTTAGGAATTTATAGATGTTATCACATGCTTCACTCTCAATGAATGGCTGCATCTTTAGATGCCAGCTCTCATGAAATAAGTCTTTAAATTTTTCCCATTGCATATTAAAATATTGATAATTGATTAAATGCTATTTCTCCTTGCTCATGTTCCATTGGTTTTACATCAAATGCATAATTATTAAAGAACGCATGTGCCTGAATATGATTTTCCATCCATAAAGAAGGATGTAACTCTTTCATAGCAAATGTTGTATAGTTATACAATTCCCATAAGCTATCTTTAGCACCATAATCATGTGTAGGAGCTTTTAACTCTTTACTGATGATGTTCAACTGTGTAGAGCTAATGAATTGATCTTCAATCATCATTCTACCAATCAACTCAGCTTTAATTCTGTTAGTGATTTCTATTTGCTTCATATCTTCTCTTTGCTTTTGCATAAGAGTGAAAGCTTCACCTGCTTGCTTGATATAGTCTGTAATAGCTCCTGGTGTAAAGTCTTGGATATCACCTTTGTGTCTTTTCTTAAAGGCACCATAATCTCCTGATACACAACCATTAGAGCAAATAAAGATTCTTGTACCAATAGCAAACTTTAAGCTCATGCTTCTGTCATAGCTGTTCTGCCAACCAATTTGTAACTCCATTTCACTATCTGCAACATTTGTAATAGTGAATTTACCATTAGCAATTTGACCATCTCTAGCTGATGAATAGGTAGCTTTACCTAATGTAAATCCTGATTTCTGAATACCATCCATTGTTAAGTCAATTAGAGATGCATGACTCACTGGTTTGTATGTTCTTGTTTGTGCAGGAACTGGTGCACTTATAATAAGTTCCTTTGTAGTGTTGTAAGTGTTGTTACTTTCCATTACATTAAATTTTTGGTTTTTAAATAATCTTCAATAGCTTGTAATCCATGAGCTTTAGCTAAATCAGCCCAATCTTTTATTCCTTCTGTTAGATATTTCCTAGGGACATTACAATACCCAAAATCAAATAACTTAGTTATTTGTTGAGAATTGGCTACACCTGTAACATCACTATCAAAACTTAGTATTTGTACATCACTATTTGCTTTCAAATACTCCACATTCTCATGGGAGAAGCAACCAATACCTTCATTCTGAACAGCACAGCTGCAAGGAAACACCTTTTTTATCACCATATAATCTTTCTTGCTCTTATTGATAAATGCTACATCACAATTTATAATGTCTAATTTACCATCCATTGTTGTAATAGGAACATTATTGGGTACCCATTTAGATTTCTTATCTCCAAATGGTCTATAAATCTTCCAATATTGCCCTTCATACAAATAACCAAAGGTTAGGTCAGTGGACTTGATAGGAAACTTAGATTTGTTTAAATAAACATTCTTTATAGCATAGACATTGTTATTTCTTAAGTCTTGGATGTCTTGGTGATAGAGGTTCCAATAGTCAAGTTCGCTTTTTGTGAACTTTCTAGTGGTCACCTGAATAACAGAATATCGTTTCTCAAGCTCAGGCTGTTTATACGCAGAAGTTATTTTCTTATATTCTTCTGTAGCCTTACCTGTCCATATTCCTAACCCAAAATCCTTATCTACAAGTTTTAACACATCATCAAATGTGGAAAGATTGTAAAGAGCTTTAACAAAATCAAAACAGTTACCTCTCTTGTTAGTATCAGCAAAATCTATAAATGTTATAAATCCACGCTTATTACCTATTACAAAAGAAGGATTGTTCTCATGTCTAAAAGGAGAATAAGTCACCTTATTAACCTTCCAATCTTGTGTAGGCATATAGAATCTAAATATATCATATTCAGAGATTTTATCAAGAATAGACTCTGGTGTGAGTTTTGTTTTTCTTTTTCCTCCAATCATTATATATAGATTAAATAAAAAAGCCCCACCAAAATGATGAGGCTTCTTAAATTAAAAGTTAATTAAAATTCTGCATCATCTTCAGCAATCACCTTATCAGATGCTACTAAATTATCACCTGAATTGTATTCTTTCAAATCCTTTAGAATATAAAAATCTTTACAACCATATTCACCTGTAATGTTAATTACAAAACGCTCATGAGGTTTTAAATCTTTAGATTTCTTAGAACGTAATGTGCTAAGTGTAGCACCACTACTATAATCCAATAGTCTAAATTGTTTAATGCTGTAAGCTGGTAAAAATCCTTTGTTATATATAGTTTGATATTCTTTAACACCATCATCTTTCTCTACAGTTTTAATTGTAGCTAAAGCTGTAACAGGTGTAACATACTCACCATCCACTTGAACTTTTAAATCTTTAACATTACCCTTCATTAGTTTCTTCCAATCAATTTGTAATGTTGTTTCCATGTCTCTTAAATCAAGATTACCCATCCAAGTGCGTAAGAAGTTGTAAAGATCTTCTTCACCTACAAATGCTACACGATACTCTCTATTCTTAGTGAACCATTCGAATAAATCATTAGGATCTGCTGCCCAACTACACATACCAACAGAGTTGATATATTGCTTTTTAGTAGCGTCCTTATTCTCTTTCTCTTTGTCCTCTAAGAAGAATACAGCTTTGAACTTGTCTTTGTTCTTGATTTCTTCTAACCAAACATCAACACGTAAAATGGTGTTACCATCTGCGTTCTTTGTTAAATACTCTGTAACTTTACTGTCTTCCTTTAATTCCATACCAAGTACATCTTTGTACTCTTCTAGATCAGGATTGATAGCAACTACATTTGCTTCAAATAGTCCCACCTTCTTGGCAAACTCTTTGCCTTCAATGGATTCTCTTTTTTTACCTCCAATAATACTCATGTTTTCTGTGTTTTATATGTGATTTATTTATAATACTCATCTATTGTATCTACAACTGTTTGTAGGTTGTTTGGAATTTTTGTGTCAGCAAACATACCATCTGGACTCTTTGCTGGATACTTTCTATATCTATTAGTTAATAAACTATATGTAACAGAACCATCTTTATTATCTTCAACATTTGTATATAAACATACAGTGAAAAGACCCTCTAATACAATTTGGTTATCAATTAGTTTACCTGCTGTCTTAATCTTATATCCTATAATCTCACCACCATCTTCAATAGTTTCAGGATGTGTAAAATAGAACACCTTTAAATCATCTCTCAACTTACGAGCTTCTCTAAATAGCTCCACTATATCTCTAGCCATAATGCTAAATTTAGTGTACCCCACCTCTGTAGCTTTTGATACAATAGCAAATCCCATTATATAATTAGAATCCTCAATAATGATGTTTTTAATGTGAGGTGCTTTCTCTGAAATGTTCTTCAAAAGCCTTGTAATTTCATTAGCATCATCAATCTCTTTGTAGTTTTTTAATTCATTATTGTATAGCTTTTCACTTCCTTTAAATGGAAGTTCTTTTTTAGCTACATTAATGATGTAAGTTTCTTTTGAATTTAAATGTTTGATTGAGGTGGATTTACCAGTGCCTGTAGAACCAACAATTCCAATTAATTTGCTTGCCATGTTTATATATTTGTTTTATTTTTTAGGACTATAAAGGTATGATAATATCTTGAGAATACAAAATATTTTCCTTAGTTTTTAGCACACTTGGGTCACTAATTATTTCGTCATAAATTGCTTGTGCAGTCTCTTTATCTCTACACCATTTTACTACTTTATCATTCACTCTTATACCAAACCAAGGGCTGTCGCTAAATGGTTCTAATTGTTCAACCATTTCAATTTTTACTATGTCGCTCATATGTATTTAATTTTATCTTTATCAAAAAATTCTAGTGCTTTCTTAAGCCACTTTTTCTCAACCTCTTCTGTAGAACAAATAATGTATATATGTGCTTTTTTATCAGGAGTGTTATATTCCATAGCCATACATCTATTTATCTTTTGTGCTAGGTTTTCACCATTACTATCAAAATAGTTGATAATCACCTTATTAAGAGGTTTATATGTAACTCCTGTATTACCTATCTTTACAACAGCTAGGTGGTTACCCTTACCAGATGCAAAATCTTCAAATACATCTTTATCTCCTGCTTTGCTATGATAGACAGGAATGCCTAATTCATCAGCTATCTTTGTCAAACCACAAAACACCAAAACACGATCATATTCATGTGCTTTTAGTAAAGCTTGTGTCTTGCGTAGCTTGGATAGACTATTTTGTATTAGTCTCATCCTAGCTAGTCTTAAGAACATAGTTGCTTGCCCTTTCTTCTCCATCTGATCTATCACCCAACCATAAGCATCGAATTGCTTCTTTTCACTCTTCCACTTACCCTTATAGTTGTTTTGTGTGACATTATCCAGAGGTGTGCTCACCACTGTTATAACATAATCTGTTATAACACCTTCTTCAATAGCCTGTTCTATCGAATAGGAGGCTATTACAGACAGGGTGAGCTCAGATTGAAGTGTACGTTCAGTTTGTGCAGAAAGGGTCCCTGTGAGCCCTATCACCTTATTGTGACGTTTTATCATGTCTTTAACCACTTCTATCTGTGCTTCTGACAGCAAATGTATCTCATCAATGACTAATAGGTCAAACTGGATGTCTTGCACCTTATGCATTGATAGGTGTGTGGTGTACACTATATTAGGATTCTTATATTTCCTGGTTTTGAAATCTTCTTCCCATGCTGACTTAATCTTTAAATCAGGATAGGCTATCATTATATTCATATCAGCAGGCAGTTTCTCTAATATATTAATTGTTGTATATATTTTACCAAATCTAGGACATAGATTCAAAATACCAAATTTGCCATGATTCATCCATACATCAGCAAATTCAGCTTGTCTAAGATCTCTTAGCGTAGGAATAAGGCTGTTTTTTGCCATAATTTATAATTGTAGTGAATGACCAAAATAGATATTCAAAATTAACAGCCACATAGGGCTCATATTTTTGTATATTGTTCATTACACTAATTGTAGGTAGTAAGACTATTTGCCACCAATGTGACTTATTATTGGGTATTGTGTTATACACCCTTGTTTTTATATTCATTTTATTTGTTTAAAAAGTACGATTTATTCAAAATTGCATCATAATCACTGTCTGTGATATCTCTTTGCCTGGGTAGTTCTTTGAACATACCAATTTGACCAAGGAAACCAAGACCTATTCTAACATCATCTTCTCCATAGCTATTCTTGATAAGTCTAACACTTCTGAAATACTTTGCACCATAATCATCTCTAAGTTTATTAAGGTCATAACCACTAGGGTCTGCTACTTTATAACGCATAGGGTCAAATAGAGCTAATACAACATCAGCATCATTTTGTGTGCTTGAACTATCTGCAAAATCTTCTAGCTGCGGTTCAACATCACCATTCTTTAGTCTCATTGGACTACTAATGTCTCTGTTAAACTGACTCACAACCACTGGACTATATCCATAGAAGTCTCTAGCATATCTTAGTTCATCACTCATCTTATCAATAGCCTGTTTTTTAGTGGGCTGTGCTGTTGTGGTTTTCAATAGGCCAATATGATCTAATACAACTAATGTAAGTTCATCCTCGTTATTAGGAATATATATTTTATTGTATTGATCCAACTGTTCTATCTTACCATTTGCAAGAGCATGTGTCTTTAGCTCTTTAGCAATACCCACTGGGTTCTCTGGTCCACTGATGATTGTTATAACATCTTTCATTTTTTCTGCATAATCCTCATACATTAAGAACAGATCGTGCTCATCTTTAGTCATCTTCTCAGTCCAACCTAATAGCTTATTAACAGAAATGATTATTCCTTGTTCCAAAAAGATTTTTCTACTGATCCATTTAGCTAGCTTATAGGTTCCACTTCTCTCCATAGAGCGATAGATGATTTTAAGCTTTATATTAGTTTTGTTCTGTTTGCTGATGTACCAATCAAATGGATTAAGTACATATGCATCATCAATGAATGATGTTTTACCAGATCCCGTTAGACCTCCAACTAATGTGTACATAGATTTCCTGATACCTATATATCTATTAAGCCTGTTAAAGCCCATAGGGATACCATTGTTTCTACCATCAAGCCCTGCTTGCACCTCATTTTTAAGAATTTCAAAACTCATATATCTGTTCCTCCTCTAATGATTGGTTCTTCTACAATCTTTTTACCTTCTCTGATTAATTCAATGAAGGGTTCAAATGTTCTTTGATTTAAATATGTAAGACTGTTCTGCATAAATGTTAACCTATTGGTCTTTGTCTTTACAGAATTCTCTTTCTTTTGTAACACCTCATATTCTAATGCTGCTATCATCTCTTTGATAGTATATTCACCTTCAGCTAGAATATTCTTAAGCTTTAGCTTACAATCATCCTTCTTTGCACGCATACTTCTTGTACCTGTGAAATCAACCTTTTTATGTGAGAATGTATCAGTGCCTGGATAAGCTTTCCACCAATCATCAAAATCGTTAGAGACTATTTTGCTCTTAACCAATTTCATTTCTGGTTCTCCTTTCTCATCTAGAAATCCTAATACAGACTTACCAATAAGGGTGATTTTAAAGTTTTCTGATAGTAAACCTTTTCTCCTAACTGTCTGACACAGAACACTCATCCTTTCATTTTCACAAAGAGAAGATGCATCATTACCCTCTTCTATTAGTTTTAAAAGATAGAGCATGTCTAATGTATAGCCAGCTTTATATATCTCCTCAAAATGGTAAAGGGTTATGTTCATGTTCTTTCTTTGGGATTTTGCTAACAACTGTTATTTGTGCAGGTTGTCTGTTGTTTAGTTCCTCTTGAATTTGTCTATCTAAGAGTCTTTCTTCTTCATACAAATATATGAAATCTTTAAGAGATTCTCTCTCCCAATCCTCAATTATTTTTAGGTTTTTCATCTTTATATTGTTGATTATTCCAAAAATAAGAACAACTTAATGTTGCAACACCTAAATGATTTGAGTGTTCATCAAACATAAAGTCTAATTTATATGGAGGGTCACTAAAAAATGATTGTCCTATTTCTTCAGGTTTTACTGTATATCTATGGCAGTTCAGTCTTAATAGACAACTACCACCTTTGCAACATGAAATGTCTGGCATAATGTTTGTTTTATTTGTTTTGGATATTTTATCGTATATATACAGATATATACGTATATTTATTCTGCAGCCCAACCAAAGAGTATATATTTACCTGCTCTCTCTGTTGTAGACTTCTTATATGTTATACGAGCTACAATAGGTGTAATTTTCTCAAGTATTTTTTCCATATATACGTCAGTAGTTTCACCTGTTTGTTCTGTATACTTTCTAGCTTTTTCAACAGCTTCACCTTTGGTATCATATGAACCAAGTGGTGTATCATCTCTTTGTAAACCAACTGTATATTTTAAAACCCATTTCTTTGTGCCTTTTGTTACCAAATTGGTAACTTGAGACTTTGTCTTGTTTTTATTAACAATTGGATCTAGTATACATATACCAGCACAGTCTCTTTTATGTAATTTATCTTGCTGCATCTTTATATACTCATCAAAGCTTTTCTTACTTCTCTTAAATTGATCTGTAAGATCGTCAATAGTGTGTGTGGTACTAATTGTACCATTATAACCATCTTGATGACCATTTACTTCTTGTGCATCTTCACATGCATTATTATATGCATCTCTTAATGTTTTACCATATGCTGTTGTTTCAAACCAACTTGCTCCCATAATTATCTGTTTAAAATTTGATTTAATTGTTGTTGTGCTTCCCATCTAGAATAGAATGGACCACTATGTTTCTTTTTTTTAGGAATCATAGTAAATATCCACCAGTTAATCATTCTTTTACTAAGACTTGATCTTTGTCCCACTTGAACAGGTCTTACTATATATTTTTGTTCAGACATAACTTAATCTTTAATCCTCAGCCCAAATTGTAAATCGAACCAATTGAATGTACTCTCAGCTCTTGATTTATTACATTTAAACACTTTTTTAATTAGTGGTAATGCATAAGCTTTGAACAATTCATGTTGTTCTGTTGTCATGGTCCATTTGTCATACCATTCTTTTGTCATATGTGCTTCTTGCATAGACTTATCTATCATACCTAATTGATAATCAACTAGATGATCTGCTATATTTTCTCTATTTATCTTTGCCATTAGAATGTATCTATAAGTTTAATAACTTCATCATAATCATAAACATCTTCTTCTTGGTGTGCTTTCATTAATAGCTTTGCAGCTATTTTAGCACATTTTTTACCTGTGTCTATACCTGTATATGGATCTTGTCCTACAATTGATAGGAATTCCAATACTAATTCTGCTGCTTTGTGTTTGTTGTCCATTAGAATAATGTTGTTTGATTAGGGTTAACAATAATTTTTCTCTTTCTTCCTGCAAATTGAATCTTTTCAATTATGCGTTCTGCTTTCTCTATATAATAAGAATGGTTAATGTTATCTAGTGGGTGATCTATATTAAGATGATTACACACTTTCATTACCCATTCACCAGCTTCCACCTGGCTAACATCAGCAGCATTGGTTGTACATTCAGGGTTTTTCACCTTTAACAGTTTCTCTCCTACACCACTCACATAATATCTGATAAGTTTATTGTAGATTGTTCTGTTTTCTTTCGAGTGTCCTTCGTAGTGAAAGTCTTTACTAGCTTTTTGACGTAAACAAAAATCATAAATGTTTGTATGATTACAAATGGTATCAGCCACAGGCACATCATTAGTATAGTAATGCTCCAATGCAATAGGTACAATCCTAGCACTCTTATTTTTGTGTAACTCAAAGTCAGTAAGGAAATCTCCTTTTTTCTTAATTTCGCCATTTGTTTTAATTGCTAAATAGTCATTTACTGTTGAAAATATAATCTTCTGATAATCAGTGCGTTCAAGCTCATAAGTGGTTAATTCCATCCACCATTTATTAATCTCATGCATCTTATCCATTAGATCGTTTGTTACCATAATGGTTACACCATCTGTGTTAGCTGATATAACATGTATATCATTTAACTCATAGGCTTCTATTAACATCATAAGACTCAATTCACCTGTAATAGTGGTGAACATTGTCAATTGTCTATCATATATCCAATTCTGCATATCAGAACTCTTACCATATACACTGTTGACAGCAAGCTTTAATGCACCAACAATACCTGCTATTTTCTTATCATTTTTAGCTAATGGCTTGAGTTCTAGTCTCTTGTCAAACATTTGTTTATAGCCTCGTAAGAACTCTTTACCCAGGTGTTGAGGGTATCTACCATTATTAATAATGATAGCAGGATAATAGCTAGATACATCCCAATCAAGAATTTTAGTTTTATCATCAGCTTCAAATACTTTAGGTTTATTTTCTGTATGTAGTCCACCCTTCATAAATGAATAGGTGTTACCATGGAATTCAATGGATTCTTTAAAATCATCCTGTAATCCAAGCACAGTCTTTTTTATTTTCTTTAAGAATTCTTTAAGCTTTGGTGTTTGGAACACTACATAACCAGCAATACACTTTTTTAATTCTATTTCTTTACGAAAATATCCTTTTTTAGGTAGTTCATTATAGTGTATATGTTTCTCCTGACAATAGTATTTCTTAATCATCTCATCACCAATTTTACTATCAGAATAGTTTAAACAGGGTATACCAAACTCTTCGTATATATCTTCTCTTAATTCTATTTGATTATTACCCTTATATAATGGGTGTTCTGTTTGACCAATGGTTATTTTATAGAATTCATATGTAGCCATAACATCATTAATACAATAGTTGATGGTGATTTGTACATCTTCTTTCGACATGTCAATCTTTTCATGGTGAATAGGCATCTCTTCAATGTTCTCCAAATCCATCTCAAACTCTAGTCTTTTCAAAGAGACCATTCTATTCTTATTATCATAATGATTAATCTTGAATAGGTCTAATTGTTTTAATGATAACCATTCTTCTTTATATTCAGGGAATACATCATAATTAGAATCATGAATAGTGTCTGCAGCTTTCTGTGCTATTTTAGCACATATATCTAGTCCACTCAAATTGTGCCAATTCTCATAGTTTCTAATAATGTGTTCAACCACCTGACTATCAAAGCGTAAGTTGTTGTATCCCACCCAATAATGCTCATCATGTTCTTCTATAAACTTCATGAATGCATCTAATTGATTGGTCCACCTGCTCACCTGGAATTCATATGTAACATCACTCTCTGGGTTGTATATAACAACAAGAAACAGCTCTTTCAGTGTTTCTATGTCATAGATTAGTACGTTCATATAATTCTATTAATTGTTCAACTTTTAAATACACAGTGGGAAACTGTGGTTTGTACCATTTATCATCCTTATATCTAACATAATTGTTGTCTGTTATCCATTTTAATAAAGCTATCATTATTTATATGTTTTAATGTATTCTTTAATACACCATTTAATCATGTCCCATATGTAATACCTCTGTTTTGATTTGGAAAGCTTATGTAAGCTCTCATAATAACTAAAATATTCATTCATAATTAGAAGTTTATTTCTTATTTACTGATTTCTTAGCTGCGTATTTTCTTAATTTCTCACTTAATATACCACCAGTATATGCAAGTATTAAAAATATAACTGTTTTCATATTATTTGTTTTTAATCAATAAAGTTTAAT
>Ga0114967_10003692_pt1 | contig 12510 bp, 24 predicted proteins | sample M_130628_MF_Meta_FD_92639 | JGI IMG/M metagenome (GOLD analysis project Ga0114967, IMG submission 92639) | Freshwater microbial communities from Lake Montjoie, Canada to study carbon cycling - M_130628_MF_MetaG | ecosystem: Environmental > Aquatic > Freshwater > Lake | place: Lake Montjoie... | reverse complement strand
CCTGCATGTCCACTGGCGGAGTCGGCACATTGACCTGAGCGGTCTTCCTCGACGGAATGCCCAGAATGGCAACGAGCAGCAAGATGGCAGCGATCACGTACCGAATCACTTCTTCACCTCGGGTTTCAGGATCGCGTCGATGATCTGCTGGCAGAGTTCGACGCCCTTCAGGTTTCCGGCCTCTCGCAGTCTGCTGGCGATCTCAAGGATCGCGTGTGCGTCCTCGATCGGGTCCCTTTTTGCCTGTGGGAGAGTGGGAATTCCCCACTTGACCGTCTTCGCCAAGAACGGAACCGCAACCAGAGCAACCGCAACCGCCACGGCGAGAATGCGGAAGCCTGTCTCATGGTCAATCACTTCTTCACCCCTTCGGCCTTTGCGATTGCCCAGTGGAGGAACTCGGCACCCTCCTTTGACTTGACGATCGCGGAAACGTGAGCAATCAGTTCGTCGTCCAGCTTGGACTTCGTCTTGGCAGAGAGCCACTCCAGAGCGTCGCAGACCAGAAGGGTCTTCTTCTGGCTGTCAGGCTCCGACATGATCGACTTTGCGTACATGAGCAGAGGCGACCACTCCGATATGAGTGCCACCTGCTCGAAGATGTTCAGGCTGCCGTAGTTCGGGACTTCGCCTTCCATGATCTGTCCTCCTGTGTCTATTCAGACTACACAGGCAGGCCGGTCACCCTGAAGTTCCGTCCCCGGAGAAATTGTCGAACAGGCTCTCCGGAACCACCGGGGCCTCGACGGGTCGGACAGAGGGTCCCACCCGTCTCCTCTCCCGTTCTTCGGGAGTCCACCGTGCCTGAAACATCAGGCACTTTTGCTGGATCTCTTCCTCGCTGGGGAGGTAGGCGGTCCTTCTGCTCGACTTGGCCCCGTGCCAGCCTTCCCGCCGGGGCAACCCAAGATTCCGTCTCGTGCAGTCGGCTCTGTCAGCCGAGATTCCCAGAGTTTCCGCGATTATCCGAGTCGGCACCCCCTCCGTCCACATCTGAGTGAACGTCACGGTGCAGATCGTCACCTGAATTTTCATCCTGTCTCAAAGCCCAAAACGACACAACCCTCTGTGCAGGGTTGAGGTACAGGTCTCCTCCGCCAGCCGCGGCTATAGACCTGTGAAAACCGACATGCTCACAGTCGCGACCGTCATATACCCCCGATAGGTACGATTGCTGCCGATACACACAAAGCTGCCCAAACGCAGAACGGAACTTGACTGGCTGGCTGCCGACGGGCGGGTGCCACAGGTGGAACCAGAGCATGTGACGCTCTTCCCAGTGGTTGAACCGGGCAGCCCACGAGTCGTACCCGGCGATCTGGGGACCATCCATCCCGCTGATCGAACACTCGCAGACCGAGTACGAGGCAAACGCAGCGGCATTCTTGTAGCCCGCAGACGACATGTGTCCGATCGAGTTCAGGACACCGTCGTTGCTCCACCCGCCCCACGGGTCGGTGTCAAACACGATCACGTAGTCGTAGCCTTGGCAGTTGTCGCGGACCCATTCCTGACACTTTGTTCGGTACTCGGCCAGAGCCATCGTCCGCTCGTTGCTCTTTGTCGAGTTCAGGTGCGGACGGTCGTGGGTGTTCGTCGACACGTAGAACGGTGGCCCGAGCGACTGCAGAAACTCCTTCGTGCCGTCCGTAGAGTCGTTCTCGTACACGAAGCACTTCCACTCCTTGAAGTGATTGCCTAGCTCCGTGACCCGGCTCATCGTGAGGCCAACAAAGGGGACGGCATTGCGGCAGATTGCCACGAACGCCACGCGGGAGCGGCGAGCCTCAAGCTTGCCGTACCTGACCCAATCGGAGTAGTCCTCGGCGTAGACCGGATCCGGAGGCAGGATGACGTCCGGGTGCATCGACTTGATCTTGGCGAGGTTTATAGAGGGCATTCGGACTCCCACTTCCTGATTTTCTCAAGCTTCGAGAAATGATTCCCGCAGGCATGACGGAACCGCGGCTTCACCGTGTCTGGCGTCTGCCAGTAGTGGTTCCACTCGTCGGACAGCTTCGCCGGGCATGCGTCACGATCCACGATCACCCGATTGATTGCTGCCTGCTCCCACCACGGGTGGTTGATCAAGTCGTCCTGCATCAGTGCCTCGGCGAGGATTCCGATAGCAGACCTCCGGACAACCCAGACCCCCGTGTTCCAGTGGGGTCCTCGTTGCGTGCAGACCTGCTCGCAGCAGGCATGATCGTAAGAACCGCCAACCTCGTTGAAGATCGAGACGCTCGCGTCGCAGACCAGAACGTCTGCATCGAGCCAGAGGACCTCGTCGTAACGCTCAAACGCAGTCAGTATCGCCGTCAGCTTGCCCCACGCCTGAGGGCGAGAGCATGACCGGAGTTCTGCGTTCCAGAAGTCCATCTTGTGACGGCGGGCGTAGTGCAAAATCCTCGGGAAGGTGATGTCACAGATCGCGGGCCAGTCACCCTCAGCCGTGCATCCAGTGACAAGAACCCTTTTCATGCCTTGTTCCTGAAGACCATGCCACGCTGTTCCTTGCCAATGAAACACTCAAAGAAGGGAGTGCGGCGGAGAAACTCGACGTCGAGCGGGCGTTTCCCGTACGCGAGGTGGACGTCCTCGATCACGTAGATACCGCCCGGCTTGAGGCAGCCCCACAGCGTGTCGAGGCAGAGCATCTGGTGTTCGGCAACGTGGCTGCCGTCATCGATGATGGCGTCGAACTCGGGGGCCAAGTTCGCGAACCGCTCGACGTCAAACTTGCTACCCTGATCGCCCTTGAAGAACACGAACCGCCCGCTGTCGAACAGATCGGACGGTGCGTCCTCTATGTCCCACCCCCAGACAGTGCCGCCCTCAAGCCACTCCAGCCAGCCGCGGATTGAACCGCATGAGCCGTTGAAGTTTCGGTGTGTGCCGATGCCGATCTCAAGCAGCATCTCGGTCGACCGAGGCACCAGACGCTCGTAGTCGACGGCGTACCGGTGGCCGTCTCCGGACGTCCCCTTGTCGGACCCGAGGCGGTCGAAGATCTCTGTCAGTGCTGGGTGCATGAGAACGATACGTCCCTTCCGTCATAGGCGTAGCTCTGCAGTTGCCACTCCGGAACGCGATCGTAGCCCGCGCGTGTGCGGTGTTCGTTCTCGCTCCACTTGCTGCGGAACTCCTCGCACATCCGCTCGATCTCGCCGGGGGTGGGGTTCACGCCGTCCAGCGAGTCCTCGACGTCGGAGTTGACCTCCTTGAGTCCGAGGGTCCACAGGGCGCGGTCGACGGCAACACGATGGACCCCGAGGTCCTTGGCGATCTCGTCCCTCGTCTTAGTCTTCGCCAGAGTGGTGAAGTACTGCACGAATACCGTCTTGTTGCTGATCTTGATTGTTTGCATGTTTGGTATTCCCAAATGGTCCGCCACCGCGAGGCTGGCCTACTCGCCAAACCCCGCGGCGGCGGACCCACCGGAGGGCGGTTTAACGGAACTGCTGCACCCAGTACACGGTCCCGTTGCTGCCGATAGCCTGAGCCACGCCAATCTTGGTGTGATGTCGGCGGAGGATGTTTGCCCGGTGTCCGGGGGAGTTCATCCAGTCGACGACGACAATGTCAGGAGAGTCCTGACCGGCTGCGATGTTCTCAGCCACGGCATCTGATCCGTGATACATCGAGCCAGAGGAAGCCATGCGGGCAGCCTGACGGCGTGCCTGCCCCATCAGACGACAGTCAACAACCAGAATCGACAGACCAGCGGCGGACCGCTTGGCATTCGTCAGGGCAATTACGCTCTGCTCGCTCGGCTGAAGGACAGAGCAGGGCTGGTCGGCAATCGCAGCAACAGAGGCGAGGGCCACGACTAGAGTCACAAGATACTTCATCATCCTTGATGTCTCCGCGAGGAAGGAGTAACAAAACCAATCGCACGACAGAGTCTAGCCGTATCCAGACTACGAGTCAACCGCTCTGGTGACCAAATAGAGAGGAGTACACTCACCGACCCAAGACCCTACGACATTAAACTCAAAGTACTCGCACGCCCCTTCTTCGCTCATGCCGTCGCGGTCCATCAGTATCTTTATGCACTTCTCGTAATCGTAGACAGCGAGAGCCTTCCTGCCCGGCCCCGGAGCGGCGTATCCGACGTATGCGTCAGCAAAGCCATCCGCGGCCAACGCTTCCGGGTTTGCGTCGTACAGTTCGTCGTAGACCTCGTCGTCCTCTTCGTCGTCGTCGTCAGGCTCTGGAGTGATGTCTCCGATGAACGAGATCATTTCTGCTCGACCTCCACCAGTCGCGGCACCAGCTTGCCGTTTTTCAGCACGTATCTCTCTTCCCATCGCTTCTTCAGCCGCTTCGACGGGATGGGAGGCCAGATCTTCCGAGATGTTATCGATCCCACTTGCTCAGAATCCTTTCTGCCTGCTCTCTGCTCGTGACGACCTCCGCCACTGCTCCTCCTACCGTCCTGATTTCCTCTATTCTACGATCCTGAATCGCCGAGGTTTTCCCTCCCGGCCGTTTTACTTCGAGGAACACCGCCAGACCGTTCTTCACCAGCAGCAGGTCCGGGACGCCAGACTTCTGAAACGGCCCCCCGTGGATCTTCATCGACCACCAACCTGACTTGCTGGCGGCAGCCACGATCGACTTGGTGATCGCCGTCTCAAGGGGCATCTGGGGTTTCCATAAACGGCAGGCACTTCTGCATCAGTGAGCCTCCGTGCTGACTGAATATGTCCCAGTTGTCGACATACCCCAGCAATTTTAGCGGATCGAGTTGGTTGCGAATTGTCTCCCCGTTCTTGTGTGCAATGTCAGCCGCCGGGACGATGAACAGTTTACCGATGCAGTAGACGGCCAAGACGTCCCACTCGTGAATAAAGTATGCCTTGAGCTTCGCCCCCGCCCTCCTGTTGTGGCAAAGCCCAAACGTACCGCTGCTCTTCTCGGGAGTCCTAAACTTGCACTGCACCCTGTGTCCATTGACTATCAGGTCGTAGCCAACGCTTTGGTTCGACATGTTCTCGACAGCAAGTCCGCGAGCCTCGGCAGATTGGATGAATTTCCTCTGCCACTCGTCTCCCAGCCGAACAAGGGCGTCGCCGCCGACATGCTCACCGTTCAGATACGGCATTCCCTTGCCCTTGATACAGCGTCGCCGTTGAAGCACCTGCGGCACGCCCCGCACGCCCCGACAATAGAGTCGGAGGTGTTGAGCGGGCAGTCGTTCGGACCGGCCTGAGATCCATTCAGGTCGTATCCGTCACGGAAAATCACCGGGGCAACGTCCGGGTGTGGTGGGGCGGTCTCGTCCTTGTCGCACTGGTACGACCAGAACCACTGCAGGCCCGGCTTCGGCTTGAACTCGTCGAGCCGCCCGAGAGAAGACCGATCGACCGAGAAGTGCAGGTAGACGTTCGGCCCCGGCTCGATCAGCGAAGCCAGATCAGGGATGCGAGTGACGATCCACTGCGGGACGTCAGGCATCATCGGTGCCGCGGTGTTGATGCAGTCGACGCTCTTGCGGAAGAGATCGCCCCCGCCGTTCCATCGGACGAATGACAGTTTCAGCCGAGCCGTCCACGCCACGACCAGACCTGCCGTGCGTTCCGGGTCGTTTCTGGTGCTGTTGTACAGCCGCCACTGCTTGCGAAGGCTGGCGTCCCACGTGGACGGACCCTTCGCGAAGTAGCACCGGTCCGAGCAGACGACCGTTGGCTTGCACGTGCCAATAATCGGGTAGTTGAGAGAGTGACCCGTGACCTTGTTGGTACTGAAGGGGTTTTCTTTGTCACCCAGTTCTTCGTCCCATCCTTGGGACTTCTTTCGCAGCGTCCTTACACTCATCCGTCCATGTTCTCCCAGTTCTTCTCGGGTCCGTGATATTCCTCCTCATGCAGGCCGATGTGATGCGGAGCCGGGTCCTCGCCATCCTGTTCGGGCGGAGGGGCGGCACGGATCGGCCCGAGCGGCTGCTTCTTGGAGATCCGGTCGCACCGTCTCTGGAAGCACGGGTGGCAGATCTTCCAGCCCGCGGCGGCACGCTTGCCGCACTCATTGCACTTGGTCACTCCGGACTCCTCTGCCTGAAGATCGATCGCAAAATTGCGATAACCAACACGACCGCAAGAGACTGCACGACGTTGATCGAAACGCCTCCAAACAGAGGAGATATGGTGTTCCACGACCAGTAGACGATCGCGGTCCGGATGAACATATCCAGACAATAGACCAGAGCAACACCTATCACTACGCCCACCGCCCGGTAGCTGTCCTTCATTGCTCCACCGCCATCCAAACCGTGGCTTTGATCCTCGCGCCCGCCCGCTCGCTCGCCCGAGTCGAGACAGGCCTGACCAGTCCTTGAAGGTGCAATCGCCGCCGCCTGTCGCGGACCGTCGGCTCTTTGATTCCAAGAGCCTCGCCCACCTCAGCATCCGTCACGCCCTCTGCCCTGCTTGCGATGAATCGCAGGACCGCCGTTTGGCTTCTCAGCGACTCTATTGCCGATCTGTTTGCCATCAGTTCTTTCTCTCCACGATGTCTACCCTGACCACGGACCATCCGAATTTCTTTGCGATCGAGATGCACGGCTCTCGCCAGCTAGCCGCTCTCTGCTGAGATGCGGGTGCATGCCACGGCCAAGCGTTCCAGCAGTCCGCCTTGGAGGTGGAGAGGCTTGCCGTAACCAGCCTTCCCTTCGCGTTTTTGAGGCACCAAATCACGAGTACTGCCCCCCGAGGCGTTCGAGCATGGCGACCACGGTCTCGGCAGCTTTCAGGCCTCGCGACGACTCAAACCGATGCAGTGCGCGGACTGCGAGGTTCAGCGCGTCCTGCTCTTTGCTGGTGACGGACTCGACCGCTGCCACGGGAGAGCCGCGGCGGGCGATCATACTGTCTGCGATACGGTACGACTCATTCGCGAGGTCGTCCATGTTGTCGGCGCATCGAAGAAGGGTCCATTTCGGAATCATCGCGGCCATAGCGGCAGCGGCAAACCTGTCTCTGTCTGTCATCAGTTCAGCCTCCTCGGCTCTCCAGATGTGGTGATCACCGCAACCCCCTTGCCGTCGATCTTCACGGCTTGGTAGCCAACCGTTTCGCGGCTGCCCCTGAAGTCGGCAAATATCTTCATCTCGATCGTCGTGACTGCGGACCTCCCATATTCCGTCTCGACCCAGATGCTCTGCACATCTACGGGGGCATCTGGAGGCAGACCCTTGAGAATCTCAATGAGCCTCTCGACGGTGTTGAAGCTTGGGTACGTCATCAGAGAATCTCCCAGTCTCTCTCGATCGCGTCCGCAATCGTGCCGAAACCGGCGACGTTGTCTGGCATGGAGTCGTTGAAGTCGGCGAGAGGTCCCTCAAGGACACGCGGCGTGTGGCAGTTGACGCCAGACCACTGAACAACCTCACTTGGCAGGTAGTTGTCGTCTCCGCAGTACCTGAAGGTTGCGTCCCTGAACCCCGGCGACCATTCACCGCCGACTTCCTTTGCGTGAACGTCGCAGAGAACCCCAAGGCAACAAAATCCCCAGCCCGTCTTCAGGCTGCCCTTGCTTCTTTTGTACTCTCCGCTCCGGAGAGCGTCGACCCACTTCCGTGCGACTTCCTGCTTCATCAGAGAATCTCCCAGTGCTTCTCGATGAGATCAGCGATCTGATCGAACCCTGCTTCAGCATTAGCCTCGTCGTTGATCTCGGCCAGAGATATTTTCTTGGGCGGGAATCCGTCCACCTCTATCGGGACCGTCGGACAGTGGCTGCCGATTCCGGCCCACTCCCTGACGACGCTCGTGAGGTATGCAGAGGAGTGGGAAGAGTAATTACGATCAGGGCGGTGGTTGTTTGCAGTGGTGTAGTACGGCTTGTCGCTCGGACTCGCGGCTGGCGTCCAGTATCCGTCTCCAGTAGCTGAGTGCAGGTCGCACAGCACCCCGAGACAGCAGTGCAAACCATCGTTGGTCTTTAACGCACCCGTGCCTCGCTTGTACTTGCCACTGCGGAGAGCGGCGACCCACTGCTGTGCGATTTCTTTGTTCATTACCTAGTTTGCTACCTAATTTTCCTTGTCGCTACCTATTTCTGACGCCGGAAAAGGGCAGGGTGAGGAAATCAAACAGACTTTCCGAGAGCGACGGCAACCATTTTGCTGACCCCAACGAAATGGTGCAGCGGCGGCGGAGTGGCCCGTTGGCGTAAAACAACAACCCCGCCGCAGCGCCGCTAATCAACCAACTCGACAACCACAGGCCTCGCGACGTTGTTCAGCAACCAACGCGACGCAAAGCACCCTGTAGTCACACCAACGCACACCAACACCAACGCGACCAGAACGGCAGCGGCTAAGTTCACTGCCTCGCCGTAACTCCCGGCGATCTGGTAGTCGTCGTTCACTGAAATGACTCGTACTCGCTGATGAACCCGAGGCACCCCTCGGAGAATCCACTGATCGACACCCAGCCGCCCGCGTGCGAGACACCGTTGTCATTCGACGCCACGTTGATCATGTATGAGTTCTTTGCCGTCGGCGGAGGAACAACTCCATCCGTCCCCTGCTCGTCAGTCACAACAATCAGGCGATCCAGAGGAACCTTGTTTGCCTCACTCACCGCGAGGGCGAGGGCGGTGCCTCTGTGTAGCTGCGACTTGATGACGGAGTCGATGCCGACGAGGCCGCGGCACCGCATGACCTCCCGGATCTCGTTCGAGAATGTCCAGATCCGTACGTCTCCACCGTGGACGATCGAGGCCAACGCAGCGGCGGCATCCATCCGCGTCAGGTCGCTCTTTGCGGACAGGGGGTCTTCCATAGATCCAGAGACGTCTACCATCACAAGCGTCGACCCCGCGAGCGGAGGACAGACCTCGGTGACGGCGGCGATCATCGCCTCGCTGACAGCATCGGAGTAGGCAGGGCATGCCCGAGCCGCGGCGAGATACCGAAACGGAAGCACCCGCCCGGCACCATGCCGTGCGGTGATCGCCTCGATCACCAGCCCTCTGTCACAGCCAGCCTCGTGCATGTTTCGGAGATTGCGGAGCAACGCGAGGTAGCCAAGCTTCCCCTCACGGATCAGCCGCTCGAAAGTCGCTTTCTTGTCGGCCCCGGCGGAGAGAGCCACCTCCCACGTGTCAGGAGACGGGAGGCTCTTGTTCGCCAAAGCCTTCATGCACTTCTGCAACGCCGGAGAGGACGTCTTTGGGTGCGTGAGAAACATGACGTCACGCAGAGACACCGATGAGGTGTTCTGGTACTTGGCGATCTCGTACGGGCTGAAGGACACGAACTTCTTTCGCAACGCCCGCTTCACAGCAGCCGGAATCGGCTTCTTGCCGTCTCTCCAGTAGACCGCGAGCAACTCGCCCATCTCGTCGGCCCGCTGCACGCACTTGTCGACCATGACCTCGATCAGGTGCGGGGCGACGCCCTGACCGAACATGGCGGAGCAGATCAGCAGCGGAACGTGCCGCATCTGGTGGCAGATCCGTGCCTCAGCGGCGATCGCCAGAACCTGAGCAGGAGAGACCTTGCGGGCGAGGCGTTCGATGCGATCGGCGATCGTCTCGCCGTCCTCGTAGAACTCACGCTCCCAGAGGAGACATGACGCAACGCTCCTGCGAAGCTGTTCCTCATCAGTCGGGACTCTCTTCGGTGCCGCCGTTCGCATCGTCAGTCTCCTTAAAAAAATGCCGCCGGGAACAAACGCGGTCGGTCAAACTTTCCGTAGAAGTACCCGACCACAACACCACGACGACCAAGCCCTGCGGGAACTATCACAGCCGGGTTTTCGTTGCAAGAAGTAACCGACCGCTACACCACGCAGGGAACTCGAACTATTCTTCCCGAGCCAGAGCCACGCCGAGACCACCCGGCTGCGCCGGTGGCGTCGTGTCTCGTGCAGTGAACTCAAACACAGCCTCGACGCTGCCGTTGCCGCTGGTGTCTGTGTCGACAAGCGACAGCCGAACGACCTCGCCGCGGTCCGCAGAGACCTCGCCGAAGTTTGTCGTGTCAGCGGGGAAGTCCCTCGCCGGTTCGACCACGCCGTTGCGAGACACGGTCAGCGTCCTCTTGCTGACGTCTTTGTCGACAGGGGCCGAAGCCGCCACCGAGTAGATAAGAGCCATTCCGTTCGCTCCTGAAATGTAAGCCAGTAGGATCGGGCGACGAAACCTTCTCGTCACCGAGTGCCAAGTCTGAACTCCGAGCAGCCACAGTTTCCGCAGGGCGAGTTTGAGAACTTCTCGGAATTGCATCGGTTGCACCACCGGGGCCTAACTATATCCGTACTTGATTCCGTGTCAACCATTTTTTTGCTTCGTCGACCAGAACCTCCCGCTTCCCGATCTTCGCGAGACCCTCGATGTAGTCCCGGTTGCCCTCCGCTGCTATCTGGTCGAACGTCTTGCCGCTGTGCCGACCGCCCTTCACAACGAAGTCCCTCTCCTGCTGCTTGCGGTCGGCGTCGTCGATGACTCCCGGTATCGGGTCCACCAGCCACGAGTGCAGACAGTTCGTCCCGCAGATCAACTTCCACTGTGCCTTCCCCCTGACCTTGACGATGTCCGAGACGTCCAGAAAGTCCGTGCCGCACCGGTCGCACGTGTAGTGACCCGTGATGGTCGCGAGGAACGGAGGCCCGGCCCCTCCGCCCCAGTCCCGAGGCTCGGGAGGGGGAGGAGGGACCATCTTTTCCTTCTTCTTGCGAGCCGTCTTCTTTGTTTGCTCAAAATCGTCAGGCAGTAGGTAGTGGCTCATCTTTGACGAACACTCCCTCGGCGGTCAACGTCCCGGTCCGGTCCTTGATCTGATCGTACGCAGCCCTGACGCAAGTTTCAAAGTCGATCCCGGCAAGTTCGCTGTAGATAACCAGAGTCACCACAACGTCGCCCACTCCGTCGATCTGGTCGTCAGTCTTTCCCTTCAGGGTGGCATCGGCAAGCTCTCCCAGTTCTGACACAGTCTTCAGCAACTGAGCCATCGGGGTGCTGTTGTGAATGATTTTGCGGTCCATCGCCCACTGGCGGATTTTCCCTACGACGTCTCTCATTTATCTTCCTCCAGATTTTCAGATATCCAGTCACGTACACATCATTTTCCTTCTGCAGGAGCGCGACCTCGTGCCGCAGGACCTCGATCCGCCTCGCGTGTCCCGCGATCAGGTGCGAGTAGGCTGCGATCACTCGGTCCTTCCGCCGGAGTTCCTCCGCCACGAGGTTGTAGCGACGGTCCTCCATCCAGCCCCACTGCAGTACCTTCTCAAGAATGCTCATAGAATTTCTGCTGTATCCTTCGTGCGTCTTGTTTGTCGGCGTCAGAAACACCGATCACATCCCCGTCCGTGACCTTGCTGCACAGACCCATCAGGAACTCGGTCTCTTCTTTCGTCCACAGCCGGGCGTGCGTCGCCCGGTGCAGCGCCCTGTACTTCCGGCGAATGCTCTCGGTCCGGCGGAGGCCCTTGTTGGCACCCTGCAGGGCGACCGAGAGATTCTGGATCAGGTTGGCTGCGTTGATGTACATGCTTGAAGATCGACACTCGATCGAGTCGAGGCAAGCCTGAATCTTCATTACCGCGGTATTCGGCGAGTGGTAGTCGTCCAGCACAACGGCTCCACGGTCCTTGCAACATGTCGAGTACGCCTTCGACGCGATCTCAACGATCTCTGCAAACAGATCAGCCTTTCGCGGACTGAATCTTCTGTCGTCGCTCATCCTAGCCTCCTGAGTATCTCTCTGATCTCATTTGCAACACTTCAGCAAATTGTACATCTGCTCGTTCGCGAGCCTCCGCCTTGCGACCTCCTCCTCAAGAAGTTCACACTTCTTCTTTTCGGACGCCAGTTCTGCCTTCAAGCGTTCAAGGTCGTCCGTAACCCTCCTGCGGAACCGGCTTCCCGGCGTGTAGGTCCTCAGGAAAGCAGGCCTCCACTGCGGAGCGTCGCTGCCCACTGCGGGGATCAGGACCTCATCTGCGGCAGTCACGGCGTCGCCGTCCTTCAGTTCAGTCCAGCCCTCGCCGACCTCAAGTTCGTTGTCAAGCCTGCGGCGGTACCAGTGACCCTTACTCGCGGGCTTGCCCCAGTCGCTCATACAGGTAAGTATCCACGAACCGGAGTAATGGTAGGTCTCATCTCCCGGGCGGACGATCTCGCCCGCGACTAGCCACCGCCACTCGATCTTGCGACGGTACTGCAACCCCTCTTGTCGTGGCGTGATGCGGCGGAAGTTTGTATGTCTCGTAGCCTGCCACTTCCCGTCGGAATCCAGATATTCGTCTCCAGCCTTGATGATCTCGTCTGGTCCGAGGTGTCTCCAGAGATTCTTGTCGGTCGCGCGGCGGTAGGTGTAGCCCTCGCCTTTGGGCTTGCGTCCCTCGTTGCCTACCTTCGTCCTCATCCACATGCCCGACACAAATGCCTCGTCGCCGTCCTCGATGACCTCATTCTCTCCGAGAAGCCGGAAGCCATCTCCGGCGACCGGGATAACCTTGCGGCGGTAGGCGTAGCCCTCGCCCTTCGGTGTTCTGG
>Ga0114967_10003691_pt1 | contig 12511 bp, 11 predicted proteins | sample M_130628_MF_Meta_FD_92639 | JGI IMG/M metagenome (GOLD analysis project Ga0114967, IMG submission 92639) | Freshwater microbial communities from Lake Montjoie, Canada to study carbon cycling - M_130628_MF_MetaG | ecosystem: Environmental > Aquatic > Freshwater > Lake | place: Lake Montjoie... | reverse complement strand
GGATCACCCAAAGCAAGAAGATAGCGAGGGGCAGGAGGATGAGCAGGTAGGCGTTCATGGGTTAAGAACCACTTAAAGAGTAGGCGTCATGTGGCAAGTAAAGATTCTTCTGGAATGTCAAAAACAAGTTTCGGACTTTACTCACTTCACCATCACCTAAAACTTTCACCGCATTAAAGACATCGGTATATTTAATCTCAAGGAGTGTTTCAAGTTTTCCTTCTTCAAGCTCACCCACTCCAGATTCAATATATTGAGATACAAGAAAATCAACAAACTCCAACTGCCGGGCCTCAATTCCAGCCTCCATTATCGATCTGGAAACGGTAGCTCTTGCTTTACGAGTAACTGGCTTCAGTGCATATTTAACAAACTCTAAGACATCAAAGAGATCACTGTTTTGCGCATCAATTAACTCCTGGATTGAAACTAGTTCACTGGTGGGAAATCCAGCACTCTCCAACTGTTTCAAGAGTTGAGCCCGTGTTGACGGTACAGACCATATAGCCCTCAACTCATCTTCATTCTTGAATAAATCAGGCATCTCAAGAGTATTAAAAAGCGATTCAATAAACTCTGTTAAAGACATAGGAGTTCCATCGACCGAGTAGAACATCTTGGAAGTCATGTGTTGGAATTCTCGATCTTTGCCGTCAGCTAACTTAATAACGACTTTCTCCCGCTTAACAACCGGTGGATCTATAGGACCACTATCTGGTCCATCAATTGTTTTGCCACCAGTTTCTGGTTTTGGATCAGGATCAACGGGCTCTCCATCCCACTCAGGATCATAAAAATTATGAGAAGCATTTACAAAGTCATGGATAGTGAAGAAATCTTTACCATCATAAAGCCGTGTTCCACGACCAATAATCTGCTTGAACTCAATAATTGAGTTGATAGGGCGCATCAAAACGATATTGCGGATATTTCTAGCATCTACACCAGTAGATAGTTTCTGAGAGGTAGTCAGAATAGTGGGGATTGTTTTTTCATTATCCTGAAAGTCGCGCAAATACTGATCGCCAATACTTCCCTCATCAGCTGTTACTCGTACACAATAAGTTGTATTGGTATTCGTTTTCTTCTCATTAATAATATCTCGAATCATTAGAGCGTGTGCTTGGGTGGCACAGAAGATAATGGTCTTCTCATTCGGATTAATCTGAGCCATCAATAATTCAACGCGATAAACCTCGCGCTCACGAATGATAATTACCCTATTGAAGTCCGCGCCCGTATAAAGCTTTCCTACTTCCACATCACCCTCAATAACTGTGTCATCTGCTGTGTAGGTGTAATCATCGATTGTAGTTTGATATTTACGAACCCTAAAAGGAGTTAGGAAGCCGTCTCCAATTCCTTCTTTTAAAGAGTAGATGTAGCGAGGCTCTCCAAAGTATGCGTATGTATCAACGTTATCGCGCCTCTTTGGTGTTGCGGTTAAACCTAATTGAACGGCGGGCGAGAAGTAATCAAGGATTGCTCGCCAATTCCCGTCTTCTGTTGCTCCGCCCCGATGACACTCATCGACAATTATTAAGTCAAAGAAATCATTTGGATATTCTCCAAAGTTAGGTGCGCCTGTTGACTCTGTCTCAAAGGTTTGAAAGATCGTGAAGAAGATATTTCCGTTAGTGGGAACCTTTCCCTTCTTACGAACTTCATCTGGCTTAATGCGTACCAATGCATCCTCAGGGAAGGGTGAGAACTCATTAAATGCTTGATTAGCTAAAATATTTCGATCAGCCAGAAAAAGAATCCGAGGTCTGCGCTTCTTATCTCCTTGAAGATTCCATCTAGTTTGAAAAAGTTTCCATGCGATATGAAAAGCAATCTTTGTCTTACCTGTACCAGTAGCAAGAGTAAGGAGAAGCCTGCTGTCGCCTTTAGCAATACCCTCTAAGACATTTTCTACCGCTTTTTGTTGGTAGTAACGGACAGGCTCTGTTCCGCCCCTACTCTCAAAATCAACAGCTCTAAACTCATCAATCAATTCATTTTTGGGTTCGTTAATCAAAGCCCACAACTCATCAGGCGTAGGGAAAACGTTGATATCTTCTTCTTTGCCAGTAACCAGATTTATCTGACGGATCATCTGCCCATTGGTTGCAAAGGCAAAAGGAAGTCTAAGTTTGTTTCCATCTCTGATTGCTTGGCTTACACCTTCGCTATGTGGGAGATCCCATTTCTTAGCCTCAATAACAGCCAGACGTTTTCCTTTATATTCCAAAAGATAATCAGCGATAGAAGGTTCTGCTCGTTTGCCCGCACCAATAATTCTTCCAGCAGTTATCTGAAACTCTCGACGTACTAAATGACCTTGCCAGCCAGATTTCGTTAATGCAGGATCGATGTGCTGGGCTCGTGTATCAGATTCAGTAAGCGCCATCAGGCAACTGCTTCCTTTTGGCTGAAAGCACTACTTAAAAGCGATTGGCGAAGTGCAACGGCATAATCTTTTTTAATCCTAATTTGTGCTCTTAATAAATCAACCTCAGCAAAAGCCGTATCAAGTTTTTGAACAATTTTACCTTGCTTTTCTATTGGTGGGAGTGGGATCACAAATTCGAGTACTGCGTCCATATTTGCTCGTGGCATTCTTGCGCCTGTAGAAGTTCCATCTATTGCCTCGACTGTACTTGGTAATCGAAACCAATAAAAAAGATACTCCCTCAAAATATTTTTAGTAACCTTGATAGGAAATATCTCAGTTGAGCAATGCCCGTCGAAGTCTGGTAAAAGAACCTTATTCAAATATGGCCTGAGTCGTCCGTACAAAAGATGCTCAGATGTAAAAGCAAATGAATTACTCTTTACTTTTCTCGGCTCACGGCTCCCTAAATGTGATCCTGTATTAGATTCAATATCTTCAAGGCCAACATAAGGTAAGTCAAACGAACCTTGATTCTTGTCGAAAGTTACGACATCCTTTAATTGAACCATTTTGGTATTGACTTTGTGGTTCGAGAAATCAATATTGGGATCTGCTTCTGCCGAGGGATCTGTAAAAGACTCATTTAGAAGTGAATGTAACAATTCATTAAATCTTTCTTCACTCACTTCGAGGTTTTCCACAAGTAATTCAATTTCAGATAAAGCTTTATCGAGTCTCTCAACTATTGCCCGTTGCTCATTCAGACTTTCGGGTATCACTACTCTAAATTCTTCGATATCGCCTTTAGAAATAAAGGGCTGTCCAGCACCTCTTTGTGGAAGTTCGACATGCGTAAAAAGGTAGTACAAGAATTTTCCATCAACTACATCCACTTTCGGGGTTAAAGTGATTGTATTTTTAATGGCAGTAAATCTCTCACCTGGGTAGAACATTCGCCCACATTGTGCACCAATTGCGGATAGAACTGGAACGTCAGCTTCGTGTTCAAAATGATTAATTAGACCATCCGCACCTGCAGCTGATACTGCGAGAAACTTTCCATCAGCCACGTAGGAAGACTTAGTAAGTTTTGTATTCCCCCAATCAGCATCACAAATTTGTTTGAGTGAAACTTCACGCCATGTCATAGCAATTCCTTTATGCGATTAAGAATTGTCTGGTTTTCGACATCAAGTGACTCAATTTCCATAATAATTTCGGCTGGGGATCGATGGACAATTTCTTCATTCCCATTTGGATTCTTGACCGATAGATCCCAAGTTTTTTCGTTAATTTTTGAAACATCTACTGACCAAGAGAGATCAGAGTCCTTAAACTTCTTTTGAAGTTCTATAAACTCTTCTAGATCCTTATCATTGAGCGGATTTATTTTGCCCATATTGCGCCCTGGTTTTAATTGGTAGTACCAAGTCTTCTTCGTCGGTTCCCCTTTTTTGAAGAATAACACTACCGTCTTAACGCCAGCCCCTTGGAATGTTCCACCAGGGCAATCAAGAATAGTGTGAAGATTAAAATTCTCAAGAAGTTCTTTTCTGAGAGCGATGGAGGCATTATCTGTATTGGAAAGAAAAGTATTCTTAATAACTATTCCTGCCGATCCACCCGCACGAAGGATTTTCATGAAGTGCTGTAAGAAAAGATAGGCAGTTTCACCAGTTTTAATTGGAAAATTCTGTTGAACCTCAGCACGTTCTTTCCCACCAAAAGGTGGGTTAGCTAGCACTACGTCATAACGATTCTTCTCTTGAATGTCCGCAATGTTCTCACCCAAGGTATTTGTGTGGATCAAATTAGGAGCATCTATGCCATGCAAAATCATGTTCATCGTACCTATGATGTAGGCAAGCGATTTTTTTTCTTTGCCATAGAAAGTCTTCTTCTGAAGAGTAGCAACGTCATTTGTTGTCAATTGCTTTGATTCAGAGAGGTAAGCAAAAGCCTCGCAGAGGAAGCCAGCAGAACCTGACGCACCATCGTAAATAGTTTGACCGATTTTAGGTTCGACAACTTTAATAATTGCCTTGATGAGTGGGCGAGGTGTGTAGTACTCACCACCGTTACGACCAGCGTTACCCATATTCTTGATCTTGTCTTCATAGAGGTGAGACATCTCGTGGATCTCAGCGCTGGTTTGGAATTTAAGTTGATCGACCAGTTCTAGAATTTCTCGCAGGTTGTAACCGCTTTGGAGCCGATTCTGGATCTCCCCAAAAATCTCACCGATCTTGTATTCAAGAGTATCTGGACCTGTTGCGGTGGATTTGAATTTGGCCAAGAATGGGAAAAGTTCATTATTTACAAAATTTCTTAGATCATCACCAGTTAATGCAGTGTTGTGATCGATCTTCCCATCTTTACCCTTAGGAACTGCCCACTCAGACCAACGGTATTTTGCAGAGATGATTGGTGTGTATTTCTTGTTACCGAGTTCGGCTCCGACCTTTCGAGCGCTTTCCAGATCATCAATATATTTCAGAAAAAGTATCCAAGAGGATTGCTCGACATAATCGAGTTCGCTACCGCATCCCGCATCCTTATGAAGAATGTCATCGATGTTCTTAAATGTGTTCTCGAACATTTTTTCCTTTAGCTTTGATTGATAGGGTCAACATACATTGGCCAACCGGCACTAGGCCAGCAAATGGGGAAAGTACTCGGTCGGCAGCTCTTAGCGGCCGACCGAGGTCAAAAAGCTACTTTCCGGAGCGTAGTAGTGCTAACTCAAACGCATCTAGCATCGAATCGTAGGCAACAGAACTCTTTCCCACTTTCTGTGGGTCGAAATCATTCTCTTCGAGCAATTGCTTATATCTAGTCACGATTTGAGGCAGGTGATTCTTGAGAAATATATTTGGGTTTGTGGCCCATGACAGAAGTCCATTTTCGTCAAGTCTCATTAGAGATTTCAGTGCATAGGCAAGAGGGGCGATAAAACCTTCTGGATAGCGCCAGGAAATCGCTTTCTGAGAAAATTTAGCTTCTTTGGTCCCACCCTTACTATTCATTTTATTCACTGCCGAAATGCGACCGAATTTACCTTCATTTGCATTGTAAAGATCTGGGAAATTCTCGTAGATGTAGTCATAGAGATACGGAAGATCAGCAGCAACCTTGAAAGCAGACAATACTTTCTCGCTTTTGATTTCTGGCTTTGGGGTATTAGTCGTAATCTGCGGCGAGGACATGAATCTATGATATTTGTTGACACAGTCACCTTTGGAACTGTATGTCTGAACCGGACTTGGTGATGTGATTTTCTTCTTATCAACATCCTCAACTTCTAGGTGTAAAGCAGACAAGGCAATCCAAGTTAAAGCGACAATATCAGCAGCCTTAATGTCACCGCCTTCATTGGATCTCCATTCGACCTTCTTTGAGAGTTCGGCCGGTAAGGCTGCTTTGAGATTATCGTAGAGTCCCTCATTATTGGTTTTTGTCTCTTGCTTGAGCTGTGCATTGTTATTGCGAGCGTCTTGAATATCGGAGAGCGCGCGATTGAAAGTTTCCAGATCGAGTTCTGAATCTGACTTAGGTAGCAATAACTCAACTGGGATTAATGTTGATAATTCTTCGGTGTAATCCTCATTATCAAGTAATTCATGAACCTCTTTGATGTGTTTATTGAAGACCATCTTAAAATCTGCCCAAATGCGAGCTTTTTTCAACTCTTTCAAGTCTTCAGGCTCAACGAGAGCAAGCTCAAGTATGTAATGGCCAATGGCCAACAAGTTGTGTCCTCCATCAAGAACACCTTCAACCTCTCGATCTTGAAACGTCAACTCGAAACGATCTCTATCCAGTGGCTTGTACACAGAGGCAGCCAGTAGCAAACCTTTGGATTTTAGAGCGAAAATTTCAGGCGTTGTACGTAAGGATTCAATAATTGCCGAGGTGATTGTGCTCAATTTGGAATCTCTTGGATTGGCCTGTAAGTCCAGGGCTTCGATGATATGAACGATTTGTTTCAGTTTTACTAAACCGATCAGGCGTTTAGCTGAGCCAACCACTTGGGAATTACATTGCTCAATTCTTAGTGTTACATCGTGATTATAGGGACGTGTATTCATTGTTTCTCTTCTCTGAGGCTTTGCAGCCACATCATTTTCCGTAGACCATCCGGCCTACCTCCTGAATGTTACTCAGAGTAACCAGGAAGTCAACTGTTTCAAACTCAAGTCTGTATTTGAGCCTGAGAAAACCCCGTTTGAAGAGTCCAACAATCATTGTCGGTGACTCTGAGTAACCTTTGAGCATGATCAGCGCTCAGATTCGGGAAGTTCTCGAGCTCCAGGAGAAATACACCTCAAAGAACACGCCTGCAATGCAGAGGCGTGGAATCCTGGTTCGCAAAGAAATCGCTAGCTCGCTTAACGATAATCTTGATCGCTTTAGATCCAATTATGAGATTACTATCGAGGATCTCTGGGTGCAAGGTAAAGATGGTGATGGGAATAAAGCCGAGATTCCGTGGGTTCGGCTCGGATCTAAAGAATTGAGTCCAAGTGCAATGAAAGGCTGGTATGTGGTCTTCCTTTTCTCTGCCACCGGCTCCAATTGCTACTTGAGCTTAGGGCACTCGAGCATGATCTATGAAGGTGACTCAATTGAGAAGCGATATCAAAGGCCGCTTGCTCCAGAGCTTGCCAATAAAATGATGAACTGGGGACGTGAAAAACTTCAGCTCAACGAAATTAGGGTCCCAAGACTAAAGTTTAAAATGGAGCTTGAGGCTAAAGGAATTCTGGCGGAGGCTTACAACCGAACAAGCCTCTGTGGATTTGAATATTCGAAAAATGCAATCCCCAGCGATGAACAAATCATCAGCGATGTGGAGTTCTTATTGCAGATGTTATCCAAGATTTATCTACTACAAGAGACAGACGCAACGATTCCTGGAACCGAGAGTCCAGAACACCAAGAGGCTGTGGCCGCAATATCTCAAGCGGCTGGAAAAGACTTAACGGGACCAAGACGACAAGGGCGCTCGCGATTACCTCAAGCTCACAAAAAAGTCATAGAAGAGCATGCCGTTGAAGTCGCAATGAAACTACTGGCGAAAAAGGGTTTCACTAACATCGAAGATGTTGGCAAGAACCACTCTTACGACATTGCGGCAAAGATGCACGGGGTGGAATTCTACATCGAAGTTAAGGGAACCATTTCACTTGGAGAAAAGGTAGTTCTTACCAAAAACGAAGTTCTACTTCATCGCGAGGAATGTCCGAATAATGCGCTCATCGTGGTCAGTCAGATAGATCTAGATCGAAGTGAGCCACCATCGGCAAAAGGCGGAAGAGTTCTATTCATCTCACCATGGCAAATAGAAGATTCGGATTTGGAAGCTCTTGGATACGACTACAAGATAAGTGCCAAAAAGTGACTAGTTCAATCGAAACTGAAGCATCAGTAAAACCATTGTTCGTTTATGGAACTCTCATGCCTGGCGAGATTGCGTACGAGCAGATCTCTGAATACGTATCACATTATGAACAGGCAAAATTGCCTGGCTATGCATTGATGATGCGAGATTTGATGCCTCTTGTGGATAAGGCGAGTAACTCGGATTATGTTGAGGGTTTTCTCCTGACGCCAAAGTCAGAATCATCGCCAGTCTTCTATTCAAAACTCCTGAAATTCGAGGGTTCCAATTTTGAGCTTACTGATTGCATTTGCAAAAAAGAAGACTCTTGTGATGTTGAGGCATCTGTCTTTCAGGGCGTTGAAACAAATTATGGCCGCCCTGAGAATCTAAGGCATAAACGATGGTCGACCAGGCTAGACCCGCTTCTATCAAAAAGTTTCCCAGTGCTAATTCAAGACATTCAAGAAACAGTTCGCTTTCGGCCGCTCTCTTTCACCGAGGGTGAAAATGATTGGAATATGAAAAATAGGAAAATTTCAAACTTTCTACTTCTTAGCTCAATTCTAGAACACATTTGGTCTCTAACTCATGGGGCTCTCTTTGCCGAGGAGAAAGGAGAGATCAATAACTTACTGAAAAGTATGGCGAGTTCCCATGCTTATAAGTCAGCTTACAAGACCGCAAGCAACTTGGATTTGGTCCCATATGTTTCAATTAGTGATTCTAGAGATATAAGGAAGGGCCCAATCTCGACTACAAAAGACTCTGGCGCTCTTCGTACTTGGTACAGAATCAGAGGAAACTCATTACATCGTGGAAAAAGCGGAAGCGATACTGAGATTGTTGAGGACGCCTCTATCGGACTGGGTAACCTTTTATTGTTCTATTTAGAAGCCCAAGTTCCAGGAATTCGCGAGGAATGGGATAAGGAAGTTCCAAATTTGCAGCCAATAGTTAGGTGAATAGCTTTTAACCTCTAATTACCAGCGAATACTCGTCAACATCGATTCCTAGAGAACGCATCCAGAGGACTGAGTTACTCTGGTTCAAGTAAGAGTCAGGAAGTTTCATCGAAGTAATCCTGCACCTATCCGCAATAATTTTAAAGCTCATTTCATAGAGCTTTCCGGAAGGATAATCGGTCTGTATGTCTTCGTATCTATCGATAACTTCACTGCCATCATATTCTTCGCTAACGTCAAAATTTCTGGTCACCGGCGCTATCCACCAGTTCGATCCTTGGGAGTGAATCAGTCCTTCTCTATCTGCTTGTGTTTTTAGTTGAGAGTTGCTCGGGTCAAAAATCGAAGCCATTGTCGGCATTAAATCCATTTCAAGTGGACCTTCGATATTTTCATTACATACGACAACCAGATGCTTCGGTTCATCATGAGCGGCGTAACCGATTGGAGTAATAACCCACATTGGTACATGTTTCTCGATTAAAGTACAGCAAAAACCTGGTCTCCATAGTCGTGAACTAGCAGGTCCTCTTATCTCTTCAAAAACAGAGCGCATCGCAAAAATTGCTAGACCGGTTGCTTCTCCTGCCATTTAAAATCTCCTCACACGGTTAGGGTCCACAAGACTTCGCTTAGTTCACCAAAATGTAACTCGGGGTCAAGAACCAAAATCCCATCTGGGGTAACAACTTCTTGCATACCTTCAGCCCTCAACCAAGCGCGATAAAGAATAGGGGCTGAAGGATTCTCGGAAGCGAATTTCCGAGCAGATTGGTAAATGTTTGGGGTATTTATGATCCAGGAAGCAACAAGTTTCGTCTTCTCATTTTTCCAGTCTGCCATTCTTAGTCAACCAATCTTCCAACAAATTGATCTTGTACTTCGTGGCCACGGTTAACCAATTCTTGAACGAATTCCAGCTCTTTTTTCCGTAACCGCTTTATATAGCTCTCGTTTCTATAAACTTCTACCGTGAGGAGTGGTTTATCAGGTCTGTACACCGCATAGGTTAAGGATTCCATTTCAGTCACCATTAACATGTGCTGTAGCTGGCCGACGTAGTAGTCGGGCACACTTTTCCTTAATTTTGTGTATTCATACGCCTTGACGCCTGCCTTGATCTCGAAGAGATTCTCATATTCGCTACAAATTGCATCAAGGCTTGCTGCTAGAAATGGCTCTTTCGAGTCTTGAACAATTGTCGGATTTAATTTCATCCTAAATTTAGTTGCTAAAGATTTCCGAGCTTCACCTTCAAGGCTATTTCCCTCCCGGGTTTTCGCATTTCCTTGGAATTCATTTACTAGTCCTAACTTCTCGTCGAGCAGGCTCGACCGACTCCCCCAAGGGTTTTCCCCCATAATTTTTGGGGCATCAGATGCGCCAATCACGCCTTTCCGCCAATCACGCCATTCGCGGGATCCTTGTTCGAGATCGTCTATCAAGTAGAAGCTCATTCCCGAATCTCCTTGTAAAACGCAACCGCCTGGGGATCAACCAATATATCTTCACTACGTATAGGTCTAGCCATGGAAAGAGTCTTCAGAGATCGACAACGGGAGAGCGCAACATAAGTTTGGCCGGTTTCAAACGCGCCCATTCCAAGATCCAAATGAACACTCGATAACGTCAATCCCTGGCTCTTATGGATAGTCATTGCCCAGGCAAGCACAACTGGTAACTGTGAATAACTCCCGGTTGGCACTCTCTCTATTTCTTTTGTTTTCTCATTAAGTTTGTATTCAAATTGTTGCCAAACTGATATCGGTACTTCTACTACTTCTTTTCTATCAGTGAGCATAACTTTTACTCGATCCGCCAGAATTTCACTAACTGTGGCGACATCTCCATTAACGTAATTCTTGCCATTCTTAGCAATCATTACTTGAGCTCCGACTTTCAGCTCAATTTTGTTGGGTACGGGTACTTGTTTCTCGCTAAATTTCCCAGTAAATACTCCATTAAAAACTTTAATATCTCCTGGAAGACGCTTAAGTCGCTCATTGTTCACACGCTCAATATCTGCGTGCCTTGGAGACAGGGTGATTGTGCCAGGAGAAGGATTTTCGGTGATTTTACAAGTGGCATTGAGCTTATTGATTGCAGTGGTCAAATTCCTTCCCTCTCGTATTTTTGCGAGAAGGTCGACAAATTCCTGATCAACCTGGCGGAAAGCCTTCGTGAGTTCGACTGGATAGAACTCAGATTGTGTAAGTGCATCTGCTGAAAAGAACTTCGGGGACTCGTAAAGAGACTCAAATAATTCTCGCGTAGCTTCAGTAACTATCGGAGGTAACTGAAAAAGATCTCCAACCATGACAACACTAATGCCGCCAAAAGGCTTTTTATTTCCCCGATTTAACTGGAAGAATTTGTTAACGGAATCCAATAGGTTTGCGTTAACCATTGAGATTTCATCTATAACTAGGATTTTTGCGTGCTTAGCAAGGGATTTTGGGTCGCGCTGAATATCACCATCGACAATCCAGCTCGGTGGAAACTTACAAAGCCGATGAATGGTGCTGCCCTGAACCGTCAATGCCGCAATTCCGGTTGGTGCGCAGATCAAGGTTTGGCCCTTGTATTCATTATCTAGCCATCGAATGAAAGTGCTTTTTCCGGTTCCAGCTCCCCCGGTAACTAGAATCATTGGAAAAGACTCGCTGAGTAGCTGTTTAACCTCGAGATACTCAGGGAGTACTTCAATTTTTTCTCTCGCAGGTAACTGAGCTTTTTTTGGTTCCGGTTTTGTGCTGACCTTTTTTGTGGCCTCCGCAACAGATTTGTCTACCTGTCCAAACGTCTTCTTCTCGCCTTTGAGGAATGCAGCTAACCGATTCTTGGCCATGGTTAAACGTTAGCTTGCATGCCTGACAAAAGTAATCCCCTGGGTAGCAACCAGGTAGTAACGCAAATACCCATTGGGATACGAGATTCGATATCTGAGCGTTTGCTGGGCTTATTACATGGGGAAGTGTGCCTGATTAGTAGAGCGTAAGACCTTACTTCCGTTAACTCTTTATCATCGGTATATCAGCTACCAAGATCAACACTCTTCCTTGTCAGTCCCCTCCTCTACCTTCAGGCTATGAACAGTTATCCAGTTGCACAGACAGGCCTAGAGGGACATTCATGGGGCATAGATTCTGACTATAAGAAGAGGCTGATCTATCAGAAATGTACGTGTGGCTGGAAGGCACGTGTTCGAGAATTTGATGGAGCGTTATCCCTCTATGACAATTCTGCGAACTGGGCTAATCACTTCGATATCAAGCTTTGGGCAGAGATTTAGAGGAGACTCTTTATTCTCTTCAGCAATAACCACACCACCAGCGTGCTCACCGTACTCATCCCCGTCAGCACGCTCGTCACCAGCAGATTGCCATCCTCCAGGAATCTTGTTCCGACTCCCCCGATCAGAATTCCAATCATTGTGGCGACTTTGTTCTCTCGAATTACTCTCTTTATGTAGTTCCACAAGCGCTTGAAGGAGCCTTTGGGTAGCGCTGTTGTTGACCACAACGCCCACAGCACCAGCAGTGGCTGGAAGAGCAATCTGATTGCGCGAGCGCGATCACTATCTAATCCAAAGGCATCTATCTCATTGACGAATTGAGAGATGTTTCCAGGAAAGATTGCGATGAAGAAGAGCGCTGTGGCTATTCCTGCTTCTCTACGTCTTTGTAGGGATATGAGTGCTAGGCCAAGTGCTATCTCAACAACACCGGATGCAAGGACTACAAAGTCAGGTGAGAACGGAACCCATGGTGGTACTTGAGCTTGGAACTC
>Ga0114967_10003690_pt1 | contig 12516 bp, 11 predicted proteins | sample M_130628_MF_Meta_FD_92639 | JGI IMG/M metagenome (GOLD analysis project Ga0114967, IMG submission 92639) | Freshwater microbial communities from Lake Montjoie, Canada to study carbon cycling - M_130628_MF_MetaG | ecosystem: Environmental > Aquatic > Freshwater > Lake | place: Lake Montjoie... | reverse complement strand
TTGTTATTTTTTTTCTAAAAAAATTTTTTTTCCAATATCAAAAAAAAAAATACTATGAACCTAACATTGTATAAGTGATTATCCTGAATTATAGAGGGTATTTGAATTAAATAAGGGGACGGGGGGGATACCCTTAAAAATATTATTATAGTTGACGGGAGGGGGTAACCCACCTTTTTTTAATAAGAGGAATAAAAAATGGAAGTTGTATTGTTTTTACAAATGTTTTTACAGAAAACAATAAACCCCTAATAATCAAAGGATTAAAAGGGGGTTTTGTGGTACCTCCAGGACTATGACTATGGTTGTTGTATTACATAAATAACTGAATATCAGTATATATATTTTTATTTTTTTGTAAAAATAACAAATTATATCTTAAATGTTTTTACATTTGTTTTTACAAAGGTAAAAATATGAATAATCCAAGAACTATTAAAGTCGTACTTTATCCAAGAAAGGACAAGGATGGTTTGTTTCCCGTAAAAATTAGAATAACGGAAAATAGAAAATCACACTACAAAAACTTAAAATTCTCAATAGAGAAGAAGTATTGGTTAAAAACCGATAGAGTTTCTGTATCTCATCCAAAACATAAAGAATTAAATTTTCTTATAGAGGACGAACTTAAAAAATTAAATTTAGTTAACGAGAGAGTTAGTATAGAGGTTTTATTTGGGAAGTTAAATTTATTTAACGATTTAGAAAGTAAAATAAATGGATACTCTAAACAATATTATCATTCAAAGAAAAAGTATAGAACATTGTACTACCACCTTTATAAATTTTGGGGTAACGAGAATTTATTTTATTACGATTTAGACAAGGAATTTTATAAAGATTTCAAAAACTATCTTTTTGATAATGTAAAACCATCAAGTGGAGTTTCAAAAACACCATCAAATAACACAATCAATAGTTATCTGAAGTATTTGAAAACTTTTTTACTTGAAAGAGTTGATAAAGATGATGTTAAAGTAAAGGATATTGACTCTATTAGAAAATTATTTTCATCCGGTATAGAACGAAAAAAAACACCTTTATCCAACAATGAAATTAAAGTTCTTAATAGTATTTTACCTTCTTATCCATTTATGAGAGAATTATTATTTAACTCTCTTAATACCTTTATGTTTAATTTTTGGTCCAATGGTTTAAGAATCGGAGATTGTCTAAAACTAAAGTGGGGACAGATATCGGATGGTGTAATCTCCGTTCAAATGAGTAAAACAAAAAATTGGGTACACATTCCTCTCAATGAGAATAATTCTTGGAGAATATTTTGGTATATACCAAATTTTCATAAACAATATAATTGGGAAACACAACAATGGTTTAACTGGAACACTATGGAATTACTTGAAGGAGTAGATTCTTTTTTAGAGATAAATTTTTGGGTCTATTTAGAATTACTACTTGAATACGAACAACATAAAGACGATTATGAAAATAATGAATACCACTTCACTGATTATTTCTTAAGTGATTTTAATTTACATTTGAGAGGTGATAGATATAGTGTTGAATTTGATGATTTCGTAAGAGAAAAACTTACGGGAAATTTCCCGTTTGAATTATTTGAAAAAAACAAACAACAATTCACAAAATCCCTGATTCATAGGATAGAAATGATTTCAATGGATGAGAAAATGAAAAATCAATATATTTTTCCTTTTTTGAGGGGATTTGAAAACGAAACTAATTTGGATGTAATAAATAATAAAATTAGTTCAAGTATCAGTTTGATAAACAAGTCATTAAAAGAGATTGGAAGAAATGTTGGAATATCAAAAAATCTACATAATCATTTATCAAGACACTCGTTAACATCTATTTCTATTAGTTTAGGTACCGATGTGTATTCTATGAAAACTATGTTAGGTCATAAATCAGTTAGACAAACAGAAAGTTATATAAACACTATAAATGATGTTGAGACCTCAACAAAAAATGTAAATAAGATAAATGATATGTTAAAAAATAAATAAAGATATTATTGACTTTTTTTAATCAATAATTTAATATTTATCATAAACATAACATTATGAAAAATAATAAATCACACATAAATTTTCAACTTGATATTCAAGATTTTCACGACGACGAACAAATAATTGAGACAATAAAAAACCTCCTTAAAATGTCTAAAGACAAAGATTTTATTGATGGTTTTTATGACGGAGACGAAAAAATCAAGGTAAATGTTTCCCCTACAATTTCTTTTATTATTAGTGGGTGTGAATGTGATTAAAGTCCTTTCTGTCTCATATAATCATTTAACACAACATCAATAATCAAAGGGAATACTTTTGGATGGTTAACCTTCTTGTAAAAATCCATCCTATTTGAATAATAATCACCTAAATAATCTTTGAAACAATTTACTAAAAATTCTTTTTTATCGTCTTGAGAATTTTTTCCTCTCATTACATTCTCTAATTCTTTATTTACTTCAAGTTTTTGTTGAATACTTTTAACACATAATTCATCTTCTTTCATCAATTCCATACCAAATACCTCATTTATCTTTTTGATAATTTGAGATAATAGTTCTTTTTCCTCTTCTGTTTGAGTTTTTGAACCGGTGTCCGACATTGGTTCCAATTCACCCTTTTTATCTTCTAACGATAGTTTTTCTTTACCGATATATTGTATTCTCAACGAGTTTAAGTCAATTGTATCGGTTATTGATAATCGTTCCCCATACCTTTTCGGGAGTTTTTTGTTAAGGAATCTCAAAAAGACATATAGTTTCTCCCATCGTATTTCGGAAAATGATGTGATTTGGGAAATGTAAGAATACAAACGAATAAATGATTGGATGGTTGATTTGAACTCTTCTTTTTGTTCTTCCGTATCTAATTTCTTCCATTTTTCAACAACCTCGTCAACGATTGGATGTAGTTTCTCATCTGTGTCCGTTTTTTTATAAAACTCCTCACAAAACTCATTTATTTTGTTTTGGTTGAATAATTGGAATGTCTCTATTTTATATTCAATATCGTAAAGTTTGTCCGGTTCAGTTTCACTAACCAATTCTGTCGTGGTGTAGAAGGGTTGGAAATAACTAACAATATCTTCCGTCTCATTAACAAAGTCCAAGATAAATGTCTCTGTTTTTCCTGTTTTGGTTCTATTTAATCGTGATAGTGTCTGGACACACTGAACTCCACCTAATTTTTTATCAACATACATAGAACACAACATAGGTTCATCAAATCCTGTTTGGAATTTATTGGAAACAATTAGTATTCTAAATTTTGGTTCCTTTAACGATGTTGGAATATCGTTCCCCACCATTCCGTTAGAATGGTTTAATGAGTTTTCGGTATTCTCTATCCCATTATGAAATATTGTTCCACTAAAACCAACTAAACAGGAATAGGGTAAATTCATTTGTTTCATTTGTTTCATCATCTCCTCGTGAAACAATACACAATGTTTTCTTGAACGGACCACAACCATACTTCTTCCTTTCCCACTTAATTCTTTTGAGGTATGATTAACAAAATGTTCCAAGATTATGGAAACTTTTTGTCTTATTACTTCCGGATGTGTATCTACATAATTAACCAATTCTCTTTTGACCTTACCCTCCGGTAATTCAATATCTTCCCCTTCTTTTTGGGAAACTTTGAAGTATCTTTTGTAGGTGGTGTAATTACTTAATACATCTAATGTAAAACCCTCAAAAATAGATTGTTTCATAGTGTAAGAATGAAACGGGACAAATCGTCCATCAGGAGTTTTTTTTCCGAAAAGTTCCATAGTTTTATTTTTTGGAGTCCCCGTAAACCCAAAAAAACTAATGTGGTCTTGTTTTCCACGACTTTCAATTTCTTGTCTTATCAAATCTTCATAATCAACTTCTTCATCGTCTTCACCAACCGATAAAGATTTTTTAAGATGTTTAGAACCTTCACCACTTTGAGAGGAATGGACCTCATCTATTACGATACCAAAAGTTTGTCCTTTCAGTTTTGTTATATGTTCGGATATTACGGGGAATTTTTGAATGGTCGTTATTATAATATCTTTTCCTTTTTCTAAAAATTCCTGTAATTGTTTAGATGTTAAATCAACAGGGTTAACCACCCCGTCTGTTTGTTGTAAATCTTTTAATGTTTTACCAAGTTGTTTATCTAATACTTTTCTGTCCGTAATAACTATAATTGTATCAAACAACCTCTTTTTATCCTCTTTATTACGATATAATGAAGTTAAGGTGTGAGACAACCATCCGATACTATAACTTTTACCAGAACCGGTTGTATGTTGAATTAAGTAGTTGTGTCCGACACCTTCTAATTTAATACTTTTTTGAAGGTTTCTAATAACTTCTAACTGATGGTATCTTGGAAACACTAAAACCTTAAACTTCTTTTCAATAACCTTTTTTGAGATATCGTCCCAATCCTTATCACTTTCCTCAACTACCACCAAAAAGTTCTGTATAATGTCTAAAAGTGAGTTTGGGGTCAATATATCATTCCATAGATATTCTGTTCTATAATCACTCTCAACGATTGGATTGGAAATACCTTTGTTGTAGGGTAAAAACTTTGTTTTATTCCCGTTCAAATTGGTAGTCATAGAAACAACATCATTATCCACACAGAAATGAACGAAACACCTTTGAAAATTTAATAATGGTTCCTTTGGGTCTCTATCGTGTCTGTATTGATACTCCGAGTTTTTTAGGTTTTGTCCGGTTAGTTGGTTCTTTAATTCCATCGTGATAATTGGTATACCATTTAGGAACAAAACCATATCAATTGAGTTTTTGTTTCTGTTAGAGTAATACAACTGACGGACCACCACAAATCTATTCTTTTGGTATAGTTCAATATGGTCTTGGTTCATTCCACTTCTTGGTTCAAAATAAACCAAGTCAAAGGAACACCCACGAGTAGAAATACCTTTACGGAGAGTTTCTACAATACCTCGTTTACCTATGGTGTCGTTTATGGTTTTACATAAATGACTATCGGTGGAACTATCAAATTGTATAAATAATTTATCGTATTCTTCGGATTGTGTGTCCTTGATAAAACCAACAACATCCTCCGTGATTAAACACAATTCTTTATTATACTCTTTGTTTTCTCGTGAGGTATAACCTTGATTATTCAGGGATTTTTCTATCCACTCTTCAAATCTGTATTCAGATAATTTTTTACTCATTACACAACCTTTATTTTACCCGTTATAACCTCTGAAATAAGGGATTGTCTATATTCTTTTAATAATTCTATTTTGTTCTGTTCCATATAAACTAAATCGTCAATTTCTTTGATGTGTTTATCCAAATATTCTACGATTTCTTGTTGTTCTTTTACTAATGGTATAGGAAACTTAATTTCACTTAATACATTTGAATAAATTACCTCTATTGTTGTTGAATTACTTTCAATTTTTACTGACTCTAAAAACAAAGATGATTTATTCATATACCACCATAAAAATCTCTTATCTACTATTCTTTCATTAACTCTTATTCTTATCAAACAAGGGTGTAACACCCCAATTTCAGAACCATTTGGAACAATCGTCATTTTACCAATTGTTCCTCTTGATGATATCAAAATATCACCATTAAGAACTATAAAACTAGACATTGTTTGAAACTTCTCTTCTGAAATAAAAACATCACTCTTATCAAAATTTTCATCATAAACCATTCTTTGATTATAAACTCTAACACCACTTTTCGTAATATCCGTAGATTTTAATGTGGAACCAAAAGGACCTGTTCTAATAGAATCTCTATTGTTTTCAAGAAAATATTTTAATGGAAAAAATTTCCAACTCTCCGGTATTTTACCTATCCATTCCACACCACTATCTTTCATTTTCACATCAGGGTTTAATCCTTTGGTGATTACTTGATTGATAAGTGTAGTTCGTTGTTCTTTTAATAGTTCAACCTTTCTTTGTTTGGTTGAAATAAGTTTGTCTATAATAGAGGTTTTCTCGTCAAGGTAATTAACGATTTGTTCTTGTTCTTGGAGTGGGGGTAAAACCACTCTTACATTATTAAAAACATTTCTTCCGATTATTTGACGGGTGGTTCCTTTACTTTCTCTTGAAAATTGATTTAATACAGAATGATGATTTATTAAATACTTCTTAAAATAATGATGAATGTTCTTATGTGTTCTGTATCTTAAAATATGATATGAATAAACAATATCATTTTCGTCAAAATCTATAAGTGATGAATATCCTAAATCCTCTTTTGTTTCGGAACTGGGTATAAAAACCATATCACCTTTAATCAATCTATGTTCGTTCAATTTTGATACGGGAGTTGAAACTACCATATACTCTTTTTCTCCGGTTTGTATTGGATTGTATTTCCGACTTTGGATAATATCAGTATAATTTACCATCCTTACGGATGTTTCATTATCATTTGTCTTTTTGTCTATTCCACTTGAAGAAAAGACACCCAACATTCCTAATCTGATACATTCCCAATTATTAGGAATGTCTCCGATATAATCTTCACCGGATGGTTTATATGAACTATATTTTCTCATTACTTGATTAGTTCTTTCATTAAACCATAACTTTCTTTTTCCAAGTTCATTAAATCGTTTAACACATCGTTAACCGAACGAAGGGGTTTGTATCGGTAGAAATATTTTGTAAAGTTAATTTCATATCCCACCTGTGTTTTGTCTTTATCCACCCAAGAATTTGGAAGGTGTGGTTTTACTTCTTTTTCAAAGTAATCATCTATATCAACATCAAGGGGTATTCTTTCCGAATCTCTTAATGAACCATCCGGTTTCATATTTCCTTTTTTATCCATAACCACTTTCCCGTCTTGAACTAATGGTTGTTCTATCGTAAGTTTTCTGTATCCAAAAAATTCATTAGGATAGATTTTAGAGATATCATTTTCTTTGAAGTCATTATATACTTTCAAAATATATTCTTTTCCCTTCTCTGAAATTTCCTTTCTTTTACTTCCCAAAGATTTTTTTAACGGACGATAATGTTTTGAACCATCTATCAACTGAATTTTACCTCGTCTTTCTTTGGACTTCTTTTTTGATAATATCCATAAATAAGTTGTAATCCCTGTGTTGAAGAATAGTTGGTCGGGAAGTTGAACCACACATTCTAACCAATCATTTTCAATAATCCATTTTCTTATTTCACTTTCACCGGAACCACTATCCCCACTAAACAAAGGAGACCCGTTAAAAACAATTCCTATACGGGAATTATCATCTTTGAACTTGGATATTAAATGTTGAAGGAATAATAGAGAACCATCGGAACTACGAGGGGTTCCAACAGAAAATCTACCATTAGGATTTTCACTTTCTGTTTTCACATATTTTTCTTCTGACTTCCACGAAACACCGAATGGAGGGTTTGTAATTTGATAATCAAATTTCTTTCCTGTGTAATGGTCGTCAGATAATGAAGACCCTAATTTTATATTATCAGGGTTTTCACCGGTAATCAAAAAGTCCGACTTACAGATAGAGTAAGTTTGAGGATTAAGTTCCTGACCGAATAAGTTTATAATGATTTTTTCAGATACATTCTCTTCAATCCATTTTTTTCCAATAGTTAAAATACCACCGGTTCCACAACAACAATCAAAGATGGAACGAATAAGTCCTTCACCTTTCAGATTGTCTTTACTACCTGACAATACGATTGATACAAGTAAGGTGATAATATCACGGGGGGTGTAATGTTCCCCTGAAGTTTCATTACTCATCTCCGAGAATTTACGGAGTAATTCCTCAAATATCATCCCCATCGTGTGGTTATCCACCACATTTGGATGAAAATCAACCTCTGATAGTTTGTCTATTAAAAGATAGAGTTTATTATTCTTTAATAGTTTTTCTACGGGTTTTTCTAATTGGAAATGTTCCAATATTTCAAACACATTTTGGGAATACCCGTTGATGTAGTTATTAAAGTTTAGTTTAAGACCATTAGTGTCTCCCTTTAATCGGTTCAAGTCATAGTTGGAATGATTATAGAATACTAATCCGGTCTTTTTTTTGATTATGGGTGAAATATCATCAATATCGTTCTTTAGTTGTTGGTATAATGATATTACCTCCTCTTTGTGGGGTTCTATAATACAATCTAACCTTCTTAATACAATAAAAGGAATTATTACATCTCCGTATTCGTGAGGTTTGAATAAACCTCTTAATACATCATCACAGATATTCCAAATTAGAGAAGATATTTCTTGATGTTTCATTTAATAAAAAAATTGGTATTTCACAAAATTAAAAAAATGAACCCTTTAATCCTAGTAAATGGGGGATTACTTACTTTTTAATGAAGTTCCATAACTCCATTTTTCTTTCTCTACCCTTGTTCTTATTGGAGTTACTCATCTTTTCAAAATTATATTTAATGGTGTTGAACTTGTGAACCTCCGTCTCTAAATCTTTCACATTAACATCACTTCCCAACAACCATTTTGATTTTAATAGTGAGTTAATGTTTTTGATGTTTTGATTTGATTTGATTACTATGTGAGTATGATTATTGTCGGTTTCACCGGTATCTAAAAAGATTAAACCATACTCAATAATGTTCTCGTCAATCAATAGTTGTATAAACTTGTCGGTATATGATTTGAGTGATTGTAGAGATATCTTTTTTGTGTGTTTTGGTTCAAAAGTTCCGGTGAAGTGAATATCAAATTCGTATTCATCAAAATAATTTATTAGGTTCTTAATATATTCTTCATCTTTTTGTTCTTTGGATAATGACGTAGGTATGTTCCCCTTAATCTTATCCCTTAACCTTTGGTTCCTTTTGTTTATCCTGTTCTGTGTTCGTCTTCTTTCCTGTTTTTGTTCTTTTTCCTGTGTTGATAGACATTTTGGTTTTCTTCCTCTCATTATTTTAAGTGTTATTATTTATTTGATGACTGGACTAATAGAATGGGTGTTCCAAGTTATCATACTACAATAAATAGTTCGTCATCAGAAAAAAGTGAATAATTAACATTAAAAATTTTATATTTTTTTTATTCGGGAAGTATCGTGAATAAAGAGATTGTCTTTTTTTGAGGAAAAAAGTTTGATATCGGATTTGACTATTATTTTTTAATCACCTAATCTTTTTCAAATAAAATTACTAATCATTAAAAAAAAGAAAAGATGAAAAAAATTAAAAAAGAAAAAAAAGTGGATGTTAAAATTTACAATCAGTATTTAATCGTTAACGAGTTTAACAAGATTATCAAAGAGAGATTATTTTTTGAGTTGGACGAGGGACTTTATGTGTTTATAAAAATGATGATGAGTTATGAAATTATAAAAGATTTTAGTGATTATGGAGAAGGTTTAATTGATTTAGATTTTACTCATTATTTTACCGGTGATAAATGTTTATTATGTTATATAAAATTTGATATGGATGGATTTTTAGATTGTATGGTTGAAATGTATGAAGATGAATTATACGACTAAAATAAATCAAAATATAAAATAGAACAAGATTTTATGTTTTTATCACTCTGGATGTTAGGTTTTTAGTTGTTTTTGTTCTATTTTTGTATTAAAATATAAAATAGAACAAAAATGAGGATAAAATATAATAGATTGTCGTCAATTTCACAGACGGGGAACCGATACGAACACGATACCGAAAAATATGATTTAACTATGTTAGACAGGGTGTCGGGTTCTGTTCTATTCTTTGAGAGAACAAAAGGGTTGGAACTTAAAAAGTTAGTAGAAGATGGACGGGTCAGAGAATTAGTAGTTGAAGAATTTTCAAGGTTAGGTAGAAATACCGGAGATGTAATTAACACTCTTGATTGGTTAGATAAACACGAGGTAAATGTTTATGTTAGAAACATTGGTCTATATTCTCGTCCTAACGGAGAGAGGAATCCTATTTGGAAGATGATATCTTCGGTGATGTCTTCTCTTTATGAAATGGAGTTAGACAACATCCGTGAGAGAACAAAAATCGGTAGGTTGATGTTCGTTCAAAAAGGTGGGGTTTTAGGAAGAAAAACCGGAACAGGTGAAACAGAGTATAATTTTATAAATAAACCTAAATCACAGAAGGTTTTGGAGTATCTAAAGAAGGAATATACTATTAGGGATATCTGTAAGATTTGTGATGTTTCCATCGGAACTACTATGAAGGTAAAAAGTGTGGGAATTAAATTAGGTGTCCTATGAACCAATACGAAGTGTATAGAAGGGTAATAAATAAGATACTGAATAGGGAGATGAAGAAGAAATTCAATTATTATGACTATGTGTTTTTTCTAAACCCTATCCAATATCTTAAAAATAGATGTGATGTGTCTGTATATTTTGTTGAAGAAATAATTTCAGTAAATATTAAAACAACAATTAACGAATATCAAAAAGACCGGTTAACATCCGATTTGAAAAGTTGTCTAAACTCAATAACACCTTATGTTGAGGGTGGTGATTACAGGAAGATATCAAGTGTAAAAATTAAATTTAATCAACGGGTGTGTTCCGGAATAATCCCCAAATCCCCCAATCTGAAACAACAAATTCACGATTAAAGGTGTTTTGATATAATTCATCATCGTTAAAACTTATTATTATTTTTGATGGTTCTACCAACTTAAAAATTTTTGTAGATAATTCCGATTTTTCAAACATTTCTTTTAATTCTATGAAAATGTTTATCTCAACTTTACCTTCGTCAATCGTATAGTTGTATATTCCATTATTTTCTATTCTTTTGAAAAAGGGACGATTGTAGGGTAGATTGTTTCGTAGTTTCTTTAAGAAATCACCAACCGACTTAACTTTTTTATGAAAATTACTGACGGGGAAAGTTAACTTAATAATACAAAAATCTTTTTTTTTCTTTGGTGGTGTTTTTACTCCTTGTTCTTTTTTTATCTCTTCAAGTATTAACTTTATTTTTTTTTCTAAAATTTTCATAAATATGGTGTTTGATTTACACGGGATATAATCCCTTTCTATTGTTTTAGGGTGGAATAACCTAATAATAAAAAAACTACTCCTTTGAGAGTCCAGACAATTAGGGTAGTTATGGTAGGGTTATTTATTTAGTTTTAACCTTTTTAATCAACTAATTTGAAGTTAGGAAAGTCCAATAAATCACCATTTTCGTCAAAATCCAACCATTGGACCGGAATTAACGGGATTTGTTTTATTTCCTTAAAATCTAAATTATATTCATTCGTTAACATATCAATTCTTTTTGTGGTAAATTGTTTTACCTTATAGTTAATGGAAATAATATTTAACATCATCTCTGACGAAGAACAATCAATCAAACCTTTATCATTATCTATTGTATAATAAATTATCTTTAATTCGGTATTCTTATCAACAAAACTAATCTTTATCTTAAAAAATGTATTTGTATCAATAAATAACGATTTGTCTTTATCTATAAGTTTTTTAATACCCGAGAATGAAAAGTAATCTGATGTCTCATCACATAGTAAAACAACTCTTTCGGTTATATTAAATTTTGTGGGATAAAAGATAAATTTTTCTTTTAGTATTATCCTTTCTAAAGATTGGAATAAATGTTTTGATTTTTGGTTTTGGTTAGGGAAATTTGGTAAATCCGTGATATAGTATTCGTTTTCGTTTTTTATAAATTTATATCCATAATTGTTGATTTTTTTATTCATAACATCTTTTAACTATAAATATTAGTTTAATTGTAAAAAGACAAGTCAGGTATAAAATTTTTCCAGAATTTTTAGACGATACTTTGTGAAGGGGATTAAACAGGGATATTATCCTATCTATGGGGGACGGACGGGAGGTAAGATACGAGTAAGGACCCCCGTAGGACCCCATAAGGTGATAAGGGGGTAATTTACCTTGAATAATGGAGAATTAAAAAAAAAGGAAGTCGTATTGTTTTTACAAATGTTTTTACAGAAAACAATAAACCCCTAATAATCAAAGGATTATCAAGGGTTTTTGTGGTACCTCCAGGGTTCGAACCAGGGACACATGGATTTTCAGTCCATTGCTCTACCAACTGAGCTAAGGTACCTCGCTTAGCGGGGGCAAATATAGTACGATTTTTAATTTATACAAAACAATTATTAAAAAAAATCTATTCGTACCTTTACAGCATCTAATTATAAATTATGCTTTTAGCAATCGATATTGGAAATACCAGAATTAAAGTAGCTGTATTTGAAGGATCTACCCTTATAGAACCGTTTTATTTTAATAGTGTAAACCTTCAAAATGAGCTCTATTTTATTTTAAATAAATATAAAAAAGTATCGGAACTAGTTGTTGCCTCGGTTGGAAATATCCCCAAAGAAGCCTTTTCGGAATTTGAAAGCCAAGTTAATATTCATTTTATTTCATCTAATTTCCCTTTTTCCTTCAATAATAACTATTCAACGCCAAATACATTAGGAATAGACCGAATGGTATTAGCAAATGGAGCAGTTCTGAAATACCCCAAGCAAAACCGTTTGGTAATAGACGCCGGGACCTGTATTACCTATGATTTTAT